>Ga0247815_10001848_pt1 | contig 15964 bp, 8 predicted proteins | sample UWRJL194509B1_FD_181014 | JGI IMG/M metagenome (GOLD analysis project Ga0247815, IMG submission 181014) | Plant litter microbial communities from Arlington Agricultural Research Station in Wisconsin, United States - UWRJ-L194-509B-1 | ecosystem: Environmental > Terrestrial > Plant litter >...
ATCGTCCGATCATCGGCACAGGATACAACGGACTCTCCGTTTGGCGTGAAGGCGACAGTTCGCACCGTGCTCCCATGTCCATGTAGCGTGGCGGTGAGAGCACCCGTCGCCGCCTCCCACAGGTTCACGGCAGGTTCAGATGAGCCAGTGCATATAAATTGGCCATCAGGCGAGAATGCGGCCGCATACACAAAGGAAGTCTGGTCACCGAGAGAGAGGACTTGTCGGCCTGTAGTAATCTCCCAGACGCAGACCTTCGAAGGTCCAGCAGACATGATCTGCATCCCAGTAGGTGAAAATGCAATGGATTTTACCATATCGGCTGCCTGAAGTGGCTGATAAACAGGCTGACCCGTCGCTGCCTGCCAAAGATGGATGTGTCCGCTGAATTCTCCTGCGGCCAGATGCCTACCATCTCGCGAGAAGGCGAGTGTATTGACTGCTTTATTGCAGACTAATGGACCAATGTTCAAGGGCTGCCCTGTCGTTGTATGCCACATTCGCACAGTCTTGTCCTGCGATCCTGAGGCAAGTAACGACACATCCGAAGGCGAGAAGCTCACAGCGGTAACCGCGTGCTCGTGGCCCTGTAGCGGTTCACCTACTATCTCTCCGGAATGCGCGTCCCAGAGTCTAATTGTACGATCCATCGATGAAGACGCAATAATTCGTCCATCTGTTGATATAGCTACTGAAGTCACTGCATTCATATGGCCCAGTAGCGGCGGAAGGATCGGCTCGCCATTGCGTATACACCACAGGCGAACTGAGTGATCATAGGAGCCCGAGACAATGAAAAAGCTGTCCGGGGAGACCGCAACCGAGGACACGGCATGATCGTGCGATGGCAGTGAATGAACCGCGCGTTGACGGTTTCCAGAATCCCAGATGCGGATTGTATGGTCACCCGATGCCGAAGCGATATACAAACCATCCGGTGAGAACGCCGCAGAGTAAACGCAGTCGGAATGGCCAGACAGTACAGTACAGAATGAGTATCCTGCTGCCTGTTGCAAGGACCATAATCGGACGCTCCTGTCATCAGATACCGACACCACCGACCGTCCATTCGATGAGAACTGAACAGATCGGACCCATCCCAGGTGGCCGGACAGTCTCGAAACAATGCCCCAGCTCTGGCACTCCCAGATTATGACCGTATGGTCGGCGGAGCCTGAGGCAAGCATCGTACTGTCAGGTGAGAAGCTGACACTGAAAACCATGGCCGTGTGACCGACAAGTGGGAGACCCACAGCCTCGCCGGTACAATGGTTCCAAAGTCGAATGGTTCTGTCACTGGAACCAGATGCCAGAATCTGAGAGCTTGGAGAGAAAGCAACCGAGTTTACCGCCTCGTCATGGCCGCTCAGTACCGCAATATGCCGGCCAGTCTCCGCCGTCCAGAGGCATATAGTTCTGTCCTGCGACCCCGAAGCGAGTACAGAGCCATCTGGCGAGAATTCAACAGACTTTACCGAACCAGAATGACCAATCAAGTGCAGCGCGGTCGGCTGGCCAGCCAGGTTGGTCCAAAGGTACGCGCCACTGTTCGTTCCGGATGCGATACTCTCGCCGTTGGGAGAAAAGGCAACGGATTGGACGGCACCTCCACCACTCCGCAGAGCCATTGTCTCTTCGCCAGTGAGCGTGTCCCAGATGCAAACCGTACCGTCTTCCGAACTCGAGGCCAGCCGACGACCATCAGGAGAATATGCTACGGCATGCACCCAGTGGGTGTGCCCTGTCAGAGTCGTGACGAGCTGGCCACCATGGCGGTCAATGCCGAATGTTTCAACGGAGACCAATCCTGCGCAACGCGAAGCAAACATCTGGTAGATGAGCCCATCCGTAGCCGCAAATGGGAGCGCCGAGAGGTAAATGTGCGGTGCGCTTCGCTCAATCGCTTCGCGAGATGATGCGACAAACGAGTTCGCGTCACGAAGAAACAGTGAGACTATCTCTCGTTCAACCTGTTGTGACATGAGCTGTGAGAACATGGCATGGGACTCACACTCACGGTTGAGCCGGCAATACGTAACAGACCCGACGCAACACTAACCTTACCCAATACAGTCAACGCCTCAAGCCAGAAAAGAAACTTCGGCATGAAGATGTGCTCGATGAATGGATCAAACACAGCGGATTCAGAAGCGGCGGCAACATGGTGAGCCCATTGCAGGCACGCGTAGACAAGTGCTGGCGCGATATGACTCGCCGAAGTTGGGTCATTGGTTTCGTATGATGAACGACTGCGAGACACGTTGAAACATAAATCATCGCAGGCCATCCTGTTGAGACAACTCTGCGACAGCACATCGTGGCCGAGCGATTCAGGAATGCGGATGTTGTGTGCCGCCCGGTCAAACAGGTAGTCACCGAAGGACGCGTGTAGGGTGCGCAGGCCCGGTTCAACATCCTCTTCTGGTACGTTTACCACAGCGTGGAGACGCTGTAGTGACTCGCGTAGGTAGTCCGCATTCAGTTTCAGAAGCTCAGCTAGCGTGCTGATCGACAGTGGCTCACGTGCGGCGAGGATGGAGGCAAGAGTTTTCCTTGTTAGTTTCAGTTCTTCGGGCTCGGCCTTCGTTGTGTCCGACGCCCGAGTGATAACAAATTCGTACACGGTGTCGAGCGGTCCCATGGCGACCGCACTTTGGCGAATTGTTTCCATAGCTGTTCGCAGGCGAGTCTTCCGTCCATGCACGGACTTGGTATCGAGAATGTAAGCGATGATGGTGGAGGCAAAGATGAACAGTCCATTCGAGAGAGCGGCAAGCGTGGCGACGTCGTTGGCGGAGTACCACAACTGGGGAAGCGGGCTTTTGGAGAACGCGTCTTCGACGTACAGAGAGATGTCCTGATTGACTTCAGTTACGTTTATCATGTGAAGCAAGAGTATTTTGTTTAGACTCCGATCCGAAATTGGGCTGCCGAGGATGTGGGTCTCGGGTCTCGAGGTGAGAAGAAATTTGATGTTGACGTTGAGGTCGCCATTGAGCAGAACGATCGCCGCGAGTAGCTCTGCCAGCTCGCGCTCGTCGCTGCACTCATCGAGAGCGTCGATTACGAAGAGTATCGGCGTGCTCAAATCAGCTAGAGACAGTAGTGGCTTGCAGAGGAGCTGTTCAACCTGCATTTTGACTTGCTTGTGCCCGACGTCCGGATCCTGAGAAAGCTCTTCGGCGAGAGCCCTGCTAAATTCGGGTGACTGACGAGCCAGAAGCTGGACCAAGGTTGGAATGATGCAACGTACGTCACGCTGCGCGACCAAATTGGCTGAACGTGAGCAAAAAAAGCTTCCGCCGAGTACAATGTTGATGTCTGCACGTGCACAGTCACAAACTGTCCACGCGACAGAACTTTTACCCGTCCCCGCCAGTCCGGCAATCCAGAATATCGCCGGTGCCAGTGGGTTCATGATCCAGGATTCGATGTCGCGAAGAACCTGGACGCGCGTGCCGTCCATACATCCAGAACTGAGCTGCGCATCGTAGATGGCCTGAGGAACGTGCCGCCCTTGTAAGACTGTCGAGCGTCAGCCATATCGCAACTCTCATGAAAAACTTAGTTGAAACAATCACCTGCAGCAATTTTTGACTGTATCGCCTGCAAGCATCATCATTAGCTAAGAGCTAGGCCGATACGCGCGGAATGGAGGTACTTCTTCGCTTTCTCTGCCAATAGTGAATACGTAGTTGTTGATCTGATTCAAGTTGTTGTTGTGGATGTCGCCCGATCCGTACATGTAGTTTGAGTTTGAGTTGTGGTTATGGATGTCGCTGAATCTGGAAGCGTAGTTCGCGTACGAAGCGTCGTTGTAGCTTGGCTGCGGGCTACTTCTCGACCCCAACTCGACAGTTCGAGCGAGTTGATGCCGGATATGCCTTTGACTTGGAGACTCCATGGCGTGAGTAGACAGCAATGCAATCGAGGAACCGAGATGGACGAGGGACGAGGGGAGCACAAGAGCCAAGCAGCGCATGGCACGTGTCAGCTTTAAAAGGGAAATAAACACCACCCTGAGTGCTCACGATTGTCTAAGAAATGAATGGGGAACTGAGTGTCGCCAAATCAACTCCGCAAGATGAACAGATTATTCTTCCCGGTTCAACCCTCTTGGACTACTTCAACCTTCTCGACTCCGACTCTAATATTTTGTAGAACATTATAGGCTCAGAATTAACGCGGGAATTTGATTCTGCACGGTTGTATGATGGCGGAACAAGTTATGCAGTGTTTTGCACCATCTGCAGGTTCGCACGCAACCCCAGTCTGGCCTCTACCCCGATGTGGGGTTCGTCCCATAGCACTCCCTTGTAGAAGCTACGACGGAACAATTATTCGCCCCACAACGTGAGACTGAGACCGCAGAATTTGTTATTATTCCGTGTCGTTGAATTTAGCTACAGTCGACCATATGGGCGCACAACGTCCTACCGCTACCCGTTGGGTCTGGGAGACACTCCGCCCAAATGTTATATGCCAACTCCGTAGCGGGAATCCTCTGAACCGGATTTAAAATTCTCAAACACGTTGTACCAAGCCTTGCAGGTAAGATCATTGCGACGAGGTGGTCGCAATGCCATATTGCGTTCGTGGGATCAGCGGTAGTTGGGTGTGGAAAATTAGGCACCGAAATTGCTGCCCACAGCTTCGAGGAAGAAGAAGGGCACGGGTTTGTAGAGTAGGTAATCTGTGCTAGGGGTGACTTGGAAGATGTCGAGTTTGCCGATGTCGAAGGGATTGAGGAGTTGAAAACACTCGCGGCAATCATGGCGCCTCAGAATGCACACCACGTCACCTATTATTGCGTTAAAAAAGATCAATTACAAGCAGCCGGGGACGCAGATATACCTTAGCGGGAAAGAAGGACGACACGTCCTCCAGACTAGCCATCACTCCTCCCATAGGCACACCGAACGCGACATCAACCCCTCGCCGCACACGTCACATCCACCTACCGCTACTCGACCAGGAAGAGACCCCGCAAAAGATTATACTCAGTAGCACGCATCCTCCAAACCAGATTAAAAACGCTTGACAGCGTTGTGCCAAGCGTCACAGGCAGGACCTCCGGGAAAAGACGGAAAGGAAGCCAGTCGCGTTCCGGACATCGTGCGACCGTCACTGTTGATGATTTCGAGGAGGAGAAGGAGACCGAGCATCTGAAGCCGGTGGTCTTTGATGCAGGTGACTGGCGAGAGAACCAGCTTGACGATGCCGATGGGGTTGATGAGTGTGATGATGCCCGTGGCAGTCATGGCGCACCAGATTGCGCGCCACATCAGCTATAGTTGCGTTACTCGTGAAGATTCGCCATAAAAAATAACATCGACACACCATAGCGAACAAGAGCGACGCATTCTCCAGACTAAGCGACACCATCCCACTAGCGCACGCGACAGCAACGCCTCGCCACACACGTCGCACTCGAGATATCCCTCGTCGCTCGCCTCGCCTATCTTTTAGTCCACAAAGAACAACCGCCGACATTGTTCACTCGGCTGGAAACATTCTCGAACGTGCTCTTTTTCCAAGCAAACGATGCTGAACGGCAGGCCAGCCGTCGCGATCAACGGCGTGCGTCGGCCGAGGCCGTTGTGGATAATGGACCCGGAGAGAATGGCTTCGATAGGTGGATGACGGAATCGGCGGCAAAGTATGTGGCCATGAGTGCAGGCTCAATTTCAGTGGTCGGGGCGAGTGGGACAGGCCTAGCGAGGCGAAGCCGTGATACATCATTCGCCTGAAAAAGTCAACGTGCCGATCGAGCGCGCGAGAGCACAGAGATCCTTTTCCTAGAGACATCTGGTTGAAGTGATGAGGGTAAGTGTCATGAGACACTGGGGATATCGGCGGGTACGAGAGCGACGGCGATATACGCCGCTGAGTTGACGAAGCAGTTCACGCCACCAATATCCTCATCCGTGCGGTGCGAGCAAAGCTCTGCCCACCATTATTGCCTATTGCCACGGTTCTACTCTTCGAAGTGGTTGAGGACGCGGTCGGTGGTTGACCCTTCCATAAGCCCAGAACGCGGACACCTTCTTTGAGGTCGAAGAGAACGTTCTTGGCGTGCGCAATGGGAGCGATGATGAAGTTGGTGAGGGCAATGAGGGCGGCGATGAGCCAATTGAGCGAGCGGCTGAGGACGACTGTGGCGCGCGGCGAGCGTCACCAGCGACAACATCGCAGCAAGCGTGCTACGCATTCGATCAACAACCAGAAGGTCAAAGCCGCATTCAACATAAGCAACCAAGAAGACAGACCTGATCGTGCAGATGTTAGACGAAAGGCAACGAACGAGGGTCGTCGTGGGGCACCCAGCTCTCATGGTGTTGAGAACCCATCCGCCCGTCCAAATCTTGTACGTAGCTTTTGACGTCGTCCGTTGGGCCACGCGTCCATTCAAGTCTTTGCGTTTGTGTGGCGCAAATTGCTTCGATTGAGCTGTCAGCAATGTCGGTTCTTCTGGTGGCTCGAGCTGGACCGGAAGACTTGCCTGCTGGCGGTACATAAGAGCGAGCCACTCGTAAATGATGCGCGAAGCGTGCCAAGAGCCTCTACACACCGTGTACGTGGGCACGAATTCGCCGAGCATAATTGCACTACGCAAGATGCTCAGACAAGACCGAACGGCAGCGACAACAGCTGTGAAGGGCCAGTGATCGTGGTCCAGTTAGATGAGGAAGGGCAGGTCATGGGAAGCGAAGCGCCGCCTCGGGACGCGTCAGGGCAAACGAACGGGGAAGAGAAGAAGAGCCCAATACTAATCGGCGGCTGTTCACCGGAAGCAAACACAGCTTCGTGCCTTCGGTTGATTCTGCCAAGAAGGAGGAGGTGGTGGAGGGAGGAGATTAAACCAGCGGGCCTCGCATGTACACATGAACCGGTCGGCTCACTACATTCGGGAAGGTGACAATGGCGGTGATTCTGCACGCGAAGACCCATTCCCGAAATTCAAGTGAGCATTTGAGCTGCGTGATGCATGCGCTGCACCAAAGTGACACGTGCTAGTTTGAGTCGTTGGCGTGTATTCCAGCCGTGCGAGCCACTCGACCTAATGACACGAGCGATTCAGCATACGAGCACGTGCTTCACGCAGAAAAATGGGCAGATGAGGCAGGTGGGGGTAATTCAAACGTTCCGGTGTGCTTATGGGCCCGCACAAGTGGGCAACACGGACCTACAGCCCGACCGAATGCAGCAGACGGACATGCACTGCAGCTACAAACAATTAGGTGCTACTGCAACAAGTCCAGGCAGTTGGTGACGCACGTTGGCTGAGGCAATGTGGGCTGGCATGTCGGCGCCAGCCGGCTTGCGGGGATTGAACTTCAAGTTCAAACTGGTTACGCATGTCCGAGTGTGATGTAGCTTGAGATGCTGGTGCTAGCCGATGAAAGTCAAATTCGATATGCGAGCTGGCGACAAGGCCTGGCGAGACAGTTGCGAGTGGGCTTGTACGAATTGAAATAGGGCACCAGTGCAACATGTCGTGCGATAACACAAGACCGGTGGGTCTTTTGGTCCCGAAGAGCTGCCGTGGAGACCGGCCATCTGCAAAAACCGACAACAACTATATGCGGTACTGCAGCTCAGTAGGGCGAGAGAGCTGGTAGCTGGTCCCCCTACTATTGCGCACAGGCTTTAGTTATGTAGCGCTCTATACCGCTGGTAGCTGTGACTGCAGGTCTGTGAGCGCTCCTGGAGCGCTACTGTAGCGCTACTACCGCTATCCGCCAATTCCCTGACCCATCCCGTGATGCCGCTCCACTGGGCAATTCATTTAGGCCCTCAGCCCGACATAATTTTAACGAATAATAATAGATTATTGTGCAGACAACTACAGAATAGAGTATGCAGGATACACTTGGCAAAACAACAAACGAAACCTAAAATCAGGAGCGAGGAGACTCACCTTAGTTCACGGACTTGTGCAGTCCTCCAAATCTGTGCGGTGGCCTTCACAGCTACGTGCTCACCAGTATTTCCCCTTCTCCCAAGCATCTGATAGCCCGTGCAAGATAGCCCTCGAAGCACAAAACCAAGCCCTTGCAGCGCGCAGAATCGCCTCGAAGTCACCAAGCCTTCATAGCATCACCGAGCGCGCCGCAGCCTAGCAATCGATCACAGGAGCACAATCCCCGAATAATGCAGCATGTAGGAGCAAGTCAGTGCTGCACAAGTTGACCGCATTATCGTATAGAGGTGCATGACGCACCAGAGTACGGCCGACATACAAACAGCGGACATAGCGCAGCGAGTCTGCCCGGGTATTTATGGGCCTTAAAATCGTTGGCATCTGGATATTGAGGTGGCTGCAGCTAGCCAGTCTGTGTGCGGCGAGTTAGAGTGAGTGTACGAGATGGGAACGTGCGAACCAGAGGGCGGAGGAACATTTCGGACGAGCGACAGACTGAGAGTGAGAGCGAGAGGGCAAACAGACGCAATCGAACTGCGATCTAACAACTCAAATTCTGACTCAAACGGGGTACATCATGGCAGGACTGGGAGCCACAGGAGTGATGGTAGCGGTCACACACCGCGTCGGCGCGGTCAGGTGGCTACCAACCCTATCGGCACGGTCAGGAGCGCTACCAGAGCGCTACAGCACTCTCCCACCGGCTACTGAGCCTCTTGAGCGACAGTATTTCACTAGACTTCTAAGTAACACTCCATAGGGCATATATAGGGCTACTGAGCAGATTGCACTTTGCAGATGCGTGTGCCCGCTTGGATCTTTGACCTCAAAGACTTGAATGTGGATTAGGTTTTTACCTGGAAGGTTTTTTGCTCAATGAGATGAGGGAGAGAGCTCGTAAGTATGTATGTATATTCCAAGTTGATCGGTCGCGCAGAAACGACGAAAAGCTGCAAATAACATATCACCTATCTTGAAAGTCCCCATCTGCTGCATATGTTGCAAGCATTGTGCCACTAATCTCCAGCTTGACGGCTGCTAAGAACCAGCTGTTAATTTATGGCCTACTTGTTATCGTCTTGTGCAAAGTTTTGGTGAAGTTGTTGGTCAGGCAAAACCGTGTAAGTGTCCGGCAGGGCTTTGTTTGCATCTTTGGCCCAGGAATTCAGAGATGAACTTGATGTGAATGGTGTAATAAATCGGGCGAAATTTTTCGAGGTTCAAGTGTAGTTCTTGAGAGTGTTACATTCGGGGCATATTTGGAAAGTTAATCTGCTGTGTCCTTTGAGTTGCCGGAACCGATGAACCAAGCATGCTGACAACGATGACTTGCGCCCATTTCCTGGCTGCAAACAATTTCACGTAGACTGGGCAACGACTCGAACAGGTGCATACCGCCGGGTACTAGCTCACAATTGCGACACTGAGACTCATAAAGTGAGGTCCTAAGCACGAATCTCGGCCAATATGCAGGTCACAAAGCGACTGACAGAAACTCTTGTGTTAGGTTGAAGCTTTATGTGAGAGCGAAATGCGACAGGGCTGTCGCAGTGTTCCATATGTGCACCGTTCTGTCCCAGGATCCAGATGCCAGTGACCGCCCGTTTGGTGCAAATATTGCTGTTGTGACTCCACCCTTGTGACCCCGCAAGGGCTCTCCTACTGCCTCGCCAGTGTGCGCATTCCACATTCGAATAGTACGATCATCTGATGCAGATGCAATGAATCGTTCATCTGGTGAAATGGCCACATAAAGCACCACATCCACATGACCCACAAGTGGTTGAAGCTTCTGCTCACCGCTGATTAAATCCCACACTCGAATGGAGCGATCGTAAGACCCAGAAACAATGATGGAGCCGTCTGAGGAAATCACCGCCGAAGTGACAACGCTGTCATGCGCCGGGAGCGGCTGAATCGCCGTTTGATTTATTCTGGGATCCCAGATACGAATTGTTCGGTCATCGGAGGCCGAGGTAATGTATAGCCCATCCGGTGAGAACGCAGCGCGGCGAACGTAGTGAGAATTACCGACGAGTATAGTAGAGAAAGCCTCCCGTGTAACTTGCGGGAAGGTCCAAAATCGGACACACTTGTCATGTGAAGCAGACACCAACGATCTTGCATCTGGTGAAATTGGATAGAACTGATGCAACCAGTATGGCCGCGAAGCTCTGTGACGGCATTTCTGGTCTGGCACTCCAACAGTACGATGGTGCCATTATCACAGCCCGCAGCAAGCATAGTGCCGTCAGGCGAAAAGCCGATGCTGAGTATCTTGCCTCCGGACTGCAAATGTAGTAGACCCACAGGATCGCCTGTGCGAATGCTCCACAGCTGGATCTTGTATTCTGATGAGCAAAACGCCAAAGTCTGACCATTCGGGGAGAAGGCGATCGCATCAACATGGCCGGCATGGCCCCTGAGTATCACGGTATTTTCGCCATTCTCCGCTCTCCATAGTCGTATTGTCCTATCCTTGGACCGCGACGCCAGGATATATCCATCCTGCGAGTACTCCACCGTCATAACGTCATCAGAATGTCCACTCAAGAGCAGCGCGGTCGGACGGCCAGCTAGGCCTGTCCAAATGTACACCCCACTGTCCGTTCCAGACGCAATACTCTTGCTGTTGGGAGCAAAGGCGATGGAATTCACGGCATCTTCACTGCTTTGTGAGAGACACAAATTCTCTTCGCCAGTGCGCGTATCCCAGATGCGTATGGTCCCGTCTGTTGAGCCCGAAGCAAGAAGGCACCCATCGGGTGAGTAGACAACAGAGACCACCCGGTTCTCGTGACCGGTCAGCATCATGGAAAGCTGCTGACCGTGATAGTTGATTCCGAACGTTTCGACAGAGACAAGGCCAGTGCATAGCGGGGGAAAAGTCTGGTAGACGAGAGTGTCTCGGTCGGCAAACGGAAGCGCCGAGAGATAGATGTGCGGTGCGCTCCGTTCAATGGCCTCGCTAGATGAGGCAACGAAGGAGTTGGCGTCACGAAGAAATCGCGACATGATATCTCGCTTAACCTGGTGCAATCTGAGTAGTAGTTGCATGTTATAGGGAGCGCACTCACCACTGACCCAGCGATACGTAGCTGACCCGATGCGGTAGCAACCTTACCCCATCGGGGAAAACCCGATCTCGTTGAAACGCGTTGGGACCGTTATCACGCGTTGGAGCCGTTATAGCGAGTTGGTGCGCCGTTAAACCTTAGTTATCGCCTCGATCAAACATTCCCGTTTTGTTAAAATGATCTCAAACGTTTTCGTGCGTTACAGCAACGCCAAAATGTTGGAGAATAGGTAGACTGTTGTTTGAATGACGTGCCAGAGTGTTTGGTGCTGGACAGTGTCACCAGTGCCTGGTTCTTTCTTGCCTTGTCTATGATTAAGTTTGAATGAAAAAGACTGGATATACAGGCCTTCCTGACAACCTGACAGTTTCGTTCATTATCAGCTTGTTCGCAAGCCACAGGCCGCTGGAATGAGCTGTCAAGTTAAGTCTCCGTTGTCACATACTGCAATATCGGACTTGTCCACATTCAAATATAACATTTTATGCACCAAGTCCATTTGAATGTGTATATTACGAAGGAAACTGCGGCTATGAAAGGTTTGTGCGAAGCGTGACTTAGCCGATGCTTGGCAAGGGTCCGCTCCACTCCGGCAATCACCGACGCGCTTTTTTGTCTTCTCCTTTTCGCGTGTGCGTGCGCGTGCGCGTGTGCATGCACGCGCCCCAAGAGCTAGTCAACATGAGCTGTCGCATCCAATGCGCCTTCAGCAACCAGGATTCGGGCCTGAAGAGAGAAAGGCATGTCCCACCTCTGGTACGCATTTTTCGATGTTCATCTGCTTGCGCATGTAACGACATGCTTGCAGTGTTGGGACTGTTTTCTTACTGCAAGAAAACTCTTGGGGCACCATCTGCATGCATGTCATTTGCGACATGGCTAGGTGCGCATTGTCTTTTAAGTGCTCCAGGCTGTGGTGCCATGTTCTAAATGCCCCCTCCCCCTGGTTTTCTGCGCCTTGCCCACCACTGGTCACACCCAACCACCAACCTTACTGAGTATGTGTATCTAGGCTACCGGAGATTGCACGCCAAATTCTGGTGGACCGTTAAGTATTGTCATGACAGACTGGTCATCTCGTACCTCCGCGGGGTTGTTATAGTGCGTGCCCTGTCCTCGAGCAGTACTATGCAACACTTCACTGATTAGTTCCTTCTCTCCTCTCAACTTGCCTTGGTGTATCTATTGTTGCTGGGCATGAGGTCCACATCCTGTCCTCTTCGAACTGACACACACCCTTCCCTGCCAGTGCTGCTCAAAGGTCCCAGTTTACATCTGTATGTAAGTCATTTTCTTTCCCACATAGATAGCATAAGTTTAGTGAGTACAAATAAATGATTTGTGGTCCACACTGTGAAGGTCACCTGTGTTAAGAGTGGCTGCAACAAGACTTTAACCAAGTGAAACGACCACAATCCCGACAATTTAACCTCAATTTCATCGAGATAACACTCTGCTCTCACGCATGAGAGCGCGGCAGTCAAAGGTTAGCACAACGTTGGAGCGTCGTGAGACCGGCCGACAAACGTTGGCGCAACGTTGGAGCGACGTTAGAACCCCCATTAGGGTATTATAACGCGTTGCGACCGCTCTCACTCGTTTCCCCTGATATAACGTGGCTTTATCTCGTTACAGGGAGATATTATGATGGTCTGACGAGATCGGGTTTCCCCCGATGCCCAACACACTCAATGCCTCAAGCCAAAAGAGAAACTTCGGCATGAAGATCTGCTCGGAAATCTCATCGAGTAAAGATGTCTCAGATGCGGCAGCGAGGTGGTGGGCCCATTGCAGGCACGCGTAGACTAGTGACAGCGCAATGCGGCCTGCTGAGCTCGGGTTATTTGCCTCAAATGACGAACGACTACACGATAAATTGAAACAGAGGTCATCCCATGCCATCCTTTTGAGGCAGCCGTGTGCAAGAATGTCATGGCCGAGCGATTTGGCGATGCGGACGTTGTGTGGTGCTCGATCGAACAGGTAGTCGCCGAATGATGCATGTAGAATGCGCACACCAGGCTTATCTGGCGCTTCCGGTATATATACGACCACCTGTAACCTGCGCAGGAATTGGGTTGAATGATCGAACTTCATGCCCAGGAGCTCGGCCAGCATGTTAGCTGAAAGCGGGAGGCGAGCGGCTAGGATACAAGCAAGCACCCGTTGTGTCGCCTCGAGTTCTTCGGGTTCGAAAATGGCCGTGTTCGATGCTCGAATGATGATAGACTCATAAATGTCGTCGAGTGGCCCCATTGCTACTTTACTCTTGACAACGGCTGCAAGTGCGGTCTGCAGGCGACGGGTGCGGTCTTCAACAGTATCGGTGTCGAGGACGTAAGAGAGCATGATAGACGCAAAGACGAACAGGCCATTTGAAAGAGTGGCAAGAGTGGTGACGTCTGTCTCGGTGTACCATGGTACATCAAGGGGGTACTGGGAAAATGTGTTGGCAATGTACAGGCGGATGTCCTCGGTGACCTCCTCCGTGTCGATCGTCTGGAGCTGAAGTATCTCGTTGTGGAGGCGATCCGCAATCGGGGAGTCGAGGATGTATGTCTCTGGTCGAGAAGTGAGTATGAACTTGACGTTTGCACTGTTATTCAAGTTATTGAACCGCGCGATACCGGCGAGCAACTCCGCCAGCTCGTGCTTGTTGCTGCACTCGTCGAGAGCGTCAATGACAAACACTATGGGACGAATATTACCAGATAATGCAGAGAGCGGTCCTTGAAGCAGCAGTTTGATTTGGTCTTTTGCTGGAATGTATGCGGCGACGCCCGTGTTTGGCCTGAGTTCGACAGCCAAATCCGCCGCAAACTTCGGCGATCTGTCGGCGAGTGACGATGATAGGGTGGGTATTAGTGTGAGGCACGGGGATCCCCGCGAAACGCCTTTCCCCGTTTGTTCTCTGCAACATTCCGAACACACTTTCAGACACTGTAGTAAAAGCCGTTTGTGGAAGACGGCTCTGGCTCTCATTTTCCTTCAAATTGGGGACAAAAGGTGAAGATTTAAGCAAACGGCACACAGTTACCCGTGGGCCTCAGAGGCGGGAATTCCCGTACTTGACGCCGACACCGACATTGACAGCTGTCTCACACGCCAGATCCCTGACCTACCAACCCGTTCAGTGGCTCAGAAGATAGCCTCATTCTGGTGCTGCATGGAGAAAGTCTGATTTTTCGAAAGGTTCAGCATATCAGTCCTCTACAGCTCATAGAGTCCGAAATTTTTGCAATTCCCCGTGCCTCACACTAGTGGGTATTATGCGCCGCACATCTTCTCGGGCTTCCTCACTAGCGGTACGAGAGCAGAAGAATGCGCCGCCAAATAAGACATCCGGATCACTATCAAGCATGCGGCATAAAGTGATAGCGACCGATGCCTTCCCAGTACCAGCCAAGCCAGAGAGCCAGAGTATTCTCTTCAAATCGTGCTTGACCCAGCTCATAGATCTGGATAGCACACCGACTCGCGTGCCGGGCATGCAACCATCATCTCCGCGCTGCGCATCGTGTGCTGCTGCATAGACACGCCTGTCGCCCAGCGCTGTAGAATTTCAGGTCATCGAAAATACTAAGCTGGAAATGACTTACCGGACTTGATTACCAGTGCAATCTCGCTCTGTCGTGCGTATCGAGTCAGCGCGCTGGGAGAAACCGTTGAGACGCTGAACGCACCCATCTTTCCAATTCTCTTTGCAGAGCCTTCGCTTCCGTCGTCGAAAGCCGCTAATAGGTTATCTTCAGAATTTCGGCTCAGGCACGGATATCATACCGCGTACCGAGAGGATTGCGTCCTCGCCGATATCAAAACGAGCTGTGCTCTCGTACTATCCTTGTGCGTGAGAACAGCTACAGTTTTCATAACAGACGGTAAACTCACGATAAAGCTTCGATACGTGCCGATAGCAGCAGGAGAAGGCTTTTGACTTCGGAAATGTCTGTGTTTGGTTCAATAATGCGTCTCGTTGTTCCTTGTTCCAGCTTCCGCTCGACGCAAGTTGTAAGACGTTCGAACAAGCTACGAACAAGGATCAGAGCCAAATAATCAAAACACGATGGAATCGCGTACTCAGCGATACTATCGAGTCGCAGCTTGACAATCGGTTCAAGATGTGTTCTTTTTTTCAACGTATGTGCCACGGCATTGAGGTGCGCGATCCTGCTCTCGAGCTTCTTGAACTCGTTTTTTTACCCGCGAGGTTCGCTATTCAGAGAACAATGTCAGTAAAATTGGGGTCGAGCTGAGATCCATGTACCTCGCAGACATCCCAGATCTTGACAACGCCGACTACAGCTGCTTTCAACGATAAACTGATCTCGGAGCCATCAGCAAGCAGCTCATATACGACTGAACCCGCTGTGGCTGTCGCGGTTGGCCGAGTCGGGGGGTCGACGTAGGCATGTCCGCCTGAGTCCGGTGCCGCTGGTAGATCGGTATCGGTATCGGCCTCGAGGGGAGCTGGTGACGCCATGAGCGAGCCAGGTCGAACCTTGTCGAAAAGCCGAACACTCTTCTGCTTCAACTTGTTTCTGAAGCCGCTCATCTGGGTAGGATCAAAGTCTTCAGGGAGCGGAGCAAGTCAGATACGTTTAGAGAGAAAGAGAGCAAGGCCCACGCGGGAAGACGCGCGCCCGCGCTTACAAACTTTGACAAATAGACGTGATTCCGAAGGTCAACAACCCTGAAGACTAACGGTTCGAGAGACCTGTAAACCTCGATTAGCTTCATGAGATCGGCTGACTGGATTCAAGTGTCTCTGACTTGTAGTACTTATAGCTGGTAGGGAGCGGCAGAGGTTCATCCGACAGACTAATGAGGCAGTGGAACAGCCTGTGCTGCCTGTTTACACACTCGTCTTGGCGGCATCTGAAGAACAAAAGGCCACCAGGGTCGGGACCAACTGACCTCAGATCATGCGTCCGTGATGCGCGATGTCCGTATGCGCAGCCCGGTC
>Ga0247815_10001849_pt1 | contig 15961 bp, 14 predicted proteins | sample UWRJL194509B1_FD_181014 | JGI IMG/M metagenome (GOLD analysis project Ga0247815, IMG submission 181014) | Plant litter microbial communities from Arlington Agricultural Research Station in Wisconsin, United States - UWRJ-L194-509B-1 | ecosystem: Environmental > Terrestrial > Plant litter >...
GCCATGCAGGCTGAAGCTCAAGGGTCGAACCTGTTTGTCCGTGCGCTGAAGCGAGCACGAAGGGATGGACCGGCCCTCTTGTTAGGCGCATCAGCCACTATTGCGGTGCTGTCGTACTTCTAGTTTCGGCCACGTCACTTTTCTTGTGGAAGGTGTAGTAGAATCTTACACTACACGCGAATTTGGTATTCTTTCCACTTTCAACAGCGACCGCGCCCGTTGTAATATGTCTCTTTGATGTAGCGCTCTGAACGTAGGCCCTCGCATATATGCATTATGATCTGGAGATCACCAATTCACAATGTTTGAGCCAGAAATTCGTCTTGCTTGGGACTTTCAGATTGTGGTTAATTGTATACTGTGACGTTTACAGGGCCCATTAGCACGACAGATAACTGTGGACAAAGAATCCATTGCGGACGATCAGGTCAAAGCAGCAGTAGTACATATGGCACCGCGTAGAATTTCGGATGCACCCATACCAAACCATCCCCTCTCTCGCAACATCTCTCGAACTTCTAGAAGCACCTCGAACAGCGATGCACCGCAGTCTTATTTCAATCAACAAGAGTGTTTCCTCTTCTTCATTGAGCTCTCGCAGAACGGTCAGCCGCGGATCCAGCTTCGGTCAGACACAGGCTGAAAACCGCTGGCCCGAATACCTCGAATCACCTCCACTTCCACCACTACCTCTACAACAATTTGAAGCTTCTATCGACGAGAAACCATCACGCCTTTTACCACCAATACGTCTAGACGATGCGCAGCCAAGGCAACGGCACGAACTCGAGAGTGCCGTTGAAGGTGGTAAACACTATGAGACATCCCTTGCAGAAGATCCAGAAGATACATATTCCGACGGAGAACTGTCAGGAGGTATCGAGGTCTCGTCATTACACGCGACCTGGGGCTCAGGCGTGAGCCCGGAGGCTTCAAGTGTACCCACGCCGGCAGTGCAGGATCGCTCACCGGTGAACTCCATCCACTCCCCCGATACGAGCTTGAGAGAGGAGAACTTCAGCACGGATTTGAATGTGGAATCGGCGTGGACCCTTCCCGATGGTCCAAGTTCCGTTGGTGCACGAGGTCCAAGCGTCGACCCAGGGATCTCGCAGTCCCAACTACTGCCACATCGGTACAAAGCCGCACCACCGCCTGTTAGGCCCGGTAGCTCATTCATTCTAGGGCCGTCATCACCGAAGGCGTCTGAAGCTCGTAGTTCGTGTAGCGATAGAGCTCGGATTAGCACACCGTCACAAGGGAATGTCAGCCCGCTGGGATATGGCCAGGGCTCTGACCAAAGCTACGGCATTTTCGCGGAGAATCGCGAGGTGGAAGGTGGACAGACAGACGTCGCAGCGCTGGCGCTCGATACTCTAGGTATTCTCGGGATCGAAACGGGCGACCGTGCTGCTCTGACTAGAGCACTGGCGCTTCAGCTATCTTCTGCGTCTCGTCACAGTGAGAGCGGTCCGTCGATCACCGCGTCAGACATTGGAGAGGCACACAGCCCGGAAGGTAGCCCCGCTCGCCCCAAGAGAGCTCATGCAGCGTCTCCGGTGGTTGCGAGGAGCGAGTCGCATGAGTCTCGATCACCGAGACCTCGTGACTCGGTCAAAACGTCAAAGCCGACTTTGGAACTCCTGGAAGATGTCGCGACCTCGGTCACAGAACTCAAGCAGCACAGGATTGAGGCTATTGATGCTTTCAGTGACAGCAAAGAACGGCTGAGTGCGATGGAGAGAACACTGAGCACAATCCTCGAGGAGCAGAAACGCCAGCAGGAAGAACAACGGCGCCAAACGCAGGAGATGGAGCGACACGGACGCACGCTTGATCAGAGTAAGTGATAAAGTCGTTACCCGCTGACAAACAACCGCTAACTCTACTGGTCAGTTCGTGAACTGCTCGGGCGTGGTCGGAAGCGGAGCGCAAGCGAGATGAATGATGCCGGAGATAGTCAGGATCCAGAGTCGGAGCACACAGCGAATAAGCCGCGTCAAAGCAGCCGCATTGCTGAGAAGGTGCAGAGTCAGAGCCAGAGCCAGGGTCAGAGCCACAGCAGAGCCCGCAAGCGCTGAGCGCCGAGCGGATAGTACTTACCAAGTATGAGCTTATTTTCTCATTGTAACTAAGAATGAGATAATGGAGGCAAGGCAAGAACGAGTGAATTTGGATTCATTTGGCCCGGTTGGGCCCGTGTGGTCGCACCGTCGGACCAAGCGGCCATTTGCGCCAAATGCGTGAAACTCCGCAACCACGGCTTGTCATTTCTCCACCACCTTCCTCCTTCCAATTACCCCATGGTGCACTTCTCAAAAGACAAGCTCGGGGTCAAGCCCTTGGAGCCTGTACATCATAGGAGCAACCTCAAGGACGCGTTGAAGGCGGCATGGGAACTGCACTACGCGAGCGACGACGAACCTTCGCGGCGCCCGAGGTTCAAACGAGCTCCGTCGCCGGAGAGTCCCAATCCTTTCGAACACGATGAAAGCGATCAAGAAGGCACTGGGGATGCGTGTGTTGACAAGAAGCCTTCCAATGGCCCTCGCCTCCCCGGGCTACTCGGGCGCTTCATCGCTGACGCGGACGAGACCAAGCAGTTGCTCACTGCCAGCTCGACCCTGCTGCAGATGGAACACTCCAAATCGACTTCACAGCATTTGAAGCTACCACGAGGAAGGAAGAGTGTCATTTCCAGTGATGCGGAACTTGGTGGGACTCAAGCAGAGCGTCAAAGGCGTTCCTCGTCACGAGTGAGATCGCCGAAATTGGACGCACCCGCTTCAAAGCGCTCAAAGAGAAATATGGAGCGCTTTCAAACTCAAACCTTGCGACGGTCTACCAGGTTGGCCAATCAGAAGGTCAAGGAGTAGTGTCGCCCGACAGGTCAGGTCGTTTCCGTACTTGCCGGTTCGAGTCCAAAAGGAGCCGAGGACCGTACCCATCGCATAACCACTAGCTTTGTTCCAAATCTTCTGTTGCTTATTGATATTTCAATGTCTGCATACGTCCCAAGAAACTGCATGTATACCACAATCTAGTTCTGTCTCGTTCCGTGTGTCCTCGATCTCTACTCGCTGAAACCAAGGGGCTGATTGCATCTAAACTCGTGAAGATATTAAATCTAGCTCTTTGCCATCGTAGCATGGTTTTGATTCTTTGATTCCAATGCGTTCTAGCAAACGGGCGCGATAGTTTTTGGGTTCATGAGACATCAGGCTGAAGATTCACCAACTTCCCCTCATCTACTGACGGTGACTTCGTCCCAACCTAAGATCTATAACTAGTGCATCTAGTGGCTTAAGATAACTGATTCCTGGAGTATTCAGAGGGTGTCTGATGTAACTGAGGTTCTAAATAACGAGAATATTGAACAGGTGGCACGAAGATGCTTGCTTGGTGGGCACACTGGTTCTTTGGTGAAAGTCAAGGTAATAGCAGCAGATGCATTAGCAAAGGCTACGGAGTTGGCAGTGCCTTCTACGAAGTCCAGAGGATATAAGCAAGTTCGGTATCAAGACCAGAGTCCTTGGTTTCAGTACAGGTATCAAGAACGACAGACAAGTGGTTGAGCGAATCTTCTAGAACGTGCGGTTTTGGGTGGCAGATGCTCAAGCCAGGAATGCGATGAGCGCGGCCGCGCCGACTACGAGAACGCCTGCGCGGGCGGTCGACGCGCCGTCACCCGGTGTCGTTGGTGGCGTGACGATGGGCACACTGACGGTCAAGCCAGTTGGCGTCGATGAGGAACTGGGCGTCGGTACGCTCGCGGTTGGGAGCGTCACCGTGAAGCTGTCGCTCTCGCTATCCGTGTTGCTATCCGTTGGGAACGGGAGGGTGTCGCTCGGCGTGATGAGAGTGTCTGTCACTGACACAGATGGGTCTTCGGTACCAGGGATCGAGACAGCAGGGTCGGTGACGCTCGGATCGACGGCGAGTGTCGTTGGGATCTCCTGCCGAGCGTTAAGAAGGGCTGCTGATGCAGTTGACGCGATTGCGAGTGCAAGGATTGTCGAGGTGAACTTCATGGTTGATGAGTGATGCTACTCTGTGGAGGGTCGATTGGGTAAATGAAGGACGAGAAGGCGAGTTGAGCACGAGAGTAGGAGCTGCGGAAGTAATGAATCGTAACCAGTCCAAAGTACAGCGACCTTTATATGTGCGCGAAAAGAAGCGCAGCTTGTGCACGTCGTGGGTGGCGCACGCCGCGGGTATCCTGCAAATCCCGTGCTTCGGAGTGGAGCCCGCTCCGCACTAGTTCGTCGCGCCCCCTACACCACCAACATCGCAATAGCAGCGCAATAGCACGTAGGCGGTGGAAGGTGTGCGGAACTGCCTGGGGAGTGTGGGGCATTACGAAGCCTGGGCCGGGGTGAAAGGTACAGCAGTGAGGGGCGATGGGCAAAAGGGTTGTAAGTCTAAATCGGATGCGCCCGCGGCGTGGAAATTGCGTGGGCGACGAGACGTTGGCAAGATTTTGTGTGGAGCGACATCATCACGTAACGACGCAACGGGGATTTCTTAGTTGAGACACCACTGCCGCATTGTGTGCAGCATGGAATATGAAACTGCACAAAGAACGTTGGCAGATGAATTGCGCTGTTTCCAGCAAGGGAAGCTGCATGTGAGCAAGCTTTACAACGGCGAAAGGGTAGGAGGAGGACAAGCAGCGTGACAATCTGAAACTCCGACAGTCTTCAGTTTGACCGCTGCCCTTCATCTACGAGGTACACTCTGCTGAATTTGAATCTCGCATTCGCAATGAATGCTCATTTATTGAGCTTCTAATCTTGCATTTGAGCTGACCCTTTGAAGTTTACTCTGCATGCGGTGGTGCATTACATTGTTTGACAGGTGTGGTGCTGCTGTCTTTGCTAAATGATATTTAAATCATTGCGATAATACTAGACTACCGGTGGTCAAGAAGAGGGACTATTCTAGTGCTAATGCGGAGTCAATCGAGACCTCAAAGATGCACGAGTGTGCTCTTGGACGCGACTAGTGGCAGAGACAACCATGTGAAGAATGAGGCAACCTGGTATCAGAGCTCAATAGAATCGGCCTGTTGTGCAATTAGCGCAGGTCTGAGGGACGCCATAGAGAGGAGTTCAGAGCGGAGGAACCCGGGCAGGGCGGGGTTGGAGGAGGAGATGACGCCAAACCTTGCACGGTACTAACCTCAAGGTCAAATACCCCTTAAGCCTATGAGTTGCGAATCACTCCACTTCAGAGAGAAATATTCGTATCTTTAGACTGGCCGGAATCTGAAAAGAGTTGCGCTGCACTTGTGACTTTTCGGTGGCTGGGGGCTGGATTGGAACCGCTCGGCTATCCGCGATGACGCTCGTTCCTTGGCATCCTACTCATCTCGTCCACCAACTTTGCAAATTCTTCCCACCACCAGTCCAATAAGCCTTCAGCACTCGATATGGATCCGTCGCCCCTGATTGACATCGAGGCGATCCCGGCGGTTGATCTTCCGTTGGAACTCTGGCAGGGCGTTGCGTCATTTTGTGGACAGTCCACCCTTGTGGCACTATCACGCATCAACCGCACATGGAACACCGCAATTGAATCCGCTCTCTACTCTTCAATGCGTTTAAAATTCGACCCAGTCCCACTACATCCTAAAGACGAAGCCACGTTGCGTGTCCTCTGGCATCTTGCGCAAACCCCACGGCGGGCTACAATGGTGCGGTCCCTCGAACTTTCAATTGTCCTTCAGAAGCGCGTCCAGTCTTTTTGCAACGACTGCAAGTCATTTGGTACGGGCAGATGTGTATCGCTGCGGCAGTCGTTACCAAGCAAAGTCCTCGGTTCGACCGTGCCGTCTGATGACACACTCTTCGCTCTCGCTGGCCACAACTTCTTCAAATGTCAGTCAGGACAGCACGAAAACGTAACGCTCTTGTGGGCCCATCTGTGTCTTGCACTGCAAACATGCAGTCAACTCGAAGCAGTTGTGCTACCCGTCACCTGGAATGAACGCGATCTCATACTATGCGAGCGCGCCGTTCGTATTCTAGCTGGGCACGGGGCCAGTTCCAACAATACCAATCTTCGCTGCTTGCAGCTACCGTGGTCATATCTAGATTCAGTGACCAACACTCCGACCGTCTTCTCAACCTCTCCAGCTTGCAAGCGACTACTTACTCGGTTTGCGCGAATGCCGGATTCTCCCGGACCAAACATCTCTAGAATGCTGGTTTTGGCATCTCCGGTGGGTGCTCATCAACTTCGCACATGGCTGTCACAGCGCCGAATTTCATTTGTGGCTTCGCTTCAATCCTTTGGACACCGCCAGCTGACGGTGGACCCGGCCTACTTCCCCACCCCAGACGGACTGCAACAGTACCTTCATGACGTCCGCGTCTACATACCGTCCTCGCGGCCCTTCAACACTCTCACCATAGTATTGCACCATACTCAACTAGCCAACCCGTCAGAGTTACTTACAGCTATTGCAGGCGCCGTCGCGCCGCGTATATCCGACATTATCAAACTTCGGCTCCTGGTGATGAGCCTCGAACACAACGCTGAAGTAGGTTGGCCGAGCTCGCGCGAGACCAACACCTTCCGAGGCTCTCACGAAGCCGCTGCCAAAGCCCTTGCTGAGGCATTACAACCATTCTGGCCACTGGATGGTCTGACGCTACGGGATCTCAGTGCAGGACCCGTAGATCAGAGGCTACACACGCCGTATGTTTCGCCGCCGGATGAGCATCTGCCGTTCGGACAACTTCAGTTACGAGAAGCACTGGAGGAGCGGTGGGGTGCCTTGGATGAGGACTTCAATGTGGCATTCGAGGAAGATTGGCCGATGCGTCTGGCTGCGGCCTAAGGCAGTGTCTCTGAGCTACACTCAAAAATTTGTACGAAGCCTGTCGCTCTGCACACAGTATACTCATGCGTGATGATGTTCATTCGAGTTCATCGAAAGGATGAGATGTATCACGTAGAACGGGACTGCGACTTCAGCACTCGCGCCTTTTGGATTGCACCCATATTTGGACACTACAGAATTGCCCTTCGTAACTGTTCACTTGGAATGCAACTGCTCTACGCTGGATTGTATTAATCTTGAGTTTAATCTTACGTAGAGATGTACCAACCTCCAGCAGTAGAAGCCCCGGGACATCAAATTGATGTCAAGGCCCCGTCACGTGCGGGGATCGACTCGAACATGTCTCAGAAAATGTTGGAGAGCACATTGTTAACAATGTGTCCCTGATTCAGATGTAGATTATTATGTGTGTTGCGTTCAGGAGGCGGTGTTGCCAGCATGTTTGTCAGTGTCCACAAGTATGGTCTAGGTATGATACTGACGAGATGTGAATACAAATGTGTAATGCAATCAATGATAAAAAACAATGAGAATGGTGTGGCAACAAAGTGCACAACAGGATGGCACACCAAGGCATGTGTACTGGCCTGCAAACTAGGTCACCCAAATAGTCGGCAGCAAGGTCATGAATTGGCGGTTTGAATCAAAGTCGGATCATAACTCTTGCCCCTGATGCGGCCACATACTTTTGAGATTGGAATATGAAACTAGACTCATTTAGCTTCAAGATGTGATAACTCACCTGCCAGGAGGCAGTGACGAGGTCACCCAAATAGTCGGCAGCAAGGTCATGAATTGGCGGTTTGATTTTTCCTAATCACTTTACTACTGGTCAGGGAGATGCTTCTATCATCTCATTCTGTGACTCCCCTTCTCATTAGGCTGGGATTTCTAGCTTTCAGCACATGCAACTTTGACGAGCCTCAGCACCTCGCCAATTTCCGGTAGCCCATCTGCCTCGATGTCAGCAGAGGGACACATTGACGCCGTACACGCACATTTTGATCAGGAACGTGGTCGTCACAGCTGAGAACAGGCCAGCCTGAGTGAATGATCTTACATAAGTGCGGATCTGGAAGATGAGCAACAACGCACAAATATGAGTAAGAAGTTGAGGGTGTCTTTCCCCCTAGTGATGTCTTGACCATCCAACTCTGTGGCGCGGTCGTGATAGGCACGGAAGACTGGCGAGTTCATGCCGAGATGCTGTTCGAATTTGATACCGCACTCAGTTGGACTAAGACTGATGTGTGTCGTGTCTATCGCTTACGGCTCTGCGTGCTCAAGCCCCGATATCACACCATGATCATTGTCAGGACAGCGTTCTAAAGAACTAGATTAGGAACAGAAAGATTTACGGCACGAGATCGTTTTTGAAGAAACAAACCGATTGTGTCCGTCTTGCATTCCCGTTGGTGTTCGTCGACTCGCTGCTGGCCATTCCGACAGGGTCCTGGTACTGCGGCACTCGTGCACATATTGCCTAAGGCACTCCGGCCTGAAGTGAGAGGGGGCATGAGCTGATATATCGTCAAGAGGTTGAGTATGCAAATGGAATGCGCGCGATGGTCTGAGGACAAGCCAGCAAGACACCTTATTTTCCAGTTGCCCCGCCGGGGCACTCAGCAGACTGCTTTATGCCTTGAAGTATTAATTTTCTCAGACTGTCGTGTCGCTTGGCGCTTGATGGTAACCATGAGCAGGTCTGTGAAGCCCCACCGGTCTTCTCTCGCGACGGCACAACGAAATGTCAGCCCTCATACAGCTCCGGACAGGTCACGCCCCACTCAATAAACACCTGAACCGAGTCCGACGCAGCCCCACCAGTGTCTGCCAGCAGTGCGGCAGAGGAGACGAGACCGTGCGACACTTCGTACTCGAGTGCGAAGCACACAGACTTCATCGACATGAGATGCGCATCAGAGTGGGACGAGGTGGCGACAGCCTCTCTAATCTACTTGGCACGTCATCGGGCAACAAGCACCTCATTCAGTACATTGCGAATACGGGACACATGAGAGCAACATGGCCGAGGCTGAATGGGAGAGGAACGTGAGCACGTGTGCATGTCGCACGAGCCACTCCCTCCTCACCCCCACCCTCCACCACACACTCACTGCTGCACCAAAACGAAGCACACACACACACACGCAAAATGTACCGAAGCAACGCACAGCTACCACCTCCACACAGCAACGAGCCGCTGAGACCAGACGAGACAAGGAGCATGAGACGAACCCCGTGACTCGCGCCCACTATACCTCTCGCCGCGCTGCCCAAAGAGGAAGATCCATGGATCTTGTAAACACGGCACCAAGCGCGGCAGAGGGCATTTGGCTCCACAGGAGCAAGACCACCAGGAAGTAATCGATAGGATCACCATGACAAAAGACCATAGAACTACAAATGTTATATGTCCGTACAGCTTAGCTATAGAGGCATTTGAATTAAAAAAAAAGAAAAAAAAGCCCCACCGGTTGGGAGGCGGCGGCGGGCTAATTGTGGCATGTGTGAAGAGTCGAGCCAACCTATTATATTATAACGCCAGAAGTGAGGGGCGAAACCATCACAACTACAGGACCTCATCAATTCTTTCGTCCAGCGCTCTAGCGAATGCTCTAGCTCTGCGGCGTGCACGCAACCGATAGGTTGCATTCACGGAAGACGTCAGATCAATCGACAATGTGCGCTGTGCATTTCACGTTGGTCGCTTGTGTGCTTCATGAAAATCACCACTTTATAGCGGATAGATGCTGCTCACGCATAAGATGTGCTGCAGATCTGTGCCGCAGGTCTCTTGCATGCCTAAACAGATACACCAGAAGTTACAGACTGCCCATTCTGCTTTCATTCTGGTATTCAACCTTTGCTTCTTCACGCTAACGATCCTAAAACTCTATCTTTGGTCTCTCAAAAACACTGAAAGATCACTATGGCGTAGTTTGAGCTTCTATCTTCAAGTCGCCTTCCCTGCCCACATATGTGGGTTAGTGGGATACGATGTATGTCACCGTTGCAGGTTCTCATCATGCAAGTGTATGCTCCACTCATTTCATTCCAACTGTGCAGTCTGCTCTATTCCAGACTCGCAGAAATTTCAATTTGGATCAATTCTAACCGACCCGGGATTTTGGAGAACGCGAGTTCATGTACAGAAGCCTACACCAACAAAGTATTTACACAGAGGTCCCGAGCCAGCATTCCGTCCAGTTGTCACCATGACGCCAATCATTCGGAGTGTTCAGTTCAACCCGATGCTCTGAAATCAGCAGCTTGCAGCTTGGTAACTGAATGTTGGCCCGGTAGTCCTCTGGCACCCATATAAGCAACTCCCCGGCTTCACCCAAAAGCCAACCTTCCACAAAGTCTTTGCATTCTGCTACTGTGGCGAGATCAATGACACCGTCCAATGATTGTGGACGAGCAACCGCGATATTCCATACGCGGATGGTCGAGTCATTTGAGCCAGAAACAAGAGACTGTCCATCTGGCGTGAATGCTACCGTATTCACATCAGAAGTGTGTCCAAACAACATGACCATTTGACTCCCGTTCATTGCATCCCAAAGTCGCACAGTGCAATCTCCTGCGCCTGTAGCGATAAAGAGCCCATTAGGCGAGTAAGACACTGAGTTTATTGAACGAGTGTGTCCTGCAAGTTTGAGGACATATTGTCCCATCTCAATCTCCCACACTTGGCCAACGAGTTCGGCTGCACCGACTATGCGCGTACCAGTTGGCGAGAATGCAATTGAAAATGAGTGTATGTAGTGCTCATCCGTCCCAAGCGGCTTTTGCGCTTTCTGACCAGAATCCATGTCCCAGAGATGGATTCGGCCTTGTTGATCACCGGCAGCAAGGAGTCGTCCGTCGGGCGAGAAGGCAAGTGAGGCTACCGATGGACAATGGCGCAGGGGACTTAATTTTGATCTTTTGTGAGTGTTAATATCCCAAATGCGTACTTCACCGCCAGTTGTTCCAATGGCAAGCAACTTTGTGTCGGGCGATAAAGCCACCGCGCAGACCCTCCTATAATTCTCCCCATGAATCTCACCAATAGCATCACCCGTCTGAGCATTCAAGATTTGCGCCGTACCACCTATAGACCCAAAGACAAAAATTTGTCCAGTTTGCAAGACTGAGACCAAGCGCACCAAATCAGTATGTCCCAGCAGTGACGGAAGTCTGGGCTCACCCGTTTGAGCATCCCAGATACGAATAGTCTCTCTGTTGGACTGAGAGACAATAAGGGCACCATCTGCTGTTACAGCCACAGAGCACACATCATCACTGTGCGCTGGAAATGGCGCAGGTATCGGCTGGTTATCGCTTGCGTCCCATATCCTAATGGTATTGTCCTGCGCCGATGTCGCGAGATACTGGCCATCAGAAGAGAATGTGGCTGAACGGACAAAATGTGAATGCCCTCGAAGCATGACGGAAGAAGCATCTCCGACATTCCAATGCAAATTCCAGAGCTGAATATTGTATCCGGTCGATGGCACGGTAGCCACTAGCAATTTCCCATCTCCTGCGAAGTGGATTGACTTGATCTCCAATGAGTGCCCTGAGAGCTTTGCGATAACTATTTGAGTGCCCATCTCCCAACATTGGATGGTAGAGTCCTGGAGACCGGCGAAAATCTTTGTGCCGTCCACAGAGAAGCAGATAGTTTGAACCCTCACCTCATGGTTCAGCACCCGTGCCCCGGAAGGTTCCCCAGACCGACAATCCCATAATCGCACGGTTTTGTCCTCAGATCCAGATGCCAGAATGTCTCCACCAGGAGAAAATGCTATCGAGGTGACCTTCTCGACATGATCACTCATTACCGAGATAAGCTGGCCCGTTTCGGCTACACAGAGACACACCCTGTTATCCCAAGACGCGGATGCGACCCAGCAACCATCAGCGGAAAATATCACAGATTTAACCAAGTCACTGTGTTCCAGCATACGCAGTGGGGGCTGCAGGGGATATTGAAGGTTCCAAATACACACATGACCCTTGGTTGTACCTGCGGCCAGGTGTTTGCCAGTTGGAGATACAGCGACACTATGCACGGAGTCGCCCGCATTCAGCGAGGGCGTTATCTCGTCACCGGTTCGCGTGTCCCAGATGCGCACAGTGTCGTCATCAGAGCCAGAGACAAGACGCCCATCAGGTAAGTACGCGACAGAGGTTACGCTTCCTGTGTGACCCGTGAGTGTCATGACAAGCCTTCCGTCGTGACGATCAATACCAAAAGTCCGAACGCTGATGTTACCAGTACAATTCGACGAGAATAACTGGTAGACTAGTGAGCTCTTTGCTGCAAAAGGAAGAGCTGACAGGTAGATGTGGGGTGCACTGCGCTGAATTGACTCCAGCGATGAAGCCACGAATGCGTTGCAATCGCGCAGAAAGCGGGTCAATTCAGTTGACCTCACCTGTGTGTCCCAATTTAGGGACATGGGATTGAAAATTTCAAGGAAACTCACCGATGCAGCTGCAAAGATGAGCATTGCGGCAGCACGCCGAACCTCACCCAAGATGCTCATCACCTCCAGCCAGAACAAAAACTGCCGACGAAAGATGACGTTGATCTCTTCATATGAGGCTCCCGGTTCTCCGAGGCCGGCAAGATGGTAGGCCCATTGCAGACACGCGTACTCGAGGGAAAGCGTGAATGTATCAGGCTTGATCGGCGAGTTTGGCTCGTGCGACGACCGACTCTTTGAGATGTTAAATTGAAGACATTTCCGCATTATACGGAGGCATCCCCTTGCGAGCAGTTCGTCGCCTAGGGCAGCAGGGATGCGGATGTCAAGAGCCGCACGTTCAAACAGGTAATCGCCGAACGATGCGTGAACTGTGCGCAGCATCGGTTGGTCGGCCATGTCTGGCACGAGCACGACTGAACGGAGCCGCCGTAACGACGCTCGCAGCGTCTCATGCTTCCACTCCAAGAGCTCAGCTAGAGCTAAAGTAGATAGTGGCATCTTGGCCATCAGGATGCAGGCAAGAACCTGTCTGGTCGCGTCAAGTTCCCGTGGCTCTATCTTGGCAGTATTTGAAGCCCGTGTTAGCACAAACTCGTAGATGACGTCGAGTGGCCCTGTCGCCACCTTACTGTCCTTCATCGTGAACAGTGCAGTCCGGAGGCGCGTCATTCTGTCATCCGATGACTCGGTATCGAGAACATACGTGACTACTGTTGATGCGAAGATAAACAGACCATCGGAATGATCAGCGAGCAAGTCAACATCTGACTCAGTGTACCACTCTTCCTCAAGCAGCTGCTGAGAGAAAGCGTTGCTGATATACAGTCGGATGTCCTCTGTGACCTCTATGGGGTCGATAGTATGCAATCGCAGAATAGTGCCATGAGCTGATTTCGATATCGCACTGGTGCTGATATGTATTTCTGGTCGGGACGTCACAATGAACTTTATCTTCACGTCGCACGCGAAAGTCGAAATGGCCTGGAGAAGCTTCTTCACATCGTTTTCGTCGCCACACTCGTCAAGAGCGTCTATGATGAAAATTATTGTTGGACATGCAGAGGCGAGATTGGCGAGTGGTTGTTGTAGCAAAGCCCCGATTTGAACTGGGATCGGTTTAGCAGCCGCGAGCGAGTCTGCGCTCAGCTCTTTGACCAAAGCTGCTGCAAAGTCCTCTGATTTCTCTGCAAGAGCCACCGCTAGAGATGGCAAGATATAGCGGGCGTCTGTAAGTTCAGCCACGTTGACAGTGCGGGAGCAGAAAAAGGCGCCGCCGAACACAACGTCAGGATCAGCTTGCAACACGTGACACAGTGTCATGGCAATTGTTGTTTTGCCCGTTCCAGCCAAGCCAGCGAGCCAGAACATGCGTGTTGGGTCATTCTTCGCCCAGTCCATAACCATCGACAGCACACCCAGTCGGGTTCCGGGCATGCAGCCGGCTTGCTCGCGTTGCATCTCGTAGAGAGAGGCAGGAACAAATCGATTGCCAATAGCTAGATGGTCTTAGCCGGATTTTAAATGAAACCACTATCCACTTACAGGTTTTGATTTTCTTTACGATATCCTACAGCGCGTGAGTATAAACCGACGACGAGTGAAACGAAAGCCAAACCTCTTCCTTGCTGGTGTGGATGTTGTAGGTGACTGGGTTGTTGTTGAAGACGTCGCGGCCGTAATTATAGGTTGTGTTCCAGTTGTTGTTGGATGTCGACTGAAACGACTCAGGACGACTACAGCGTTCAGAAATGGTCATACGCACCGACACGGCGCCCTGGGACAAATTTGGTGACATTCTAGCCGCAGTAAAAGACGCAATAGCGACAGCCTCTTTGGATTGTCGAGAGAAATGAGGATCGGAGAGCGACGTTGGCGTAATCGGTGCCGGATCTCTTGGCACTGGGTAAGGTGTAACGACGACCTGCGCCAGCCTCGGGAATGCCGTAGATTCATTTGTAGCAGCTGGTAAAGCTAAATTCGGTGGCTCCCGGATGATTCCCGATGAAAGTGGTATTGGCGGGGCCAGTTCGAGGTCGGTATCCCGTGGTGCGGGAGAACGCGGACGCGAGCCCTTGCGACCGAGATTGTCAAACAGTCGGTCAACTTTAGCCTTTGCCTTTTGAACAGCTCCCTTCATTTTCGTCGTGAATTGAGTGATTCTGGTGGTGATGAATTGTAAACGGAATCCGGAGTAGGAGCGCAAGCAGGAGACGTGCTGTGTGTTGTTTGTTGCTTGCCGATTGCTCGGTCCCAGCCGACCACCGCTTGAAACGTTTACCCCACTTTTGATTGGAATAATCAATGCTGGCTCGTCTAGTGACGCTGCACCGAGTCGCATTGAGAATCGGTGTGAACCAGCCATTGTCAATCAGTATCATCATACAAATTTATGACAGTAGAGGTGACAGCTGTGATTTGTCAGGCTGCGACACCGCTCAAACTTGGTCACCGGAGCATCCGTTATAGCTAGCTACTTAGATTTATGTGCATTCTTAAACAATATATTTGACTGTTATGTTGATGCCGGTACCATAACCCTCCGAATTGCACTAAACTACGCCATAGATTGGAAGATGCGACAATGGTCGACGACGCGATTTCACTATCATAATTCATTTTATTTTTGGCCCAATGAGTATCTTAGAGCATTGGTAAATTCTTAGTCTACGCTGACCTGGGGATGGGCGAATACGTTTATCCGACTCGTTTCATGTCTGACGACCTTGACCCGGTGTAGATATCAGCCAATTGCCAAAACTTTGGGGTTGCAGCACTGCATGCAAGGTCAGATATGGTGCCAATATTGTCAGCGTGTCACGCGTGACGATACTGAAATACCGTTCGAATATCGTAGGCATAACGCTATGGGCCGTGTTATGCGTGAGATATTCGAATTTAGACCGCCATACTGGTGCGATACTCGAACGATATTCAGCCTGCAATATGGATGCGATAATCAAACGCTATTTCATTATCATAACGTGGGATATTCTGACGATATTCGAACGATATTTGACCTTGCAGGCAGTGCAGCCTGTATCTTCCGACGGACTAGGAATGTATCTTCAACGGATCATTAATGCCGTCATTCCCCCAAAAGAGTAATGCTACATCGTGATGGTCATGGCAGAGAAGTTTCAATCACATGTCATACCCAATTGCTCAGACCATCAGTGGTCTGCTAACTTTTTCGCACGGTTCTTCTGGCTGAGACTCCACCCGCCGGCGCAGACCGAGTCTCCCGTCATTGCGACGGATGAGACACATAGCTTCGAGGTCTGGCTCGCTGTCGGTATCGACCTCAGTGAGGTGGCGAGCCATCAGTCTCCGCGTCTCCTCGCACGGCTCCTCCTGCTCAATGGGCGATCGTAGACCGAGACTACCATCGTCTCGACGGATCAGACACATCACCTCGAGGTCTGGCTCGCTGTTGCCTTCAGCCTCAACGAGATGGCGTGCATCGTATTCCTGAGCGCGACGCCGGTTCTGCTGCTCCACGGGACAGTCGTCGCGCCGGAGATGAATGAGTGCGCCATCGACGATACGCTTGACGATACACCCTGACTCGAGACTGATACCACGACGGGTAATCTCTTCCACAGGGCAGTCTTGGCGGACTGCAAGCGTGCTA
>Ga0247815_10001851_pt1 | contig 15946 bp, 12 predicted proteins | sample UWRJL194509B1_FD_181014 | JGI IMG/M metagenome (GOLD analysis project Ga0247815, IMG submission 181014) | Plant litter microbial communities from Arlington Agricultural Research Station in Wisconsin, United States - UWRJ-L194-509B-1 | ecosystem: Environmental > Terrestrial > Plant litter >...
GCCGGCCGGTTCAACAACTCCTGTGGATTCGGCGGCAAGGTGCCGGACGGCAGCACCGAGAGGTCGACGAACGAGTCGATCTTGGCTTCGACGCTGGCTTCCGCCCGGCCGGCAAGCCGGTCGGACAGCCCCTGGCGACCTTTAAGATCAAACAGCTCTTGCTGATGCGGTATGCGCAGATTGGCGTCGACCAACAGCGTTTGCTCGCCCAGTTGCGAAAACACGATGGCGAGATTGGCGGCAAACAGGGCCGCGCCGTCATCCGGATTCACACTGACGATGGTCAGCGATTTGCGGCCCGACGCAAACCAGCGCAACATCAACTGGCTTCGGATGGCGCGCAAGGTTTCAACCTGCTCGCTGAATGGCTGATAGGCCGCCACCAATTTACTGGAGAAATTACCTTGGTTCACCTGCAGGTAGGGATAGTCGAACTGCTTGGCCAGCACTTGCTGGATATCCGCTTCCGTGATCAGGCCCAGGCGTTGGGCGGCTTCACCAAAGCGGATCCCCAGTTCTTTTTGCATGCGCAGCACACGCTCCGCATTTTCCGGCGAAATTTTCCCTGATTCAAGCAACAGGCCACCGATACTGGAGTCGCGGCTCGGCCGTGGAGTCTCGTTGGTGCTAGGGGTCATTTGGGTCATAATGGTGTCCATATCAGTTTCCAGCCTCAGTTCAGGCGCAAGCGGCGCGGCAACAAGGAATTAAAGAAACGCATCCGCGTCGTCGGCTGTTCGCTCCAGGCGATCACCCCCAGTACCGGAATATCCAGGCTGTCGGTCAAGTCGCTGGCGGAGCGCACGCGACGATCGATCAACTCGGCGATCATCGCGAAACTCAAGCCCAGGAAACTACCGACCACCACCGCCAGCAAGGTGTTCAGCACGGTGCGCGGGCCGGACGGCGCCAGCGGTGCGACGGCAGGATTCAACAGCGAAATATCCGACTGCTCCGACTGGCCTTCGATACGGGTTTGCGACAGGCGCAACGAGGTCGCGTCAAACGCGCGCTGAGCACTTTCGACATCCTTCTGCAGCGAATTGAGTTCATCGCGGGTGCGGTTCAGCTCAAGCACTTTTTTCTTCTGTTCGAGCAAGGCTGAACGGATCGCCGCTTCGCGCTGCTGCATCACTTCAGAATTATTGCCGACGCTGTTGGAGGCGCTTTTCATTTGCGCCGCCAGATCGGCGCGCAACTGGTCGACTTCCGCCTTGGCGCTCTGGTACTGCGGGTGATTCTTTTCAAGCCGCTGGGAGATATCGGCAAACTTCGATTGGGCGGCGCTCAGGCTGGCCTTCATGTTCTGCACCAGCGGATTGCCGGCCACATCCGGCGATTCGGCGCCGGCCTGCCCCATCGCCATGCGCTGGCGGGAAGATGCTTCCATGGCTTGGCCCTGCGCCATCACCAATTGGGCCGACAAGTCGTTCAAACGGTTGGATTCGACGTCCAGTCGATTGTCCAGGCTCACGATGCCGTTTTCCTGCTGATACTTGGAAAGCCTGCTTTGCGCCGCTTCAGCGGCGTCGCGCATCAACTTGGTCTGGCTATCGAAGTAGGCCGATGCCTTCTTCATGGGATCGACCTTCAGCTGAATGCTGGCCTTTTGATATTCGTCGGCGAAGGCGTTGGCCACGGCCGCGACGAATTGCGGATCGGCGCCGGCGAAACTGATTTCCACCACGCTGCTTTCACGCGCGGGCAGAATTTCCAGCTTTTTCAACAGCAGGTCGGCGAGCCAGTCGCGCGCGGTGCCGCGGCCGCCGGTCGCCTGATTGAACTGATCGATGACGGCCGGGCTGGTGGCGAGCCTGAGCTGGTCAACGACGCGCAACGCGACGTTCTTGCTTGAAATGATGTCGATCTGAGTCGCCATGTAACCCGGCATCAGTTGCCCCGGCATCGCCAGGCCAGTGACCGGATCGACGCCTTTATAGTTCAGCACCACCGACGAGGTCGCCTTATAGGTCTTAGGCAACATCAGGCTGATCACCACCGCCACCGCCACCGTGATGAACAAGGTAAAGAAGATGATCTTTTTGCGCGCGCGCAATATCAAGAAGAATTGTGTAAAGTTCATGGCAAAGTTTTCATTTCAAGGCTGGAAAATGGCGGCGGGATCGCGGGTTAGCGCACAAACTAGAACAGACTTTCCTGCACATAAACAACATCGTCCGCTTGCAGCAGGTCGTCGTGCTTGGCCGCGATGATTTGCAGGCGGCCGTCGGCATCGCGGCGCTTGATGCGCACGCCACGCTCGGTGCCGCGCGCGGTCAATCCGCCACCGGTGGACAGCGCCTGCAGCACCGTCATCGAGCGCTCCAGGCGGAACACGCCGGGACGCTGGACTTCACCGTAAATATAGAAACGCGGCGCCCGCTCGACGTACAGCACGTCGCTGCCCTTCAACTCGAAATCGCGGCTCAGATCGCCGGAGCGCGCCATGCTGACGATATCGATCTGTTCCAGCGTCGCCTTGCCGTCGCGTTTGCGGATCAGATTGACCGTTTCGCCGCCGTCGCCGGCGATCCCGCCGGCCAGCGCCAGCAAGTCCAGCACGCTGCGCTTGCCGTCGATCGGGTAACGGCCGGGGCGCGTCACCTGCCCCAGCACCGACACCAGCTGGCTCTGCATCACGGTCACCAGGATATTGACTTGCGGCTTTTTCAGGAAGCCGCCCTTTTCCAGCAGGCCGGCGATCTTTTTCTCCGCGTCGGAAGCGGCCAAGCCCTGCACCGCGACCTCGCCGATCAGCGGGAAGGTGATGCTGCCCTTCTCGCTGACCCGGGTTTCCGTGGTCAGGTCCGGATTGCCGAACACCGACAGTTTTATCACGTCGCCCGGTCCCAGCTCCAAATCGGCGGCGACGGCGCTGCCCAATCCGAGCGAGAGACATGCCGCGATCATCCAGCTTGCAATACGTTTCATAAATTTACCTAATCCTGGTTAAAAAAACATAGCGCACGGACCGGCCGGTCAGCGCAAGCCGGCGACGCCGCGCTCGTTGGCGGAAGCGCCGTCGGACGCGGCGGCCGGCGCGGCCGCCGGGGCAACCGGGGCGGCCGCCGGGGCGGCGGCGGGCGCCGCTCCGGGAGCCATCGACTTGTTCAAATACTCGATCTTGGCGGCCGCGCGCAGACGGGCGAGCTCGGCGTCGCTCAGTTGCTTGACCCGCTTGTTATACAAGAACTGCTCGATCTGGGCCGCGGATTGCTCCAGCGTCACCGGCGCCTCCTTGATGTCGGTGACCACGCTCAGAATGGCGCGATCGCCTTCGCGCACCAGGAACAACTGTCCCTTGGGCATGGCCAGCAGCTTGCTCGACAGCTCCACCGGCAAATCGGTGGTGGCGCGGCTGACGGTGTTTCTGCCAAACTGAACCTTGTGCGCCTCCATCCAAGCGGCGGCCTCGTCGATCGACTTGTAGCCGTCGATGGCGGTCTTCAAGGTATCGCTCAAGTCCTTGTTCGCAAACACCAGCTGTTTCAGTTCCAATACCTTGCGTTGCGCGAACAGCACCGGGTTTTTCTCGTAGTAGGCGGCCACCTCGGCCTTGTCGGGCCGCGCCGGCGTGCCGATGCGTTTCTGCATATACGACTGCGCGACGATCAGCGCCTTGGCGCGCTCGATCGCCTGCATCACCCGCGGATCCCGGTCGGTCTTCTCGCGCACCGCCTCGTTCTGCAGCAATTGGCGATCGATCAAGGACTCCAACGCCTGTTTGCTGGCGGTCGCCTGCTGCGCGGCGCTCACGTTAGCCCGCTGCAACTCTTCATTCAATTGCAACACGGTGATTTCCTCGCCGTTGACGCTCGCCAGCGCCTGTCCCGGTTTTTTTTCCTTGTCGCCACAGGCGGACAAACCGGCGATGGCGACCAGCAGCATCGCCGCGCCAGCAAGCCGGGAACGCCGCAGCGCCGGCCGGGACGATTTTTTCGAATGTTTCATCTGTGACAGCATCAAATTTTCCTTAACATGGATTGCGACGTCGCCTCGTCTGATGGAGCATACTGATCGAAAGAAGTATGCATCCAGTCAACAAAATTGTCAATATAGTCACGCCTATCGTGCGACGCATCAAATGGCATTTTGCCACGTTGTCGACGCAATCCGCTTAATAAATCATTAATCAATGCGCGTTTTCTTTCTTCAACACCACACGTACCGTGCGTACAATAATCCACAGGTCAAGCAGCAGCGACCATTTACGGACATAATCAAGATCGTACCTGATGCGCGCCTCCATCTTGTCCAGCGTCTCGGTTTCACCGCGCAAACCGTTGACTTGCGCCCAGCCGGTGATGCCCGGTTTGACCTTGTGCCGCAACATATAGCCCTTGATCAATTTTCGATATTGCTCGTTGTGCGCCACCGCGTGCGGACGCGGTCCCACGATACTCATGCGCCCCTGCAGCACGTTGATAAACTGCGGCAACTCATCGAGCGAACTGCGCCGCAGGAAGGCGCCGACCTTGGTGATGCGCTGATCGCCTTTTTTCGCCTGCACCACGTTCGCGCCGTCCTCGGCCACAGTCATCGAGCGGAATTTATACACGATGATTTCCTCGCCATACAAGCCGTAGCGGCGCTGACGGAAAATCACCGGGCCCGGCGAACTGACTTTCACGGTAATGGCGATCACCAACATAATCGGGAGCAGCATGATCTGGATGAGCAAACCCAACACGATATCGCTGGCGCGCTTGACCATGCTGTTGAAACCCGTGAATGGGGTCTCGCAGATAGCGATCACGGGCATGCCGCCCACATTATCGAAACGCGCCTGCATCAGGTCGAACACATAAATATCCGGCAAAAAATAGACCGAGGCGGTTGTATCCTGCAGTTCATCGAGCAGCCGGCGAATCCGCGGCTGGGCCGAAATCGGCTGACTGATGAAAATCTTCTTGATCTGGTGTTCGCGCACATAGGGGGCGATGGCGGCCATGTTGCCCAGCATCGGATGGCGCATGTTTTCAGGCCGGCGGTCCTCGGTGCGGTCATCGAAAAACCCGGTCACGCTCATATACAGGTTCGGATTGGCCTCGATCGTCGAGGCGAACTTCAGCCCGACGTCATTGGCGCCGATGATCACCACCGAACGCACTTCGCTGGCGCGGTCGCCGCCGGACAGCATGCGCGCCACCGTCAAATGACTGACCAGCAAAGCCAGCGGGGTGGCGATAAACCAGGTCAGCACCACTGTTTCGTTGTAATGGGAACTCAAACCGGTCACGTTGCCGAGCATGACCAGAATGACGGCCGTGACCGCCCACCCCGATACGATATCGCGTGCATAGGCCGCGATGCGCCCGCTGCGCCAGGCGCGATAAGGGTCGATCTGCTGGTACACCGAAGTGGAGATAAAAAACGCCAGCACCATCAACACCAGCGCGTAACCCGAAAAGGGCTGTCCCAGCAGCATCGACGTCAGGTACAGGGCACCCATGATGATGATGGGGTCGAGCACCCGCTGAAAAAAGGAAATTATCGGAGTATCGTTGACCATCGTTGACTTTTTAAAATACTAGAACTGAAGGTTCGCGCTGAGCGATGCGCCACGCGCACGGTACTGGGTGCTGAACACGGTCTCGCTGCTGCGGATGTCGCGCGTCAGGCTGGCGTTGATGCTCAGTTGCGGCAGCGGCGCGTAAGTCAGCCCGATCGAGCCGTTGGTGCTGCGGTCCTGCTGCGTACCCGCCAAAGACGATCCGCCGCCCACCACACCGTCGAAATCACGCGTGCTGCGGCGCACAGACGCCTGCGCCTGCAACTTGCTGGTGATCGCCCAATCCGCAGTCAAGCCGACGCCCTTGCTCATCGTGTAAGTGGCCACGCTGCCTTCAAACGGCTGGAACTCACGCCATGCGGCAAGGGTGACGCGCAGCTTTTCCGTGGCCGCCCAGCGGGCGTCGAGCCGGCCGTTGGTGCCGCTTGAGTCGCGCTGCGAAAACAGATTGTGCTCGCGCCGGGCGCGTCCACCCAGGAACTGGATCTGCGTCAAGCCGCTGTAAATCCACAGCACCTTGAGCTGCACGTCGGTCTGCTTGAAGCCCTCGTCGTCGATCACGCCGCCGAAGCTCGACGGATGCAGATAATCACCCTTGGTGCGGCGCACTTGCAAGCCTATCGTGCTGCCGGACGGGGCCAGGTAATCGAAACCGGCTTCGGCGCGGTCCTCGTCGCGGTCCAGATAGCGTTGCGAAGCCAGGTCGTAACGGAACTTATCATTGCTGACCCGGCCACGCACGCGCCAACTCGGATGGAAGCGCCAGCCGCCATCGAAGAACTCGCCGCGCGAGGTACGCAGATTGCGTTCGGTGGTGTGGAAATCGCTGAAAGGCGACAAGGTCTCGGAATACGTCGCGCCGGCCGTGCCGTCGAGGTGATTGCCCAACGCCCAGCGCCAGGTCAGGTTGGCGTCTTTGCCGTTATAGTTGAGCTCATCGAAGTTATTAAAGTCCACCCGCGACAGCTTGGCGTTGCCGGTGAACACCTGACGTCCCAGCGGCCGTTCGAACGCCACGCCGACGATCGTGCTTTTGATGGTGTCCGACGCGCGCTGCGGATTATTGTCCGATAGGCGAAACAAGTTATCGTCGTAAGCATACGAGACGCCGACGAACGGATGTATCGTGTCGCTGATGGCCGCGTTGACGGACAGGCTAAACATCGCCCCCAGCACGAGTAACGCCATCCCGCTCAACCTTGGCTGGATGCGGGAGCGGACAAGCGCGACGGCTGGATTTTTTTGACTGGCAGGTTTTTCCGGCAAGGAGCTCAACATGGGTCTCATCTTCAAATGGGTCAGGCAAGGAATTAACAATATTACCAGTAAATCCACATTCCAGTAGCTAATATCCAGCAGCCCAACAGCCCGTTGGTGACCGCGTGCGCCACGATGGCGGTCCACAGCGTCCGGCTACGAATATACAATAAGCTGTAAGCCGTGCCGGCAACAATACCTGCCAGCCATAAATTATGTTCAAACCCGAATAATATCACCGTGACAATAAAGGCACGGATCTTTATCCCGGATGGATCGACCGTCAGGAAGGCGGGCGACTCCAGCCAGCGCGCTAGAAAAGAGCGCCAGAACAACTCCTCCATGACCGGCACCACCAAGGTCGCGCCCAACAGCCTGACCGCCGCCAAGCGCCAATCGATGCGGCCATCGACGCGCGGGTCGAAGCCGGCCGCCTCCCCGATCGACATCCAGCCGGCGTCGAGGTTTATCCAAAGCACCAGCACCAGCACGCCGGTGGCGACCGCGATGGCCACCGTCCGCCACGGCAAGCGCCGCCAGCGCAACTCGACGTAGTGACGCCGGTAGTACACCAGCACCGCCAGCACCGCCGCGATTTTCACCGCGTAGAGCCAACGCAGTTCCTGCGCACTCCAACCCAGCCTTGTCAGCAGGTCGGCAATGACGATAAAACTCATGTACACCGCAAAGGGAACGACCCGCGCCAGCGTCTCGCGTTCAGGCATGCGCGCCCCCCGCACGGTGGCGCCATGTATCGGAAAATCGTTGCGAACGCGGCAAACTGCTGGACATGGAAATCATTTATGTTGCAATGCAACGATTATATTTGATGCAAGCCATTACGCGCGTCCGATACGAACGAAGTGACACATTGCGGCAACAGTTTTTCCGTTTAACCGCCAGCGCGCGCCTCGATCAACTCCCATTTCTCCAGCGCCGCCAGCAGTTCGCCCTCGATTTCCTCGACGCGCGCGTTGACGCGCTTGGCTTCCGCCGCGTTCTTCTTATAGAAGTCCGGATGCGACAACTGCAGGCCCAACGCGGTTTGCTCATCCTCCAGCGCGGCGATCAGCTTGGGCAGCTCGTCCAGCTCGCGCTGCTCCTTGAAGCTGAGTTTCTTGGCCTTCGCCGCCGGCGCGGCCGCCGCCGTCTCGGCCTTGGCGGCCGGCTTGGCGGGCGCCTTGACCGGCGCCACCACGGTGTCGCGCACCCGCTCCCAGTCGGAATAGCCGCCGACGAATTCACGCCAGTTGCCCTCGCCCTCGGCGACGATCACCTGGGTCACCACGTTATCGAGGAAAGTACGGTCGTGGCTGACCAGGAAGACGGTGCCCGTATATTCCTCCAGCAATTCTTCAAGCAGCTCCAGCGTCTCGATGTCGAGGTCGTTGGTCGGCTCATCGAGCACCAGGCAATTGGACGGCTTGGCGAACAGGCGCGCCAGCAACAGGCGATTGCGCTCGCCGCCCGACAGCGACTTGACCGGCGAACGGGCGCGCTCCGGGGCGAACAGGAAATCGTTCAGGTAGCTCATCACGTGCTTGCGGGCGCCGTTGATCTCGACCCAGTCGCTGCCCGGGGCGATGGTCTCCATCAGATTGGCTTCCTCGTTCAGCTGGGTGCGCATCTGGTCGAAATACGCCACCTGCAGCTTGGTGCCCAGCTTGGCGACGCCGGCGTCCGGTTCCAGTTCACCCAAAATCATTTTCAGCAGGGTGGTCTTGCCGGCGCCGTTGGCGCCGATCAGGCCGACCTTGTCGCCGCGCAAAATGGTGCCGGTGAAGCTGTTGACGATGACGCGGTCGCCGAATTTCTTGCTGACGTTTTCCAGTTCCGCCACGATCTTGCCGGACCGCTCGCCGGACGACACCTCCAGCTTGACCTGGCCCTGCTGCTCCCGCCGCGCCGAGCGCTGCAGGCGCAACGCTTCCAGCCGGCGCACCCGCCCCTCGTCGCGCACGCGGCGCGCCTTGACGCCTTTGCGGATCCAGATTTCCTCTTGCGCCAGCACCTTGTCGAACTTGGCGTTTTCCACCTCTTCATTTTCCAGCTGCTCGGCCTTGCGGACCTGGTAGGCGGTGAAGTTGCCGGGGAAAGACAACAAGCGGCCACGGTCCAGTTCGATAATGCGGGTGGCGACGTTGTCGAGGAAGGAACGATCGTGGGTGATGAACAGCACGCTGCCCTTGAAATCCCGCAACAAACCTTCGAGCCACATGATGGAGGTGAAATCCAGGTGGTTGGTCGGCTCATCCAGCAGCAGCACATCCGGCGCCGACACCAGCGCGCGCGCCAGCGCGACACGCTTCTGCATCCCGCCGGACAGGGTCTTCATCAGCATGTCGCCGGTCAGGTTCAAGCGGTCCAGCACGGTCTCCACCTTGTTCGGCAAGCTCCACGCGTCGGCCGCGTCCAGCAGGACCTGGACGTCGTGCATGCGCTCCATCACCGCGTCGTCATTGCCCTGGCCGAACTGGCCGGTCAGCGCGTCGTATTCCTTGAGCAAGGCCGGCAGTTCGCCCATGCCGGAGGCGACCGCGTCGAACACCGTCATTTCGGGATCGAACACCGGTTCCTGCTCGACATAGGCGATGCGGATGTTCTGCTGCATGACCAGCAGGCCGTCATCGAGCTTGAAGCGGCCGGAGATGACTTTCAGCAAGGAGGACTTGCCGGTGCCGTTGCGGCCGATCAGGCCGACCCTTTCGCCCGTTTCCAGGGAAAATTCTGCGTGATCGAGAAGCGCGACGTGGCCGAATGCCAGTTGCGCGGAGGAGAGAGAGATGACTGCCATGGCGACTTTACGGTGTTCGGCGGGCTTCCAGCGAAGCGCGGCACGCCGATTTAATGAAGGAAAGCAGGCATTGTACCGATAGTCCAGCGCCAGCGGCCATATTCCGCCGAGGGTCGGCTATAATTGCGCTCGTTCAGGCGTCCTCCCCGTAGCACAATGGATAGTGCACATGCCTCCTAAGCGTGGGATACTGGTTCGATTCCAGTCGGGGGGACCAGCCAGGCGCCGCCCCTTCGCGGCGACGCACCGCGCCTCCAGCAACCTCCTCCCCATCAGACACCCACCCCGGCCGCCATCGGCGAGCGCGCGCGGCGGCGGCGCGGGCATTTGCTGCACCGCCACAATACTTTATAAAAATAACATTCTTCTTGACCGTTAAATATTATGCCGATAGTATCTTATTGTTATGATATTCAATTCGTCGCGTCATCGCAGCCGATCAATTCGCTCGACCGGGGCGGCCTGGGAGTAGTAGCTTGAAACTTAAATCCATCCTCCTGTATGCGGCGATTCTCGTGTTTGCGATTTGGTGCGGCGCGGCATTCCGCGCCGACCTGGCCCAACTATCGTTCAGCGCGATCTGGGCGGCGCGCTACGCGGTGCTGTTGGCGACCGGGCTGTCGCTGCTGAATTACCTCGGCCGCGCATGGCGCTGGGACTACTACCTGAAATCCCTGGGTTTCCATCTGGCGCCGCGCTACGTGCTGCTGACCTATGTCGCCGGCTTCGCGTTCACCTTATCGCCCGGCAAGGTCGGAGAGATGGCCAGGGCGCGCTACTACCAGCGCAACAACAATATGCAGCTGTCCGCCACCGCCGCCGCGTTTTTCATCGAGCGCCTGATGGACGTGCTGGCCATGGCTTGCCTGGCGATGCTGGGCCTGGCGGCGGCCAGCAACTTCAACTGGCTGCTGGCGGCCGCGGCGGTCATGCTGCTGGGGCTGCTCGTGCTGGCGCGCGCCCCGTGGGAAAGCTGGCGGCGGCGTTTCAGCGCCGTTTCGGGCGAGCGCAAAGGCGCGTTGCGCCGGGCGCTCGATAGCGCGCTGCAAACCTTGGTCGGCGCCCGCGCGCTGCTGCGTCCGCGCTTGGCCTTGGGCGGCTTCCTGCTCGGGCTGCTGAGCTGGGGGCTGGAGGGCGTCGGGCTGTGGCTGCTGGCGCAGCAATTGGCGCCATCGGTGGCGCTGCCGCTGGCCACCGCCGTCGGCATTTACGCGATCGCCATCATCGCCGGCGCGCTGTCCTTCCTGCCCGGCGGTTTGGGCGGCACCGAGGTGGTCATGGCGGCCCTGCTGGGCGCGCAGGGCGTGGCGCCGGCCGAGGCCATCATGATCACCCTGGTTTGCCGCGTCGTGACGCTGTGGCTCGCCGTCGCCATCGGCTGGCTGGCGGTGGGCGCCTTGCGCCAACCCGTCGTTCCCAATTTGAAAGAGGCATGATATGAGCAGTAACGCAGCCCACCTGGCGGACGCGCCGGCGCCCCTTTGCATCGACCTCGACGGCACGCTGATACACAGCGACCTGCTGCTGGAATCGATGCTGTTGCTGATCAAGCGCAATCCGCTGTATCTGTTCCTGCTGCCGCTGTGGTTGCTCAAGGGCAAAGCGGCGTTGAAGGCGGAAATCGCCAAGCGGGTCGCGTTGAATCCGGCCGCCCTGCCCTACAACACCGAGTTCGTGCAATGGGCCACCGAGCAAAAGGCGGCCGGTCGTTCGCTGTGGTTGTGCACCGCCTCCAACCATCGCCTGGCCGACGCGGTCGCCGCGCACTGCGCCTTGTTCGACGGCGTGGTCGCCAGCTCCGATACGCTGAATATGTCGGGCAGCAACAAGGCGCGCCATCTGGCGGCGCAATTCGGCGAACGGCGCTTCGACTATTGCGGCAACCACAAGGTCGACCTCAAGGTGTGGCGCCAAAGCAAAGGCGCGGTGGTGGTCAACGGCAGCGCCGGCCTGCAGCGCAAGGCGGCGCTGGAAACGACGGTGGTGGCCGCCTTCCCCGGCCGCCCGCGCCCGCTGCGCGCCACCATCAAGGCGCTGCGCCTGCACCAGTGGGTCAAGAACATGCTGTTGTTCATCCCGATGGCGGCGGCGCACATCCTCGCCACGCCGGGCGCGCTGTTCGCCGGCCTGACGGCCTTCCTGTCCTTCGGCCTGGCCGCCTCGTCGGTGTATCTGCTGAACGACATGCTGGACCTGGAGGCCGACCGCGCCCATCCGAAGAAGCGCTACCGCCCCTTCGCCGCCGGCGACGTCTCGCTGCTGGCCGGCATGGCGCTGGCGCCGCTGTTGCTGCTGGCCTCGCTGGCGCTGACGCTGTTGCTGCCGCTTGAATTCCGCCTGGTGCTGATCGGCTACTACATCATGACGCTGGCGTATTCGTTCGGCTTGAAGCGCATCGTCATGGTCGACACCATGGTGCTCGCCGGCCTGTACACGATCCGCATCGTGGCCGGCGCGGCGGCGGTCGATGTGCCGCTGTCGTTCTGGCTGCTGCTGTTTTCCATTTTCCTGTTCCTCAGCCTGGCGCTGGTCAAGCGCTATGCCGAGCTGGACGGCAACAAGCGCCGCGGCAAGCTGTCGGCGGCGGGACGCGGCTACCTGGTCGAAGACCTGAGCCTGCTCTACAGCATGGGCGTGGCGTCCGGCTTCTTGTGCGTGCTGGTGCTGGCCCTGTATATCAACAGTCCCGAGGTGGCGCTGCTGTACCGCCATCCGCGCATGATTTGGCCGCTGTGCCTGCTGCTGCTGTACTGGATCAGCCGGGTCTGGATGGTGACCCATCGCGGCGCCATGCATGACGATCCGGTGGTGTTCGCGCTGAAGGACCGCGTCAGCCTGCTGGTGATGGCGCTGTGCGCGGTCACCGTGTTGTCGGCCGTCTGAGCATGGCGGACACCGTGGTGACCTCCTGGGGCCGCGTCCTGCGCGCGCCGCATCCGGTGCTCGGCATGGCCAGCCGCCACGCGCCGCTGCCGGCGCCGCCGCAAGGCAGCCCGCATCTGCTGGCCTTCGGCAATGGCCGCAGCTATGGCGACAGCTGCCTCAACATCGGCGGCGGCTTGCTCGACATGCGCCAGCTCGACCGCATGATCAGCTTCGACCCGGCCAGCGGCGTGCTGGCCTGCGAAAGCGGCGTGCTGCTGGACCAGATCCTGCAGCTGGTGGTGCCGCAGGGCTGGTTCCTGGCGGTCACGCCGGGCACCCGCTTCGTCACCGTGGGCGGCGCCATCGCCAATGACGTGCACGGCAAAAATCATCACCGCAACGGCACCTTCGGCCGCCATGTGGAATGCTTCGAATTATTGCGCAGCACCGGCGAGCGGCTGCTGTGTTCGCCGACCGAGCACGCCGACCTGTTCAGCGCCACCATCGGCGGGCTGGGCCTGACCGGTGTGGTCAGCTGGGCGCGGCTGCGCCTGCAGCGCATCGCCAGCCCGTGGATACAAAACGAAACCATCCGTTTCCGCTCGCTGGACCAATTTTTCGAATTGTGCCTGGCCTCCGACCGCGACTATGAATACACCGTCGCCTGGATCGATTGCACCAGCGGCGGCAAGCAGCTGGGGCGTGGCCTGTTCATGCGCGGCAACCACGCGCCGGCCGCCGCCGCGCCGGCCGCGCACCGCACCCGCGTCCGCCGCTTTCCCTTCGTGCCGCCTGTGTCGCTGGTCAACCGGCCCTCGCTACTGGCCTTCAACACGCTGTATTACCACCGCCAGACCGGCGAGCGGCGCCACAGCGTCGAGCACTACAGCAAGTTCTTCTATCCGCTGGACGGCATGCTGGACTGGAACAAGATGTACGGCCCGCGCGGCTTCTACCAGTATCAATGCGTGATCCCGCTGCCGCAGGGCCGCGCCGCCACCGCCGAACTGCTGCGCGCCATCGCCGACAGCGGGCTGGGTTCCTTCCTCGCCGTGCTCAAGCTGTGCGGCGACTTGCCGTCGCCGGGCATGTTGTCGTTCCCGCGCAGCGGCGTCAGCCTGGCGCTGGACTTCCCCAATTCCGGCCCGCGCCTGCACGCGCTGTTCGAACGGCTGGACGCCATCGTCAACGCCGCCGGCGGCCGCTTGTATCCCGCCAAGGACGGACGCATGTCCGGCGCCATGTTCCGCGACGGCTATCCGGCCTGGCAACCATTCCTCGACCATATCGACCCCGGATGCTCGTCGAGCTTCTGGCGCCGCGTGATGGCGTGAATCTTTTTAGAAAGCACCGCAGACTGTGAAAAAAATCCTGATCGTCGGCGCCGCGTCCGCCATCGCCGAAGCCGCCGCCCGCCGTTTCGCCCTCGCCGGCGACCACTTGTTCCTGGTCGCGCGCAAGCCGGAACAGCTTGAGGCGGTGGCCGCCGACCTGCGCACGCGCGGCGCCGCCGCGGTCCACACCTATGTCATGGACGCCAACGACTTCGACGCGCATCCCGCTATGCTGGACGCGGCGCAGCGCGCGATGGGCGGACTGGACACGGCGCTGCTGGCGCACGGCACGTTGTCGGACCAGCCCGCCTGCGAGCGCGACGTGGCGCTCGCCATGAGCGAAATCCGCACCAACGCGCTGTCGTCGATCAGCCTGATGACCCACCTGGCCAACCGCTTCGAGCAACAGCGCCACGGCACCATCGCCGTGATCTCCTCGGTGGCGGGCGACCGCGGCCGGCAAAGCAACTATGTCTACGGCAGCGCCAAGGCGATGCTGACCGCGTTCGCCTCCGGCCTGCGCCAGCGCCTGTTCAAATCCGGCGTCGCGGTGCTGACGATCAAGCCCGGCTTCGTCGCCACCGCCATGACGGCCCACCTGTCGCTGCCGGCCAAGCTGACCGCCAGCGCCGACGCGGTGGCGGCCGACATCGTGCGCGCCATCGACCAGCGCAAGGACGTCATCTACACCTTGTGGTTCTGGCGCGTAATCATGGGCATCATTTGCGCCTTGCCCGAAGCGCTGTTCAAGAAAACCAATATCTGAGCCTTTGACCATACCGGGATACATGATGAAGATTCCTGCTCTGCTCTCTCCCTTGCGCCGGTTGCAACGCGGCCAGCAAATCACCATCCTGCTGATGTGCGCGCTCTTTGTCGCGTTGTCGACGTTGGCGGGCGGCACCTACAGGATGAACAATGGCGACGGCTGGCGGATCTTGCGATCGGCGATGGTTGAAAACCAGGACAGTTATCAGAGCCAACGCCCTTATCCCCAGTATTTTCAATTTTTGCCGCTGTCGGCGGTCAAGCCCGGCGACTTCGTGCCGTTCAGCTCCGCCGCCGCGGTGACGGAAACGGTGGCGCTGATACAGCGCGGCCTGGGCTTTCAGCGCTACAACACCTTGTGGGTTTGCTGGTTTTACCTGGCGCTGTATCTGAGCGGACTCACGGGGATACTGCTGAGAGGGCACAAGCTGGCCGGCGGCGCGCTGCTGGTGCTGTTGCTCAACCCCTACATCTTGTCTTACTTTAATTCGCCATTTGAAGACAGCTTGCTGATCGCTTTGATTCCCTTGCTGACATTTTTCGCTTTCGAAAAGAATACACTGGGCTACCTGGGCAGCCAATGGTCGGGCTTGCTGGTTACCGCCAGCAAGGTGCAATTCCTGCCGTTTTTCCTGATAGGACTAAGGCGCACGCCCTGGCGCCGCAACGCCGCCGTCATTCTGATCGGAGTGCTCTGTGTCGGCGCGCTGATGTATAAGAGCAGCAAGTTCGCGGTCCCGAACGGCTACAACCGCTATTTCAACGGTCTGGCGTACAGCATGGCTTCGGTGTCGTCCTGGGATGCCGTCGATTTCAAGGCGCGCGCGAAAGTCGCGCCCACGGTGGTGCGCGCGGACCAGGTCCAGTTGCCGGCGGGGACCGCCCAGTACTGGGGCAGCTCCTTCTGGCCTGAAGGAAATGCCTTGCCCGAAGCGCAGTTGGACGACATGAGCAGGCATTTCCGTTCATGGTATTGGTCGACCATTTTTGCCAACCCGCAATATGCCTATCGCGTGGTCACGGAACCGCTGCTCACGGCGTTGAAGGCGGACTACCGGATAGAGTACCTGTTCCAGTCCTCGCTGCCGCCGGCGCTGCTGGCGCCGTACTCGCTGCTGACGCGTCATCTGGGACCGGTTTCCCTGCTTGCCACCTTGTGCAGCCTTGCGCTTGCGCTTTACACCCGGCAGTTGCGCTTCGTGCTCTACAACCTGTTCTTGCTCGGCTATCCGATTCTGGCCGTGTATGGCGACGGGTATTATGAGCTGGAAAAGCATTTATTCCCGGTCACGTTGCTGGGGCTGGTGTTCCCGCTGACGCATCTTCTTTACGGCACCACCGCCGTCACCTCGATCTCCACCCGCGCCCGGTCCTCGATCAACGCCACCACCTGAACCGCCGTCATGGCCGGATAAT
>Ga0247815_10001853_pt1 | contig 15916 bp, 12 predicted proteins | sample UWRJL194509B1_FD_181014 | JGI IMG/M metagenome (GOLD analysis project Ga0247815, IMG submission 181014) | Plant litter microbial communities from Arlington Agricultural Research Station in Wisconsin, United States - UWRJ-L194-509B-1 | ecosystem: Environmental > Terrestrial > Plant litter >...
GTTTGGTACTGTTTTACGCAAATCGCCCTGCATATTGTCACAATTACACCTGCTGTCTAACAATCTATCTGTAGATATTTGTAATTGAAGAAGCTTTTCACCTCTTAAAGTTATTTCCTATGCGAAAGTTGAAACTACAGGTACAAATGACGATTGACGGCTTTGTAGCGGGCCCTAACGGCGAGCTAGACTGGATGTGGATATCTGGTGAACGTGATGAAGCCATATTTCAGAAAGTAATTGAGTTAGCCGATAGCTGCGATACTATCCTGTTAGGACGCAAAATGACACCGGGCTTTATTGAGTACTGGGAAAATGTGGTAGACAATATACCCGACAGCCAGGAACAACCCTTGGCACAACGGATGGTAAGTATGCGCAAAATCGTTTTCAGCCATACACTCAAGGCTATCAACGGCAGAAATTTGGAAGTAGTGAACGCAGACCTGGCTACTGCCGTGCAGGCGCTGAAGCATGAATCTGGTAAAGATATCATGGTTTATGGCGGGGCAAGCTTTGTAAGTTCCTTGGTTAGTCTGGACCTGATTGATGAGTATTATATTTTCAGGAATCCAGTGGCAATTGGAGATGGCCTATCGATTTTTATGGAAAGAAAACCGTTGAAATTAGAAAGTTCTATCGCTTACAAAAGCGGAAAAACGGTAAATAAGTATCTGCCATTATAAGCAAAATGAATATGAAACTTCTCCTCACTTCGGCTGGCATTAGCAATATTAGCATACGTAATGCACTGGTAGACCTCCTGGGCAAACCAATTGAGGAGGCCAGTGCCCTCTTTGTCCCGACAGCAATACATGCTATAGCTGGGGGCGGTGAAATATTGAGGAAGGTAATCTGCGGATCGCTGGGGGACCCGTTTTGCGAATTGGGATGGAAATCACTGGGCATTCTTGAGCTTACCGCTTTACCTAGTCTAAGAAAGGAGCATTGGGTACCCATGCTCCAAAATACTGATGCTTTGTTAGTTGGTGGTGGCGACTGTCAGTACCTTTGCTACTGGATGCAGGAATCTGGACTCGCAGACCTTTTACCATTTATGCTACACAAGACAGTTTATGTAGGTTTGAGCGCGGGCAGTATGGTAATGACACCCTTCGGGACAACCTATGATGGCCATAAACTACCAGCCAAATCGGATAACTCGCTTAAAATTGTAGATTTTGCGATTCACCCTCATATGGATCACGAGTGGTTTCCAGAAAACACGATGGAGAATCTAGAAAAGTTAGCCGCAACAATTCCCATGCATTCATATGCAATCGACGATCAGACCGCGATTAAAGTGACTGACGAGGCAGTAGAGGTTATTTCCGAAGGAAACTGGAAAATGTTTACGTCATAAAACGGAGATAAATGGTAAATGAGGCCTGATTTAAAAAAAGGATCAGCTATCAATATACAAAATACCTTTCTTAACATTTCACCACCAATAAGATTACCGCTGCGGTCGAATTAATGTTTAATATTTCACCGATGGTAAAGTATTAATGAGCGTCCACAGGCAACAATTTGATCATCAGCCCTTTATTTTCAGGCAACTGTAGCGTATTCCTTTTAAGACACGTTTTGTTATAAAAACGCTCTTATGAAAATCACAACACAAAGGAAAGTCTGGTCAGGAATTTTACTATTATTAGTTATTGTAGCAGGCGCTTGCAAAAAAGACAAAGAGAAAGTGGTTATTCCTACCTTACTTGGGGCTTGGATGGAGGTAGTGCGTTTTGACGGACCCTTAATTCGATATAGGACAATGGGTCTTTTGAATGACAGCCTCATCACTTTTACGACCCATAACGTTTCAAACGGATCTTACGTTTTAACTACAGTCACAAGTATATACCACACTGATGGACAAAAGTTGATCACAAATTTCAAAGAAATGGTGGTAAGTGAATTTGGGACTGGTAAGATTATCTCCAAAGGACCAGTGAGTGGTAAATACTTAGACAACGCAACATATGTATTGGATGCTACTAGTCTTACGATAAACTATACCGATTATATTTCGGATGGGCCGGTGCCTGCAGTTATAGTCTTTAATCGGCCGGGATTAGATTGAGGTTAGGTGGATTTGCCATTTGGACAACAATCCTGCGACATATTAAATTATTCAATAAAAAATATCTTCTTGTAAAACTAAAACCCATATACTGATGAAAAATTACGCTACTCTCACTTTACTATTCTTATTTGTACTATCTACGTGTTCTGTTTCTTGTAAAAAAGATGCATTGGAGGTGAAAGATACGATGACTTACTATTCTATCAACCCCGACCCCAATGACGTGTATGGTATTAATTCTCAAATACTCATCCTTATGCCAGGTGGAGAGGCAAACTATAGCGGCGGCGGTGATGTTATCTGGAAGTCAGTTTACAGGATCAAGGGCAAAAAGATTTTTCTAGAGAGGCCAGCTGATCCGAAGATAAGCACATATTTCACAATCATATCTGAAAATGAGCTGCGCACCGAAGGTGGCATAACCCTTATTCTCTCGAAAGGAAGCAAGTAATCTATCGCACTCAACAAACAAGCTTATCCTTTCTAACATTTGTAAAGTTGATTCTCCTTTAGATAGCTGATTTTTACAGTATCATTCACTAAAATAAATACCATGCCGGGAGAAACTAACCTTGATATTTTAATAAAATCCATGAAACCGGAACTGAATGAAGGCCAGTATATCTTTGCTACTTTCAACCCTGGTTATTCTTTCCAAATTCCAATTGAAGATATTCTAATGGTTTTTAGAGAAAAAGAGGGTATGACCCTCATAATGTCTGTTGAGCTGGCTTTAAAGCATAATTTAAAAGCTGAAATATTATTCTCATGGATCACGTTGTCGATACACTCATCCCTTACCGCTGTAGGATTGACCGCTGCTTTCTCTGCGGCATTAGCTGAAAAGAATATCAGTTGTAATGTGGTTGCGGGATACTACCATGACCACATATTTGTTGATTACAAAGACGCTGAAGACGCGATGACAGCTTTATTGCAACTTTCCACTATTGATTAACGTGATCTTGAGTACCACAATCGCCATCTGGAGCAATCGTATATGTCATTTTTACAAGTGGTGATCCAAATATGATGCGCATTTACCTAATCCATGTTATCAGGTGTTATGCAACAATTTTGCCTTAAAAAAGGGCGATCTTAAACCGTGATTATTAGCTCCCGGTTATACCCATTGTATTTTTCATTGATATAGCCATGCGGATTACATATAATCTCGGTCTGATCAATTTTGTACCTTGTTGGCGTATGGATATGGCCGTGTATCCAATATGACGGTTTATAATTTATGATCAGTCGCTCGAGATTAGAGGCATAAGCCGATGTTACCGGATCTTTCTTATATATCTCAGGCACGGATTGTATGCTTGGTGCATGATGTGTAATAACCACATTTGTATAATCAGCTGATTCTTTCAAGCTTTCCTCCAGCCACTCTTTTGAAATCTGATGGATCTTGAAGGTGTCAATACTTCTTAGTTTAGAATAGGAAGGGTCTCGACGTATTTGTCGATAGTCGTTCATAGTGGCCTGACAAATGATCCCATATTCAACAGAATGTCCAAACAAGGCGAAGTCAGTCCATAACGTTGCGCCATGAAACCTTATTCCATCGATTTCAATTCTGTTATTTTCAAGAACAGTTATATTTGAGGCTTTTGTCGCCTCTATAATTTTATGGAGGGTCTTTGGATAGGAGCCTTTATAATATTCGTGGTTGCCTAAGATGTAGATTACAGGTTTATTTGGAATACGTTTCTTAATCCACTCAATCCCTTTCGTTCCAAGGTTGGTATCACCGGCAAAAATTATCAAATCAGCATTTTCAAAATTAATGTCAGAAATTCCAAACTCCTGATGCAGATCACTTATTATTTGTATCGTCATTTATGATAAGATATGGTGACAACTGTTAATGATCATGGTATAAGATTTATATATAGACGTACAAAAAAGAAACACTGTGGTGCGTTACTTTAGAGGATAACGTTGCATTTACTGTTAATGCAAATGTTAGATATTATTGTTAATCAAACAATATGAGGAAATAAATTTTACTGCCAATCGGTACAATAGAATTTAAATATACTAACCCCAGATAGTGAAAGAATATTGCGGCGTCATAAACCAATATCTTGTCGATCGGCAACTCAGGAAGATTATTCCATGGTTTAGTCCTTTAAGGATTTATTACATAGGCCATATACAAATATAAAAACTACCTCAAATCATATTGAAAAAAGTAAGCTAACCTTAAAATGCTATAGATTTTAAGGTTAGCTTACTTTTTGACCTTAAATAAATAATTAATTTATCAACTAACAGCATTTGCAGGAGGCATCTTCGTATATGCACCATCCTCTTCCGCTATCTCAAGAGCCCGATCCCTAACTGCGTTTAATGCATCTTCACCATTAACTCTTACAATCTGATCTAACCGCTCTTCAATCTCGGGCAGAGTTAACGATTTAAATGACGGTCCTATTTTTTTACTGGGTTGTAAGTTTCAAGTAAAGCCCTTTCTTATTGCGATACAACTAGATCTCCACTAAATAGACAATCGCCTTTTAACGCACCTGGCCCCTTTGTGATATTAATCTTAACACCCGGGAGTTCGATGTTCCGGCTATAGCTTCCGGTTAAAAAAAAAGATCCCCTGATGACGTTGGGCGGAACTCTAAAGCTGATCTATGGCTCAAAATAGTTCCTGGATATAATGCTCCAATGATCTTGACTATATTTCTTCTGATAATTTCTTCAGGTTCTTCTTCAAGATTAGGAGAGTAGACTCTTGGAGCAAGCTTACGAAGTTTTCCTTCTCTTAAGAATTTGTTGATCTCACGGCTTGCAGATGGTTATTGAAATTTTAGAGCGTGAAGGGAGATTTTGAGATGGTGATGAAACGGATTTCAAACATTTTAGTCATATAAGATCTCGCACCTCTCTGAGTCTTCCTATTGTGTTAGAACTATAAGTGTTGGCGGGTAAAAGTAATTTTTAACAGCATTGGAATTAAAACAGCCTCCTGATTTGTCCATTTTAATATAAAATATGGACACACGCCTTCTTACTGCTAACCTTTTGAACAGAAAACACCAACGTGTTCATTTTTACAAAATAAATGAACACATACAGAGAAATTGTTCACCTTTTATATCTATTTTTGCTATGCGTCCATAATTAGATAAAAAAGTGAACATATGGCATACGATAGAACCCAGCCTTTTAATAATCTGCCTCTCCTTCCGCCTTCTAAGAATATGGAAGAGGATATAGAAGTTATGAAGAAACTCGTTAAAGCCTCTCGGGCACTAGCAACTACAAATTCTAGTATCAACCGCCTGCCAAACCCGACTATGCTAATTAACACTATTGCTCTCCAGGAGGCACAGACATCCACAGCAATAGAAAATATATTTACCACAGAAGATGAGCTATATAAAGCGGTTTCCGAAACTGTGAGAGAAGAAAACATTACCCCGGCTACAAAGGAAGTGTTACGATATAGAGAAGCTCTATGGGACGGATACAATATTGTTAAAGCTAAAGAACAGATCGATATGGAATGTGTTATTTCCACGTTCCGACAGATTAAAAACTCTACGGCAGGCATTAGACCACCTCAAACACTCACAATAATCCGACGAGGACAAAGTGAATTCAGATCCGGTGAAGTAATCTATACGCCCCCAAGAGGTGCCGGAATTATAGAAACCAAGATTGATAATTTAATCGAATATCTTAATGACGATAAAAAATATGACGCTGACCCACTTCTCAAAATGTGCATAGCACATTATCAGTTTGAGGCAATATATCCATTTTCGGATGGAAATGAGAGAACTGGTAGAATACTCAACTTATTATATCTTGTAAACAAAGGATTACTGGATCAACCAGTACTGTATCTTTCTAAATATATTATGCTCAATAAGGATGATTATTATCATCACTTGAGCGGTGTCACGCAGAGAGGATCGTGGAAACCTTGGGTAATGTATATGCTTGATGCAGTGGAAAAGACAGCAGAACTAACTAATCAATTGATTATAAGCATCATTAACCAAATGGAAGCAACACTATCCCATGGCAAGTTAAACATTAAGTGGTACAGCAAGGAAGTGAATGAGGCTATTTATAGTCAACCCTACATTAAACCAAAATTAATTGGCGAAATCCTTGACATCACATCAAGAACAACTTTGACCAAATACTTTAGCCAACTTGTAGATGCAAGGATTTTGAGCTCTGGTAAGATTGGAAGGGACGTATATTATATCAATGATGACCTGATTCAGATCCTAAAAGGATAGATCAGACGTATGTTAATATCTATCTATTATTACTTAAATAAAAAGTTCGGTAGTACTTGAATACTACCGAGCTTTTGTGGTCCCGACGAGAATCGAACTCATATCTAAAGTTTAGGAAACTTCTATTCTATCCGTTGAACTACGGGACCAAGAACTTACCTGATTACGCTTCCATTGCTATGGTTTTGTAAAGGTGCCACAAAAGTAAGTTTTCCATCTGAATTTTCAGACATTAAAATCATTCCTTGTGATAAAATTCCTTTTATTTCTCTTGGCGCCAGGTTAACCACCAGGCTAACTTGTTGTCCAATCACTTCATCTGGTGTGAAATACTCCGCAATTCCTGAAACAACCGTACGCTGATCAATCCCAGTATCCAATGTTAATTTCAAGAGTTTTTTCGTTTTTTCTACCTTCTGGGCAGCCACAATCGTAGCTACACGTATATCCAAAGCACTAAACTGATCAAAATCTATATTTTCCTTAACTGGCGCTGCTACAGCATTAGCCAATATATTGTCTACTTTACTTTGGTTAAGTTTATCAATCTGTGCCTGCACTTCCGTGTCTTCTATTTTTTCAAATAATAATTGTGGTTCGTTCAATTGGTGACCACGGATAAGTAAATTCATTTTACCTGCGTCTTCCCATAGGTAACCACCATAGTTTAGCATCTTCATCAACTTATCTGCTGTAAATGGCAGGAAGGGTTCAATTAAGATCTCAAGACTAGCCACAATCTGCAAACTGATGTTCAAGATGGTACGAACACGGTCCTCGTCGGTTTTGATAACTTTCCAGGGCTCAGTTTCTGCAAGGTATTTATTTCCTAAACGGGCTACGTTCATCACTTCCGTTAGCGCTTCTCTGAACCTGTAATTTTCAATTGAAGCACTGATTTTAACTGGGTACGAAGCCAGCTCATCAATAACAGCCTGATCCTGTTCAGTAACAGTCATCAGCATCGGTACCTTTCCATCAAAGTATTTGTGGGTGAGCACCACTACCCTGTTGATGAAGTTTCCAAAAACGGCAACCAGTTCGTTGTTGTTCCTCGCCTGAAAATCTTTCCAGGTGAAATCATTATCCTTGGTTTCTGGTGCAGTAGCAGTTAACACATACCGCAGCACGTCTTGCTTGTCTTTAAATTCAACAAGATATTCATTTAACCATACCGCCCAGTTTTTAGACGTAGAGATCTTCTGACCTTCCAGGTTAAGGAATTCATTCGCTGGTACGTTATCAGCAAGGATATAATCCCCATGTGCCATTAACATTGCCGGGAAGATGATACAGTGGAAAACAATATTGTCTTTTCCAATGAAATGTACCAGTTTGGTAGCATCATCTTTCCAGTAATCTTCCCAGTTGCCTTTATCCAGCCCCTTTTGGTTGATATAATATTCTTCTGCTTTTGGGTTCCAGACATCCAACCGCGCATATTCAAACAACTCTTTTGTTGCGGAGATATATCCGATTGGCGCATCAAACCATACATAAAGTACTTTACCTTCCGCGTCTTTCAATGGAACTTTAACACCCCAGTCAAGGTCACGCGTCATTGCCCTCGGCTGCAAGCCTGCTTTAAGCCAGCTTTGGCACTGACCATAAACATTTGGTTTCCATTCTTTGTGGCTCTCTATATAAGTCCTTAAACGTTCTTCGTATTTCTCGAGCGGAAGGAACCAGTTTTTCGTTTCTTTCCTAACGGGAGGCTCTCCTGAAAGGGTAGACTTTGGATTGATAAGATCTGTTGCATTCAGGGTAGTACCGCAGTTCTCACACTGATCACCATAGGCATGCTCAAATCCGCAATTTGGACAAGTACCTGTGATATATCGGTCTGCTAAGAAAGTCTGGGCTTTCTCATCGTAATATTGTTCTGTAGTCTCCTCTGTAAAAACACCTTTATCATACAGGGTCTCAAAAAAATCAGAGGCAGTCTGATGGTGGGTAGCTGAGGAAGTACGGTGATAGATATCAAAAGATACCCCGAATTCCCTAAAAGAATCACCAATTATTTTATGGTATTTATCTACAATTGCTTGTGGGGTAACACCTTCTTTTTTAGCCTTTAGTGTAATTGGAACTCCGTTCTCATCAGAGCCACAGATGAACTTTACGTCCCTGTTATTTGAGCGGAGGTAGCGTACGTAAGTATCAGCAGGCAAATAAACACCAGCTAAATGCCCGATATGTACTGGACCATTTGTATAAGGCAAAGCCGCCGTAACGGTATATCTTTTTATTTTACTGTTATCCAAAACTATTTTTATTAATTTGTCAAAGATAAGAGTTTACCAATGATTAAACAGCCAGCCTACTTAAAAAAGGGAGACAAAGTAGCTATTGTCTGTCCCGCAAAGAAATTGAAGAAACCCATCGATTACGCGATAAGCTTATTAAAAGACTGGGGACTGGATGTTGTGCTTGGTAAAAGTGTGGACGCAGAATACCATCAATTTGCCGGAACTGACGCGCTGAGGGCGGCAGACATGCAATCTTTTCTGGATGATAAAGACATTAAAGCCATCATTGCAGGCAGGGGCGGATACGGCACGATACGGATTATTGACGACCTGGATTTCACACTGTTTAATGAAAGTCCGAAATGGATAGTCGGATTTAGTGACATTACTGTACTGCTATCCCACCTAATGACGGTTTGTAAAACGCAAAGTATACATGGTCAAATGCCAGGAACTTTTGAAGATGCAACGACTGAATCGCTGGAGACTCTAAGAAAGGCACTCTTTGGTGAAGAGATAGGATACACTTATAACAGCGATTTCACTAACAGGCCAGGCAATGCTGAAGGGATCTTAATCGGTGGCAACCTTAGCCTGCTGATTGCATTGGAAGGATCTGTTTCTGAAATGGATTATGAAAATAAGATCCTTTTCCTTGAAGATGTAGGTGAGTATGAATATGGCATAGACCGTATGCTACGTATCTTGAAACGAAGCGGAAAATTAGCAAAACTTAAAGGGTTGATCATCGGCGCCTTTAATGAAATTAAATCCGAGTTTATCCCCTTTGGGCAAAGTGCCGAAGAGGTGATATGGGACATTGTAAAGGAATATAATTATCCAGTAGCCTTTAACTTTCCTACAGGTCATATTGACGATAACAGGGCATTGGTAATCGGTAAAGAGGTCACATTAAAGATAGCAGACAAGGGAGTAATATTTAAATCTTAAATATTACTCCCCGCACAACTGGTAACATAAGAACCAGAGCGATATTTAGAATGTAAATTATCAAGATCGTTATTGTTTTTTGTTCCTGTATTTTGTATCCACCTTCGTCGGCTGGCTCAACAGCAAAAAGCTTGAAAAGAATTAAATACATAATGCAAATTGATATTGCAAAATAGCTTGCGGCTACTACCTTACTGGAAGTAAAATGCATTCTTTGATGCAGAAATATTTCACAAAAAACGGTTACATTCAAGAAAAGAATAAAGAAAAATAAAGTAGTCGCTGCACATCCTGCAAGCGCAAGAAAATTAGCGCCACTTGGCTTACCATTTCCATTACGGGAACCACTAATATTTAGTTGCCGGTTGTACATCACCTGATAAAGCGTAATTACAAAAGATCTAATCATCATAAAGCTTCTATTCTAAAAAGTCCTCGCATGCCTGCTAAGTCATAACGACATCCTCAAGCCGAATTATTGCCAGCTGTCATAAAACAAAATAACCCATCCTACATTTTTAATAGCTAGCTATAATGCCCCTATGCAGTCCGTCCTAGTAATAAAATTAATTACAATAATTTCGCCCTGCTCAACTATAGTTCGACATTTAAATATACATTATCTTTCCCTGAATACTTTAAAATCGTAAACATAAAACCAACATACCTTAAAGAGTCTATATTAAGTCACGGCATTTAAATAGGTTAAAAATCCCAAGATAAGAGAGGCGAAGGCATTAGATAAAGCCTTCTCCTCTTCCTGTATATCCTTTAGAGCTATCTATCCCACCAAACACCTATTAAAATTGTCCTGTATGGAACCGGGATTCCTGGTCCGGCAGCCAGCGACTGTCCATTCAAATTGATCTCTAACTGAGGATATGGAAACCTTCTTGGGATTACTCCGCCAGTTCTGTTTAAAACAGCAGGCACCAAAACAGGGAATCCGGTTCTTCTCCAGTCTGTCCATGATTCATATGGCGCCTGAAACATGGTTACCCATTTCTGTTCCATAATTCGTTGAAGTGTGCCATTAAAAACTACTTCTGGTCTTGCCTTGTAGGCCGCTGCAGCTGAACCTAACCCCAGGAAGCTAAAATCTGCATCCAACGCTTTGGAATATGCATCCGCAGCACCCGCCGTATTACCGGCACGCTGTCTAATTTCAGCAATAATATATTGTAGTTCAGCGTAACTCATTAAGATTACTGGTGCATCTGTAGCACCGTAAGCACTGCCAACCCTCGAAAACTTATTGGATCCAGAGTCATCATCGTCTCCCCCGGCCACGTTTCCTAAGTATTGTCCAGCAAGCGCACCATTTTCAACAGGATAAAAGAAAACGGGGATTCGTGGATCTTGAGATGCTTTCATTTTGTTGACCAGCGTTGCCGCAACAGCGTTGTCAATTCGACCAGAAATTACATCAAACTGGTATATAGGGTTAGAAGTAGATGCGGTGGTCCCAAATTTGAATGCGGCATTGTCTGCATTCGCCTCCATTAGCAGGGGATTCGTGTTTAGAAAGGTGAGAGCCGCGGTTGGATTGACTTTACTGGTGTGGTTGTATAACCTCAGTTTTAAACTATTTGCGAATTTTTCCCATTTTACAATATCTCCACCAAAAATGAAATCGTCTGCACCAGGTTTGAAATTCCCCTGATTGGATTTCACATTGGTAATACCTGTATTGAGCAACTCGATTAGTGCAGGATAAATCGCTTCCTGTTTATCATACGCAGGGTTTACATTGGTTATCCCACCTAAAGCTGCGGAGAAGGGGATATCCCCGTAAGAATCTGTCAATACGCTATAGGTATAGGCGGTTAAAATTTGAGCAGCGCCCAGATAAACGGTGTTTCCTTCTGCTGACGACCTTAGTGCAATAGAATTTAAATCTGCTAATACGCCTGCATACATTGACGACCAGATATTATCTGTTGTAGCGGGTGTAATATCATATTGTCCATATTCAAGAGGCTGATTCCTGTGGCCGGCGTACTGTTGAACGAACGAAGCCCCGATTCTATTGATTGAACCACCTACGGTATAGGCAAGATTGGCCTCCGCTGCTGGCAAGATGGTTCTTAACGGAACTTCATTTGGGAAATTCGGACTTTCGTTAATATTGAGGCCTTTTTTACAGGATGAGATGCTTACAAGAAGCACTACTAAGCAAATACCAATCGGCTTAATACCTAATATCTTATCTATCTTATTCATGATCTGCTAATTAAAATATCGCTCTTAAATTAAACCCAAAACTTCTTGTAGTAGGAAATGCAAAGCGTGTTGCTCCCTGTCCATTGCCGGTTCCAAATGAACTTGATTCGGGATCTACATGCGGCGCATGTGTCCAGATTGCCAGATTTCGGCCATAACCACCAACAGTGACTGATTTAAGCACTTTGCTATTCTTCAGATTGAAGGTATAATTCAAATTGATTTCCCTGAATTTAACCCAGTTGTTCTTGTAAACGTACTCTTCATTACCCTGTGCATTGGTATAATAATTAGCATCTCTTTTTACAACTATCGTATTAGGCTGCCCGGTATTTTCGTTCACACCAGGGAAGATAAAGTCATCTTCGCGGTTTGCTGTTTTTGCGCTCACACCATAAAAATCAAGTAGCTCTTCAGTTCCGTTGTAAAAATAACCACCCTGCCGGGTATCAATAAGGAAGTCTAACCCAACACCTTTGTACCTGAAGCTATTTCTGATACCACCGGTCCAGTCTGCCTCTATGTGTCCAAGGTTTTTACCATCAACAAAAGTTGGATAGCCATCGTCATTGGTAATCACGTTTCCATTGTCATCCCTGGCATATGCAGTTCCAATAATAGAACCGTATCTTTCTCCTTTAACTGCATAAATAGCCGGGTTACCACTAAAGCCACCCAAATAGATTTGATCAACACCTGGATAGGTCTCCAACACCTTAGACCTGATGCGGCTAAATGTAATGTTCACATCCCAGCTAAAATCCGCTGTTTTGACTGGGGTAGCACTAAGGCCAACCTCAATACCTCGCGAGCGAGTAGCCCCTGCATTAACCACCGCGTTGGTTGCTCCCGCAGCAGGCGAAATATCAACAGCAATAATACCGTCAGTATTTTTATTCGCGAAGTAGGTCAAATCGAGACCTAATCTATTATTTAAGAACTTTAGCTCAGTACCAAATTCAATCTCCCTAGTCTTCTCAGGCTTTAAGGTAGCGTTATTGATAATATCGTCTACAGTGAAACCTGGTATTGAACCAAAGGGGAATTGAACTCCATCAGTAAAGCCGTCACCAAAATCAGCAGACGCAAAACTGTTATATATCTGATAAGGATCCGCATCCCTTGCTGTTTTGGCAAAGCCAACCCTCACCTTTCCGAATGATAAGATTTCAGGGCTGATACCTAGAACCTCATTGAACACAAATGAAGTATTTACGCCCGGATAAAAATAGCTTCTGTTTGAGGAAGGTAGCGTTGACGACCACTCATTACGTCCGGTAATATTTAAAAACAGATAATTTTTATAGTCTAATTTTAAATCGCCAAAGGCGCCAATTGTCCTTCTTAAAGATTGAAACTCATAATCCGGACTAAAAGATTGTACGTTACCAGCAGTTGGTAATCCCGGTAGGGTTAAGGCAGTACCAATCTGCCTTGTTTGATTAAATTTACGCTGGTTGTAATCCTGACCAGCTGTAAATGTTAAATTGATATCCTTTGTAAGCTTTCTATTGATGTTTAGCAGGAAAGTGGAAGTAAGCTCCTGACGGTAGGTATTCTGATTTGTTAGTGCACCATTAGGATGTCCTCCTGTATTGATATCATAAAAGTATTTACTGCGGTCGTTATAATAGTCATTACCAAATCGGTACGAAAAATCCAGCCAGTCTAATGCCTTATAGGCCAGATTTACACTACCCGTAACCCTATCGGTCTGTGTATTATTAAATGTCTTATTTACCGTCCATAAAGGGTTGTCAAAGGAGCCCCCTCTAAAGTTGATTTGTGTTCCATCAAGTCTTTCATAACCATACCCTTTAAGATTCCATGAAACCGGCATACTTAAAAGGTTAAAAAATGGGTTACTTCCACTTTGTCCAAGTGAAGCCACATCGCCCCAGCTCCTGTTATAGCCCACATTGAATCCTGCAGTAAGTTTTTGGCTGATCTTATTGTTCACATTTAAACGCGCATTTGCTTTGTTGAAGGATTGGTTTGGAACGATTGACTGCTGGGCAGACTGGCCTACAGACAGGTAGTAATCGCCATTTTCTGTAGACTGCGCTACAGAAAGGTTATTGTTAACCAATGTTCCTGTTCTTAAAAAATCACTGCGAGGATCAAAGACCTGCAGGTTTATAGGACCGCCGGCTGCAGCACTGTTGACCTGTTGACCAGTAATACGCGGACCAAAGGACCTGGATCCGCCCTCGGCATAAACGCCACCGTTGCCTTGTGCAAATTCTGTCTGGTAATCTGGAAGGGCTGTTGCATTATCAAAACCGATATTAGTATTGAAGGTGATAACAGGTTTTCCTTTACTGTTTTTCCCCGATTTGGTGGTAATTAAGACCACCCCATTAGATCCCCTGTTACCATATAGTACAGCGGCGGCACTTCCCTTTAGTACCGTCATGGTTTCAATGTCCTCAGGATTAATATCAGCCGACCTGTTAGGTGTACCCACACCCTCCACTTCATCTGCCAGACTGCTACCATCATTATTATTACTAATCGGAACCCCGTCAATAACAAATAACGGCTCGTTGTTACCTTTTAATGATTTGTTACCTCCGCGCACCACTATCCTGGCGGCTTGTCCTGGGGCACCACCGCTACTTACAACCTGTACGCCTGCCACCTTACCATTTAGTGAATTAACCACGTTCTGGTTACCAACGTTGGCCAGCTCTGCCCCCTTGACCTCTGTAACGGAATATCCAAGAGCTTTCCTCTCCCGTCTTATTCCTAATGCTGTAACTACAACTTCGTTCAAACCCTGACTGTCATCTGCCAAAGAAACATCAATTGTATTTGACGCACCAATTGGTCTCGTTTGCGAAACATAACCTATAAATGAGAATTGTAGCGCCGTTGCGCCTGCTGGTAAAACTATTGAATATTTACCATCGCTGCCTGTAATTGCACCACCGGGAGCACCAACTACCCTGACACTTACACCCGGAATCGGCGCATTGTCTCCCTGTGATATTACAGTACCGGATACGGTGCGATTTTGTCCCATTGCGCAAATGGCAAACAGGAAAAATACCAGCGTACTTAGTATACGTTTTTCCATGAAATTTGAGATTAATAATTGTTAATAGCTAATTAAAGATTACCCTGATAGATCGGATAATGGTATAGGCGATACCCTCATAACATACCGCAGCGTCTCGATGAACGACAGACAATGGTGACCTTACACATTCCTCTTACTGCGTAAGATTAGACAGAACGAGATGTCTTAGAAAAAAATGGTTAATTAAAGAATCAGTTAGTACTTACTTAAATATAAAATAAATTTGATTTCGTAAAATTGTGCTGACATGAATATTACAAATTAATTACAATGACAAATATATTGTGTTATAACTCAGAATACTGGAGAAGGAGATAAATTAATGCGCTAAATCCTTTTATATTAACCGAGAAGACAAGCCACTGTAAGATGATTGATAGGTATAAATGAAGGTCTCTGATCGAGTTGTTAGATTTAGCAGGATAATCACGGCGTATAAAAATCCCCACAGGTACTAAAGTGTGAATAACCTAATCTATGCTTAGATGATGGATGTAGATTGCCTGACTGAAAAATTGAACAAATAAAAAAGCCTGTGATCATGATGTATGACACAGGCTTTGTTGTATGAGCAGGATATTCTAGTGTTGCTCGTCTAGCATGAAACCGGTTTTGTGATACCCTTCGACTTTATAGGTTACCCCATTAACAATCAGGTCAAATGAAATCGAGTCAGTCGGAGTTTTAGAAACTGGCCCTGTTGTGCCATTAGTTATTACTCTTCCATTAGCAACGCTAAAAGTTGGGATGCTGCTGCTGGTTGTGGCTATATTTGCGGTATTTGTGGCTGAAAATGTCTGGTTTGACACGTCAACACCAACTTTACCTTTTACTCCAATAACGGTAGTGCCTGCTTTTAATGCAGTAGACTGAACCCACATTTCTGTAGCAACATTTGCAGATGTATTAAAAGTGTACAAGGCCATATAGGCTCCTGTATTGTTCACCCTTACGTACCAATCACCAGAAAGCGTCTGTACAGCAGTCCCACCAATTTCCTGGTCTTTCTTGCATGATGACGTTACTACTACCAGTAATAAAAGCATGATAGCATTGA
>Ga0247815_10001856_pt1 | contig 15903 bp, 24 predicted proteins | sample UWRJL194509B1_FD_181014 | JGI IMG/M metagenome (GOLD analysis project Ga0247815, IMG submission 181014) | Plant litter microbial communities from Arlington Agricultural Research Station in Wisconsin, United States - UWRJ-L194-509B-1 | ecosystem: Environmental > Terrestrial > Plant litter >...
AAAACGGCTCTAATGGCCATTACAAATTTTGTAGTGTCAGGGATACTGAAGGAATACCTTCAGGCGGCGATCAAAGTATTCCGGGACGGAAAATACCGCCCTCCCCGTTGTGTTTAGCGCTCAGATTGAACCGACACTATTCATTATGAGCTGGTCTACTGTAGACTCGAACCGAGAACACCATTCACTTTACAATAGTTTAATCTTTAGGCAACGTGAGCGGCGTCAACAAGGAGATGGAGAGATGCACGAACCGCTGACGAGTGCTACGATCATCCTGTTTAGCGTGGTGTGGGAAGTTAATGGTGGGAATAGAGAGAACTTCGAGGATGATAACGCACCGGTAGATATAGTAGAAGATCGAGAGGAGGTGGAAGACGAGCTTGATCAAGTTCCCCATCTGGTGTGCTTCGAGCGTACCGAAGATCTCAATCGCGTCGTGTTGCCAATCGTTTGTCACAAACCTGTGGGGTCGTGCGCGAAAAGCACAGGCACGTAAGCAGATGCGAGCCAAAGCAGGAATACGCAGTCAAGATCACGTCGACTGGCTAGTTGCCCCAACATGAGCCCAAATACGAAAAAAATGACACGTACTTGTTGACGTTGTAGGCGAGGTATGGTGCGTTGAAGATGATACAAGTCCACTGGAGGCCCAGTAGGAATAAGACGGTGAGGAAACCGTGCAGCGCGTACTCGGACAGGGTGAACGAATTCAGACGGCTGCAGACGTTGTTCGGGTTGATGTAATTCTGCGCGTACACGAAGCGTGCTGGTTAGTCGGATTTGTTGCGTGAACCATTGCATACAAGTTCAGATATGATCCGAGTATTGTCAGCATGTCACGCGTGAAGATATCGAAATACCGCTCGAATATCGCACGCATAACGCTGTGGTCAGACATGCGAGATCTCAGCCTAGGACGCAAGGCTCGTGGGATACTAGAGTGACATTCACCCAGTGATATGGGTGTGATACAAACTCAAAGGGAATTTCGGTATCCTCACACGGGACATACTGACAATACTCGAACGTCATTTGACATCGCACACCCCGAATGCGAATGTACGATAAGCTCACCGTATCTACAAACATCGGTCAGCAAGAGATAGGCAGGGGGGATGACCGCGAGCGTACCGAGGTCACCATACGACACAAGCTGTCAATGGGGGTGGTGATATTGGAAGTAGTCGGAGAGGGCAGGTGTGGTGTGGTGCACGGTAACGGGTGCCGACAAGCACGCACAGCCCACAAAACCAACCAGCCAACGGGGACATGATAACTGTCAGTTCGCGCAATGAAAGTAGAACGGAAGCAGCAAGCACAGTCATCGTACGGATGAAGATGAGACGGGCGGCTACGAGGACCGCGAAGATGAACAGCCATGCTGCAAGAGCGTGACCAGCGGCGGCCGTGAGCATATCGCGAAATCAGCCCAACCAGGCCACGAGCATTCGCAGGCAAACGGGAGGCGTGAAAAGATAACAGAACAGTTTATGCGTGCGGGGTGTGTTCGAAGAAGCAGGTGCGTGACCAGAACGACACGGTGCGCGTATGCGTTGAAGAAGGAAAAATTGGTGCAAGGACGGACTAGTCAGCGCATGCATACGCACAGATAAAGTGGAACTGGCAGACCTTCTACGTTCATTGTGATACAGACGTCGGCGACCGCTGTGCGCTAGAGGAGATAGAGGGTGACGAGGGACCAAAGGACGCGAGCTGCCGGTTCGCGAGCGCCGATAGTAGGGTGCAGTAGGGTATGTTATGTAACTGTTTGTGCAACCACCCTCCAAACCTGAGGTTTGTTGAGTATACGATGTGCATGAGCTTGGCCATGCACAGAAGTCATAGACGAGGGGAAGCATATGACCCCCCCCCCTCTGTCAGTTCTAGTCCATATCCGAGTCAGAGTCAGAGTCTGCGATGTGTGACGCAGGCACCAGAGGTTTGAAGTAGGCAGATAAAGCGTTATACGTAGACAGAAGCTCGTGGGCGGGCTATTTCGGCATCTTCAATGTGGAGCATCGCCGGTTGCGCTGCGTTGTATTGCCACCACTCATGCGGGCGAAGCGGGAGTGACGAAGAACTTCAATCCTCTTTTTAGCGTATGGGCCTACATTATAGTCAAGACCAGAGCGTACGTTAATACAGATGCAATACACGCAGATCACGTCAAGTGTCTGTCGTTGAAATTTTCCTCCGCTCGCGAGTTGGGTCGATGTTATGGGGTCGCCGTCGAACTCGACCCTTCTTCTTCGCTGCTCGTAAAAGTGCATCTCTCAAACGCTCGGACTCTGACTCGCATGATAGACTGTCTGTACGTCCGTGGCTGGTGGGGGCTCTACCAGAATGGCTAGTTGCTCCCCGACCAGAGTGGCTCGCATCTCCAGGAATTGTGCTGACAGTGTCACCAAGTAGAGGCGTGGGTTCGAGAACAAATCTCGTCCCGACTGGTCGTGCAGGAGCTGATCGAACCTCTGCCAGGCTTTCGATACCATGAGCGCACTCTGAGGCCAACGCCTGCAAACCGAGATCTGCATAGCACTGGCGTGCACTGAGCAAGTGATGTCTGGCCTCGAGAATACGGCCCTGGTCTCGACGCAGGATGCCGAGCGCCTGCGCCGACTGAGCGAGACCAAAGCCGTTGCCTTGAGACGTAAACATTTCTCGTGCATCCGCGAAATAGTTTTCGGCAAGGACAAAGTTTCGCTGCCTCAGATGCAGGTGTCCGAAGAGCATGGTGATAGCTGCCACTCCATGCCGATCCCCCAGATTGTGGAACTGCGCGTGCGCGTCGTGTAGGTGTGCGGCTACGGCGGGTAGATTACCATGCTTGAGATGTGCAGCGGCAAGCGCCTGGCTCGAACGCGCAACACTGTGTTGATCGCCACGGCCCTCGAACAGTCGTCTGGCAGTAGAAAGATTGGTTACTGCCTCACGAATGTCCCCGTTGCTGCTCTGCTGCTGGCCAAGTTCGTGTAAACACTGAGCCTGACCGAGGCTGTCCTGAATGTGGGCGAACATGTCCTTGGCAGTCTGGACGGCTTCTAATGCGGCAGCGTTGTTGCCATTGAGTCGGTACACCTTTCCTGTCAGACGAATACACGCGGCGACCTCGCGTGGGTCTTGGAGTTGAAAGTATATCTGAGTGGCTGCGAAGAAGCTTTGTAGAGCCTGTGTGTAGTGGTGCATCGAGAGCTGCATTCTGCCCAGCTGACGAAGGATGACCGCACGCCATCCTGGACGATCATTGATATGCGGGAGAACAGCGGAGAGAAGGGTGACGCTTGGAAAGTGATTATAAGCGAACCAGCTGAGATCGACAATGGCAGCCATGAGGACAGCCGTTGGCTTGGAGACCATTGCAGACAAGACTGAGGTAAGGTTGTTGAGTTCTGGAAGCACGGTAGCGGCGCGGGCTGCAAACTGTGATCCTGGCCGCGTAGGAAAGTCCTTTGCTATGCTGATGTATGTGGCTTGTAATAAACTGAGGTGCACCGCAAGCGGCGAATACTGAGATTGTACGAAGTGTCGGATGGGGCTGAGCATTTTCAGCTGTTTGTCATCGCCAACCGATACCAGAGCCAATGCCCTCAGCCGAGATCGAGCGTTGTCGATGTGTTTAAACTGAGAACGTAGGTGATCGTATATTGGCGGCCGCAGGCCGTCCGGAAGAATGCTGCAAATCGAAAGAAGTTGCATGCCCTCGACCCCGTCGGTTCCTGCCTGCAAGACCGAGAGTGACAATGAAACTGACGCCTCAATATTGTGTTGTCGACCTTCACCCGTTCGGAGGAGTGCGCTGTGAGAACGTCGCCAGCCGTCCAGCAGTTCGGATGGGGTGCTGCCATCGAGCGCAAGGGTTGCCAAAAGAACAACCGCGAGTGGCATGGCGTCAACCTCCCGTATAAGCTCGTTCAATGCGTCGTCTTCATCTGAAAAGTCGACCATCGTAATGTCGAGAAATGTACGATGCGCCGCCCCCAACGATATGGGTTCCAGTGTTGCCCATTGTCTGTTGCACCAATGTACGTGTTGAGGAACAGGGAGGACGATTCCTCGGCAGGTTACCACGAGCGAAAGCGTTGGTATGTTGGCGAGGGTACTGAGAAGCTTCTCGGTCGTGCTGCGCTGAGCCGCGTCGTCCACCAACCAGATTGTCTCAAAGTTGTCGAGGACGAGAACCAGAGGCAAACTGCTCCGGAGCTGCGCTACAACCGATGCAAGGAGGTCTTGTGTAGGCAATACGGCCAAAAGCTTGGCAAGCGCGACGACCGTCGTGTCCGCGTCAGTCAACGCCTCGCATGACAGGAAGAATCGGCGGTCCGAGAACCGCGGTAACAGTTTCGGGTCGTGAAGAATGGCGAGCGCAACTGAAGTCTTGCCTATCCCGCCGGTTCCCAGAACCGCGATGCAGCCTGATGGGGGTCGGGCCAGCAGTTCGGCGGCGTTTGTCACAATGTCCTCCCGTCCGTGGAAGATGATTGGCGCCGGTGGTGGCGTGGCCGAGACCTCGATGTTACTGCATGTCGTTAGCTGAAAGCATGGGCTTGCCATATTGGGAGCGGACCAACCTTAGCAGACTTGACGAGGGAGGCTCTGGCCCCATTAACTGTCTCACTTGCGCCACGTCCACACTAGTTGCGACCTGGAATGCAAGCTGTGTGTCCGCAATCAGCGCGGGGCACGCCGGGGTATCGGGTATATCGCACCGATAGGTTCTGACGAGCCGTCGCAAGCCGTCGCGTCTCCTCGGCGATAACCTCTCCGACAGAGTGGATGGCAGCGAGTTTTTTTATGCCCCTCACAGCCTGCGTAACTCGTAGTCTTATGACAATTCGTTGTAAGGTCCTGTAAGCGGGGGTCAGTTTGGAGCTCTGCATTCGGCGCGAGTGACTTACTCGTAAAACTCGCGCATGTGGGTGGCCAGAGATCTGCTGGTGTCTGCTGGTCTGTGCACGGTGGACACAATGGACCATAGGCTCTGAACCTCGACCAGCAGTTCTGTGACTTTTGCTTGAACGGCCCGACACTCCTGTTTCGGTGTTAGGGTAAGAATAACACCACCCGGCATTCGTGAGCGTACCTCGAACAGCTTAAGGATATAGAGGACGGTTTGTGGAATTGCTTTTATTGGCCAATCCAACCCATCGGTAAGTTGGACCATGATGTTGAGCGATGTTTTCAGACCGTCGTAAGCTGCGTTGACTGTTGAGATCGCATGGCTGGAGTTGTCGTGGTGGATTAGACGTAAGACAGAAGCAGACTCGCACAAGCGGAAACGTACATGGTAGTTTCCTGCAGCCGGGTTAGATGATTCGCACAGCGTGGGCAACATTTCGGCGTGCCTTTGCGTAGCCCTCAGGAGCAATCCTGAGCACAGACCCACGGTTGTCGACCAGCCGACATGCATTATCTTCTACCTGGTACAGATGCGTCAACTCAAGTGACTCCAACGACTGAAACGATCTCACCTGAAGGATATCGCGTAGGGCAATACAAGCGTCGCGAAAAGCGGACATCGTGTCTTGCTTCTTGGTTTTGCTCCAGAATCGCCGTACGACTCCCTGCGCCGAAACCCTCCGCGCCAACTCAGTGCACTCGTTGAAGATGCTGTGTCAAACACGCCGATCAGATGGTTGAGTGGCGCCAGTAGAAGCTCTTACTCGGTAGCTGCGTTCAATGACACGGCAACCGCGAGCGGAAGGTCGCAGCCCTGGCCACGACGGAACGCTCGCTCAACAGAGTTGGCCACAGATGTAGCGATATCTTCGGCGATAATGGCCGCCGCCCGTGATGTCTCGATGCAGCTCGTCATTCCCTGCTCCAACGCATTAGTTTAGATGCTAGCAATTCCCTGACGGTAGTGTAGCACACCCCAATAGCCTCTCGCAAGGCATCTGCGGCACCAACAAGATTCTGCACAATGCCAGGAGGCGTATAAGGGGAGACGACGTGGGCACCCAGAGGAGGAACAATAGCCATCTCTGGTCTGGAGCCGCAGAAGGGAGAGGGATGCAGCGGCCGTTGGCGTCGGTCAGCTGCGAGACGTGCACAGCTACAAGGGCTTGAGTGGCAAGAATGCTAAGCAGCACCCTGGGCGGAGAGGCGAACCGCGAGACACGCGCAATCGATGTCATGAGCGGTGTTGCTGAAGCGGTACCGGTAAACTCTAATTCCTGATGATTTTTATGTTGCTAATGGCTGAATAGCGAGACATAACCGACTCTCGAACATACAAAAGTCGGAGGGTTGTCCGGAGCAGGAGGTCAAGGGGTTCGGCTGGGTTCGAAGTTGTCTGCGCCAACTTGGACAGCTGTACAATCGCTACGATGAGCACACCATCTCCGGAACACCTTCAAGGTTTGCACATTACTTTCTGGTCAAATATAAAGTTGTTCTAAGCTAGTTGCGCTTCATAGCAATGCTTGCGGCGCGAGACACACACGTTCGCAACCAGTGGGTCAAGGCGATGGAATTGCGGCTTGTCCGCGAGGAGTATGTGCCAGCACTTATATGGCGCTCGTATGTGCGCATTTAAAGATCGGTTACTGATAGTGCTCCCACAGGTTGGACAAGTGTCACCGCGGTGAAGGCATAAACGCACCGGTGAACTGCAAGGACCTTAGCGAGCGTTACCTGGACATGCTCAAGACTGCAAAGGTACGTGCGCGCACGAGTGACAGTGTTTCTTGTTCGTTGTGGCTTGCTGACGGTAACTGTTAGATTGAGGGTTGGAGGATAGTCGACACCGCACAGTTCAATTCTTGAACAGGACTACGAATACAAGTTTTGAAGCTGCCTCTTAATTCGCGATAGGTGGCAGGTCACTATATCTTGAATACTGCTTCCACTTCAGTTGCTGCTTTGTGTGTGTGTGCACGTTGACGTATGAGTCTACGCCACGACGCCACCTAAGGTTCAATCCTCAACCCGAAGGGTCACCAGATAAGCTCCGCGCGCGCAGCTGATTGACGCAAGCACGCTCGGCTTAGAAGCCGGGATCAACGTTCAGCAGCACGAGATTTATAAAGACGGCCGGAGCGGCATGCAGCGGTCCGCCCAAACGCAACTCTTCCATCGATTCTTCGTCATCTCCCTGCGACAATGAGCCAGACAGGTAGCGGCAAGCGTGTCCTCCTCACAGGCGCAAGTGGCTTCATTGCTACGTGGGTTCTGAGAGAGCTCCTCGACAAGGGGTGTGTATCCTGGTAGCTCGGCGATGCTGACTGTCGCTGACGTGAGCGCCTCACTCGCGAACCCCTCACCGATCATGACAGTTTTACTGTTCGTGCGACCATCCGCTCGACTTCCAAGCAAGACGCTGTCGCCAAGGTCTACCCCGACGCTGTGTCTGCTGGCAAGCTCACCTTCGCCATCGTGCCCGATATCGCAGTGTCTGGCGCACACGATGACGCCGTCAAGCCATACGATGACGGCACTGGACTGGACTTCGTCGTTCACACTGCCAGCCCCTTCCACATGGATGTTACGGAGCCCAAATCTCAAATGCTCGACCCGGCCGTCCAAGGCACCCGCGGCTTGCTCGAGAGCGTCAAGAAATTTGCGCCGACTGTCAAGCGTGTGGTGGTGACAAGCAGCTTCGCCAGCATTCTGAATGGTGCCAAATTGAGCCCACCGTGGCCTGGCAAGGTCTACACAGAAGAGGGTACGCGACCACTACCTGCGACTGTTTCTGTCCCGTACATCGCTGATGATGAGTGTGACGACAGACTGGAATCCAATTACCTGGGAGAGCGCGGCAGAGCCAGGCAACCCGTCCAACACCTACCGTGGCAGCAAGACCTTTGCCGAAAAGGCCGCCTGGGACTTTGTCCGCGATGAGAAGCCCAACTTTGAGCTCACTACTGTGTGCCCGTGCGTTCTCGTCTCGTGCTACGCGTTTAAACGTGCTGCACATGAAGACTGACTCACCGCCCTTTCAAGCCCGATGGTCTTCGGTCCCGTCATCAATGACCAAACCATTGCGAGTCTCAACACATCCAATCAGCGCGTGAATGGTTACCTCAGCGGTCAGCTCAAGGAGATCGCCCCGACGGGTGTACATTTGTGGATCGATGTCCGCGACCTGGCGGTCGCGCACGTCGCGGCACTGACAGCGCCCGAGGCAGGCGGCCAGCGCTTTTTCACGCTTGCAGATGGTATTTATACGAACCAGGTATGTATAGGTGCCAGTGTGGGTGGATGAGAACCATGCATTAACCGATCATGATGCAGGACATCTGCGATATCCTTCGCAAGCACTTCCCCGAGCTCAAGGATCGCGTGCCAGAGGGGAAGCCTGGCAGCGGCCTGGGCCTTGCGCCGGGCGAGTACTTTGTTGGAGATAACTCGAAGTCAAAGAAGACTCTTGGGCTCAAATACCGCGGTCTCGAGGAATGCATCGTTGGTGCGTCGGCGTGTACGGCGGTGTTTTCCTACAACGCGTCACTGACTCTCTCGTTCTGGAACAGACACTGCCAAGACACTGCTCGAGCTCGAGAAGAAGGAGGCGGCGGCGTGAGAGTAGACCATCATTGTGTGTTCCCCTGGCCTGACGCGTCGCAAATAAATGAACCAGAACTTCAGTATTTGATGCAGAACAAGACATTGCGGAGCTACTGATAACAAAGCTACATGCCGAGCGCACACACAATGAGAGAGAGAGAGAGAGAGAGAGAGAGAGAGAGAGCGCAGGAGCCTGGGATTTAGTGGGAGGCCAATACGAACTTGGAAACGTGCCTGTGAAACTCCGACTCCGCCCTTTTGTTCTTGTCCTCGCTCCCACCATGTCGACCATCAAACTCACCTGTCTTTTCAATGGCCACAACGAGATGCATACTTTCTCGGTTACATTTCCGCTCGAGTTGACCATTGGCCATCTTTTGGACTGCTATGAGAACGACCATGATACATCCGACTGCAAGTGCCAGGCAGCACCAACTGGAGTCGCATGGGTCGCAAATATCAGCCCGCCGATTCTTTCAAGAGTCCAGTTTGACCCAGCGGCTGCAACGGCAGCTCGGCGCTGCGAGCGCGATGATCTGATATCCAGCATTGTGGACGATATCGAGGCGTTTGCCACCGTGCACCTAATTGTCGAACGGACAACACGCCCTCGTATGTTGCATCTTCACACGCCCATGATTCGATTATCTGACGCTCTCAGGGCCTGATCCCACGCCACCGTACTTCCGAGACGCCCAAGTTGGTTCGGCCACTGCGTGCAAAGTCGGCCCGTTCGACCAAGTACGTACCATACTTCTGCACAGATCACAAACTGTACTGAACAGACCATCAACGTTGCAGTTCTGCATTTGGCCCGCACAGGAGTCTGATTTTTTTGGGATGAGCACCACTCCGGGCATCGTCTTCGTGGACAAGACGTCCTTCGTCAAACCAACAAGAATGTGTGCAACCAAACCTCACGTCGTCATACGCCGACCGGCCGGCTTTGGCAAGTCTACATTCCTATCAATGATCGCATCGCATGCAGACATATTAGGCGGATACCCCGGTGGCTTCGGGGCTGCCGACTGGGCTGACGGCACTGCCCACGCTATCTTCGAAGAGGGACTTGGCGATCCCGACAACTTTTCTCCGAGGCCTCGATTGATAATTCTCACACTAGACTTGGCCAGATTGGACTTGTCTGTTCATGATGACGAGGAAACTCTGCACCACCGATGTACCGCCTTCATGGAGGAAGAATTTTGCCGCGACGCGAAACGATATGAACACCTACTCAACCCAACCGGTGATTCAAACCTTGATAATATCACATCGTGGTGGATATTGTTTGTACGTTAGTGGATGCAATCGCGTTGAACGGGACTGATACGTTACATAGCATCAACTCAGAAAAGTATCTCTGGGCCTGATGGTCACCATCGACAATTACACCGCACCTTTTGTGAGGCTTACCACAGACCGCCGTGCGCTCGTCGAACGCGTAACGTACTCTTGCTTCATCAAGCGCCTCATCAAATTGATAGATTGCGAGCTCTTGCGCTGCTCATATTTTGTCGGACGGGATCTACCTCCCGACGAACCTTTGCCGTGGTCCACCTACGACCAGTTCCGCGAAATGACGGAGGATCTGACCGAGTCGGGCAGTGCTGACGCGGCGTTCGGGTTTTGTGCATCGGAGATCCGGGCGTTGTGGCGGGTGGCATTCCCTCAACTCGACGGCATGCCTGATCCCCTCGGCGTAGTTGACCCTGACTCAACCGAGGAAGATGGTCGCAGGTACAGCATTTGCGATGTGCTTAGAGTTCTCGACGACCTGCGGACCTGTGGAGCTGACGCAGAACGCATCGCCTTCCAACCGCAGGCTCGTGCCGCGTTCACCAACCTCCGACCTCAGTACACACTCCAGTCCAGTGACCTCGATCCACCCATCCTTCTTGCGCCTCTGCGTTGATGAACCAGGCCCACGCGCCGTGGCGCCCGCGGCTCATTTCAGATGTTGCAGCCATGTTTTTGAAGATCCTTTGGAGCGTATGTCACCTTGCTTGCATGGTGTCTTGGGGGAGGAGTCGAAATGTAAGCGCTCGTGCGTGGTGCATAATGAGAGAACACGAGACGATATCAGTCAGAACGATGCGGAAGTGAGGCGAGGAAAGCGACGAGAAGAAACGCGAGACGAGACGGAAGCAGGTCAGGCTGCCCTCTGGAGATGGTCCCTCAGGCCTCTTGGGTGGAAACCGTCCACCCAGAAGTTGATAACTCGAAGTCAAAGAAGACTCTTGGGCTCAAGTACCGCGGTCTCGAGGAATGCATCGTCGGTGCGTTGGCGTGTGTTCCTGTGAGACGCGTTGCTGAATTTCCGGCTCTGGGATAGACACTGCCATGACACTGCTCGAGCTTGAGAAGGCGGCGACGGCGGCGCGAGAGCAGATCGAGATCGTTCAACTGTCACTAAACAAATGAACTAGTACTTTAGCATTCAGTGCAGAACAAGAATTCGTTATTTACAAGTAGCATTACAATGAGCCCAGCATCGACAGGATGTAGTACAAGCGTGCAAGTTCTAATGGCCTGCGGGAGGCGACTCCGATGGGACCTTGTACACGGACCAGGTGGAGTCACTCATCCGTTTCATCGCCGCCTCCCGCACCTTTGACTTCCTTCCTGTCACCAAAGTTGGCGTAAAGGGGTCGCTGACCACTAACTCCGCACCAGTATGGTGAACCTCATTGCCGTTGAACCGAAAGAGGATCGCCCCACCACCAAGAAACACAAGCAAATGCGCGAAGTGATAAACCTTGCAGTCGTTGGTGTGTTCGAGCATTCTGTACCGTGGGTCTCGAATGCCCCTGTCAGCGCGCTCCGACACTGGCTGCAGGCCCCCAGAGAAAGCATCTCTGTATTTCGACATCTGACCTTGCCCGAGTCTGAGCAGCGTTGGCTCGTCGATGTCCTTGTCGTCCCAGTCCGGATATTTGGTCGTCTCACGTTTTTCGGGATGGCGTGAGAACCGGAGCTGGCAAAGCGAAGTGAGTGGGTTCGGAAAGTCCTGCCAGAAGTAAAGATGAACGATTTGCTCAAAGCTCCAGCAAACATCTGAGGACGTACTCTGCCATTTTTACACATATTTGGGCTGTAATCGCCTTCAGTTTGAAGCTTGGGCTCGGCCATGGTCCACTTGCGGTCGTTGATGGCCTCATTATTCGCAGGAAGAAACTCCGCCCGGTGTTCCCTCGTGAGCCACGGGATCGCAGAGAGGGCGTACTTGGCGGGAGGGTTACCCAGCTTATCGAACTTCGTACTCCACGGTCGGGGAATGTACTTGAGCTCTCCACCTATGTTGAGTTTGCAATTCGAACAGAGGTCGATGTGGATATTCCAATCCAGACAAAGATTCTGGTCGCCGTTACAGAGCAAGACCTCGACCATGCCAGTCATGAATAAAGATTCGAAGTCGACCTGCGTTTCTGCCAATATCTTCCTGCGCAGGCTGACGATGAGTCCTGTCGTCGGGTGCTTCATCGCTGTGACGAGCCATATCTGAAGCTCGTCCTCGTTGTTCGGCGGGTTCGCCGAAGTGTCGGCTTGGGATCTCGTCGGCGCATATTCGTTGTAGAGCTTCTGGGTTAGACCATCGAGCCAGGAGCGTGTTTCGTGTAGAAGAGGCTTAATCAAACCTATAACATACATCAGTTCAAGCGATGGCGTACTCGAGCCGGTCGGCTACCTTCAGCCTCCTTTTGGGTCAATGGGCGACGAATGCTCGAACTCAGCTCGATGCGACAACTCTGGAAACAAAGGTAAGATACCGCGAGACAATGTGATTGCTGTACTTTCAACAACGTACTGGATCATGAAGCTCATATATGCGCATGAGGATGGCGGTGATGACTCGGCCAGTGGTGATATATCGGCGTGTCTGGTCTGTTGTAATTGGCTGCAGAGCGCCAAGCCAGACCATTAGATCAGTTGCTGTACTCGCTGGCGTCTCGTTGGCATCGCACATCGTCCCGATCAATGATACGCCGCGAGGCCACATCCCTGGGACCGGGTCAACGACGCTCCAGCCTTGATCATTCATCGTAGTAGCCAGAAAGTCGGCGTTGAATAGTGTCGAACGCAGGAGCGGGCTGGATGTCACAGCCGCGAACTTGGTCTGCCAGTTTGCAGTGACCTGCTCGGAAGCGGAATCCTGCATCTTCTTCACCGAGTAAAATTTATGCTTGAGATGGATTTTCCACACGATGTCGAGGATTTCTGGGTCGTAAACTGTGAAATTGCTGGGGTCGCCTGGGGGCGCTGGTCGTTCAACGTCGTGATGTGAAGTGGAACCGGATACATCGACTAGGCCGTGCGCGCACCAACTTTCCAGTCGCGGCTCCTCGATAACCGTAGCAATGTCGCGTATGTTGATAGAGGTAACTCCGCGAAGGCGATTGAGACTATGATCGGGTTGAGAGCCTGACTGAGGGACTGGCAACAAGTCGAGTAACTCGATATGTGCTGGCACCTGGTCCAATCCGACTGCCGTCCACATGGCTTCGTGGCTGTAGACCCCTGCAGAGAATATCCCTTTGCAGAAGGATCTCTGACCAGCGTGTTGTACGAGGTGGTCGAACAGGAGGCCCCGAACGAGTTTGATGACTAAGTCGAGCGGGCCATTCGCGCCGTGATTACGATACAACCCCGCCGTGGCCATGGGACCCACGAGGATCGTGTCCAGACCATGAACCCAAACTACGAGCGGGATCTTGCAAGCGACCTGAATAGTGCGAGAATCAGTCGCCTATCCAAGCTTGCGCTATGGCTGGCCGGTTTGCGAGCGCAATCAACTCACGATGATCTCCTGAAGCCAAGTGAAAGGATGCTGCAAGAGGATGTCCCACATCCAATTTGTGGTGGTAGTGTTTTGCTGCAGTTCTGAACTGTTGTTCTTCACGAATCTCACTAGGCTCTCGCCGAAGTGCTTGCAGAGCCAGCGATAGATCTCGGAGGAGTTCCACTGCGTTGGCGTCTCGAACGAGCTGAAATCGATATGAAGGAGCAAAAGACGTTGACGAGTACCCCAGCAATCTTCTGTAAGTCTCTTGAAGACACTCAACTGGCGCACTGTCTGTTCCGCACGGTCGGCGATGGAATGATCGAGTCCAGAGGCGAGAATGCTCGCCAGCCATCGCGCGCTGTGGCCTGATGCGCATGCAACCCTCACAAAGACTGGGTTTGGACCGAGAAGTTTTGATACAAGGTCTCGGTCTATAAGTTCTGTGTTGTCGATAAAAATCGTCGTCGCATCCGCGATGGCGTCGTAGATGTTCGCAGGCGGCTGCGCACCTCATTAGCCGAGCGAATTAAGCGACGTGCCAACCATGTGAAATCCGCACCATACACAAAAATTGTTTTTTCGGAGGTGGAAGGGGTGATTTCGTGGTATGAGCTGATGCGTAGGTAGCAAGGATGCGAGTGGTGACTCCTGCTGGCTTCGCCACCTCACGAACGACAATCGGCGGGACGCTGGACTGATTTACGGGCGCCCACAATCGACCTTGCCGTGTCAGAAGCTCTCCCTGGACATGTCGAAGGTTTCGTTTGGCCTGCAGTAGCCCCTCGCCCGCGGTGTGCGTGCCATTGAACATGACCGACACGACGACAGCATGGTAAATGGCGGGAGGCCCTTCAGGTCGGTCTGCCGATCCAGCTGGTCTGCCTTGCCGCGCTAGTGTAGCTATAGATCGCAATTCATGCAACCCGGCGCTGTTTAAAGCGACTACGCGGAGAGCCGGATGGCAGAATCGTGATTTGGAAAGCAGCTGGGGCTCGAAATTGACTGCGACTAAGCCCATGCAAAGCGGGACGACGAGGATATGGTTCGAATTGCAGTAGCAGGGATGTTTCCTGTGCGCGGTTTCGATGGTCACAGCGAAGTCATCTCCTGACATGACTTCGAAAGACTCTTCCTCAACATCGATGACGAGGCGACACAGCCGGGTGTTGCTGATATGAAGAATGGCAATTGATAACATCTAGAAGGGAGAGAGAAAGAGTCGACAGGGGCGGGGTGCGGTAGTATAAGGCACGGCAAGTGTGGCGAGGGCGGGCAAGAGGACCAAGTAGCGAACAAGCGCCGACCGGAGCCAAATTGCAAATCGCGCAACTCCGACCCCACCTGTTCTTGTCCTCCTGCCCTTACCATGTCGACTGTCAAACTCGTCTGCCTCCTCGACGACCACTCACGAGACTATGCTTACTCGGTCTCCTTCCCGCTCGACTTAACCTTCGGCGAGCTATTTGACTGTGTCGAAAACTACCACGACTGGTTGTCCGGCTGCCCATGCCAAGCTACACCGGCCCGTGACGCGTGGATTACGAGTTTGACAACGACTCCACATGACATCTATGAGGCATCCTCACTGGCACTTTTGCCTACGCGGCGTTATCTTCGCGAAGACTCCATCCGTAGCATGGCAGCCAATATCGCATCCTCTAGAATCGTCCACCTACAAATCGAGAGCAAGATGCGACCAAGTGGGTTGAATTACCGAGGGAAATTCGCCGGATCTAACGTTCACAGGGCCGCAGCCCACTCCCTCATTCTTTAAACAGGCTCAAGTCGGACCTTCCATTGCGTTGAAATGTGGCCCGTTTGACCGGGTAAGACCTCCTCCATTTGATCCATCAACTTGCACTGATTTCAGCAACTTGATTTACAGTTCTGCATTCATCCTGCCAGTCAGAGCTTTATGGAGCTTTACTCTACACCCGGTTCGGTGTTAGTAGACAAGACTTCCTTTGTCAACCCAATGCGACTGCACGCAACCAGCCCTTATGTCGTCATCCGCCGACCCCCCGGCTTCGGGAAGACCACTTTCCTGTCCATGATGGCCTCCTACGTCGATATCGAGGCCTGTGTTGCGCCTAATTACTTCCAAGCGGTTGGCGTCATACCCGAAGAGTTACTCGCCCACGACTGTCAGCAGCAGCTGGTCGTCGTTTCGCTCGACCTCGGCAGATTGGACTTATCCGGAGCGGAGGATGATGAATCACTTCTCGCTCGCTGCGAGACATTCATGGATGAAGAGCTTTGCCGAGACGTGGAACGGTATCGCCCCATACTTCATCCAACTAATAATCCTGACTTCGATGACATCACTTGCGCCTGGTCGCTTATAGTACGTGTCCTTATTCTATAACTTGTAATCAACTCACCTGCTCGTAGGACCGGCTGCGTACCCTGCGTATCAACGTTATGATTATAGTTGACAACTACACCTCGCCATTCAAGGGGCTGGCTGCAGACCGTCGCGCTCAGATTGAACGCGTAACCTATCACAGCATAGCTGAATGGCTAGTAACCTTGATCGAATGTGGCCTTGTGCGGCGTTCGTATGTCGTCGGCCAGGATCTAGTACCAGGCGAGCCTCTACCGTGGTCAAACCAGTT
>Ga0247815_10001857_pt1 | contig 15899 bp, 13 predicted proteins | sample UWRJL194509B1_FD_181014 | JGI IMG/M metagenome (GOLD analysis project Ga0247815, IMG submission 181014) | Plant litter microbial communities from Arlington Agricultural Research Station in Wisconsin, United States - UWRJ-L194-509B-1 | ecosystem: Environmental > Terrestrial > Plant litter >...
TATGAAGAGATCTCCAAGTTCCCGGGCGCGACCCGCGATCTGGCGGTGGTCGTCAAGCAAACGGTGCCGGCGCAGGATTTACTCGACGCATTTAATGCTGCTGTGAAAGAAGTTCCGCAAGGAAATATCGTGCAAGCCATTGTTTTGTTTGATGAATATCGTGGCAAAGGTTTGGAGGCGGACGAAAAATCGCTTGCTTTCCGCTTTAGCTTGCAAGATACTCAAAACACGCTGCAAGACGATGTGGTCGAGGCCGTCATGGCCGCGGTCGGCGAGGCCGCCAAGCAACAATCCGGCGCCCGGCTGCGCACGTAATCCTTCGTTTTTTGAACCATGGGAGTCCGGCATCCGCCGGACTCGTTCGTTTTTATAAGGCAGGGCAGGAAAATTAATAATAACGACGTTGATTCCGCCGTACTCCAATCCGCATTGGCTGCCGATTTGCACCGGGCTATGCAGGTCGCCAAAGTACGCCAGGATGCCGAAAAAGATTTGCCCACGCTGACCAAGGCGGAGCTGGCCGAACTGTTGTTCGAGCAGGTCGGCCTGAACAAGCGCGAGGCCAAGGACATGGTGGAGACCTTCTTCGACGAGATCCGCAACGCGCTCGAGCGCGGCGAGGCCGTCAAGCTGTCCGGCTTCGGTAATTTCCAGCTGCGCGACAAGCCGCAGCGCCCGGGCCGCAATCCCAAGACCGGCGAGGAAATCCCGATCACGGCGCGCCGCGTCGTCACCTTCCACGCCAGTCAAAAACTCAAGGGCATGGTCGAAGAGAGCAATCCGATGGCGCGCGCCGCCTGAGTGGGAGCTGAGCCGCGATGAACGATCGTCTCGCCAAGTCCGAACTGGTGGTGCTGCCGCCGATACCGGCCAAACGCTACTTCACCATTGGCGAAGTCAGCGAGCTGTGCGGCGTGAAGCCGCATGTGCTGCGGTATTGGGAGCAGGAATTCACCCAGCTCAAGCCGGTCAAGCGGCGCGGCAACCGGCGCTATTACCAGCACCACGAAGTGCTGCTGATCCGCCGCATCCGCGAACTGTTGTACGAACAGGGCTTCACCATCAGCGGCGCCCGCAACAAGCTCGATAGTCGCGTCTACGACGCGGCGGTGGAGTATGATGGCGCGGGGCAGGTCAACGGCGCGCACGCTTCGCCCGTTGTTGCTGCGTTGGATCGCGGAATGGTCCGCAGCGAATTGCTGTCCATCCTGCGACTGCTGAAGGCGGACTGAGGCACACACCGCTGCCGAGAGGCGCGGAAGCGGCATGATTGCTGCTATACTTCCAATATTATTTTATTATCAGCGACGCTGATGCGCAGTGGCGTGAGTCCGGGCGTAGGCCGGGCACGACGAGAGGAAACAATGATACGCGTTGCCATTTGTGACGACCATCAAATAGTAAGAGCAGGCTTTAAACAGATTTTTTCAGCGTCGGACGATTTCGACGTGGTGGCGGAAGCCGGTACCGGGCGCGAAGCGCTGGATATCGCCCGCCGTGAAATTTGCGACGTGCTGCTGCTGGATATCGCCATGCCCGATCAAAGCGGCATCGATACCTTGCGCACCATCCGCCAGGGGCAGCCGGATTTGCCGGTGTTGATCCTGTCCGGCTATCCGGCGCAGCAGTACGCGCTGAATTTGTTCAAGATGGGCGCCAATGGCTACCTGAACAAGGAATGCGAGGCGGACGAGTTGATGACCGCCGTGCGCACCGTCTACCAGGGGCGGCGTTACGTCAGCTCCACCGTCGGCGAGTTGCTGGCGCAGAGCTTCGACCGCGATCCGAACACGGCGCTGCACACCGAGCTGTCGGACCGCGAGTTCCAGGTGTTCCTGCGGCTGGCGCGCGGCGCGACCGTGTCCGACATCGGCGTGGCGCTGTCGCTGAGCATCAAGACCGTCAGCACCTACCGCACCCGCATCATGGAGAAGATGGGCATGCAGTCGAATTCCGACCTGACCTATTACGCCATGAAAAATAATCTCTTAGATTAATGGCGAGCGCGCACTCTTGAGGTGCGCGCGCAACGCATTTATCTTCCTTCCAGTCTATAATTTGGCTAGCTTGGGCTGTTCGCGCCCGGCTTAACCAAAAGAAGGAAGCTCATCAGGATGTATTTCACCGTCGAAACAGCGCCGCATCATCGCCTGCCGCTGTACAAGACCGTCTTGTGCGTGACCTGTGCCTTGCTGCTGATCGTCAACGGTTTCAGCTTGTTTCATAATTTGCAAGCGCTGCGCGGCGCGCAGGTTCTGCTGGGGCAGACGGCGCGCGTGGCCGACCGCTTGCAATACCTGAACGTGCTGGTGCTCGATGCCGAGAGCAGCACGCGCAGCTATTTCCTGTCCGGACGCGATTCCTACCTCGGCCCGACCAAGACCGTGCTGGCCGACACCGAAATGGAGTTCAAGGAACTCAGCCGGCTGCTGGCCGACAGCCCATCCCAACTGAAGAACCTGGCCCAGCTGCAAACGCTGGTGCGACGCCGTCTCAGCATCATGACCCAGGCCATCGACGTCTACCGCGAGGGCGGGTTGAGCGAAATCGTCAAGATCGCCAAGCTCAGCGACGACCGCGCCAGCATGGACGAGATCCGCCTGCTGGTGGTGATCATGGAGCAAGAGCAGAATGAAACGCTGGCCACGCGCAGCGCGCTGTTCTACCAGGAGTATCAAAAGGCGGTGCTGCTCGGCATGAGCATCAACGCGGTCGCCATCGTCGTTTTGATCATGTTCTATCAGTTGGTGCGGCGCAGCTTCGCGGTGCGCGCGGCGACCGAACACGCGCTGCAGAGCGCCAACGAAAACCTCGAATCGACGGTGCAGCAGCGCACCGAGCAACTATCCGTGCTATCGCGCCATCTGATCTCGATCAGCGAGGAGGAGAAGGTGCGCCTGTCGCGCGAGTTGCACGACGAAATGGGCGCGAACCTGACCTCGATCAGCATGGACATCGCTGCCGTCACCCAGCAACTGCGAGCCACCCATCCGGACCTGGCCGATCAGCTTAAACGCGCGCGCGCCACCTTGGTTGAAACCGTGGAGATGAAACGCCGCATCGTCGAGAATCTGCGGCCAAGCTTGCTCGACAATCTCGGCCTGTGCGCCGCCATCGAAAGTTATTGCGACGAGTTCAGCCGCCTGGCGCAAGTGCGCTGCGACTGCCATATCGGCGCCGATATCGAAGGCGAGGCACGCCATTCCGGCGATCTGTCGATCGCTTTGTTCCGCATCGTGCAAGAGTCGCTGAACAATATCCGCAAATACGCCAAGGCCAGCCGCGTCACCGTCACGCTGAACCGCACCACCGAAGGCCTGACGCTACGCATTATCGATGACGGCATCGGCATCGCCTCCGATACCATCATCAAGCCGATGTCGCACGGTTTGCTGGGCATGCGAGAACGCGCCCTGTTACTTGGCGGTTTGCTGACCATACGACGCGGCCGCAACGACGCGGGTACTTGTATCGAAGTCGCGATCCCATTACGCCGCCGGGAAAACTTGACGCCAGCGGAAGAGCGCCGCGCCGCCGGCGCCGCGCAACGAATCGACGACACACCGGCGGAGACGCCGACGACTTTGCCGCCGGCGATCAGCGACGTGCTTAGCAGCGTGCTACATCCAGCAGCAGACGCTCGTATTCCGTCTTCGCCACCTTATAGCACTCACCCGCATAAGCCTCCAAGCCTGAGCGATCAAGCACAGTGATGTTGCCGCGGCGGTAGGTGATCAAACCTTCGTCCTGCAATTTGCCGGCGGCGGCGGTGATGCTCTCGCGGCGCACGCCCAACATAATCGAAATCATTTCCTGGGTCACTTTCAGCTCGTTGGCCGGCGAGCGGTCCAGGCGGTCCAGCAGCCAACGGCACAGCTTTTGCTCGATCGAGCTGTGGCGGCCGCCGACGGCGTTCTGCGCCATCTGCGCGAACAGCGCGGTGTTGTAGCGCATCAGCAGCGCGGGCAGGGCGCCGCCCTGGTTGAAGGCGGCGCGCAGGTGCTGGGCCTTCATGCGGTAGCCGTAGCCGGCCGCTTGCACCACGGCGCTGCACATGGCGCGCTCGCCCTCGAACAGCGACACGCCGACCACGCCTTCATGGCCCACGACCGCGATCTCGGTGGTGGCGCCGTCTTCCATGACGTACAGCAGCGAGACGATGGCGGTGGTCGGGAAATACACGTAGTCCATCGCGCCGCCGAACTCGAACAGCTCCTTGCCGAACGGCAGGGTGACCATTTCCAGATGGTCGAACAGCGATTCCAGCACGTCGCGCGGCAAAGCGGCCAGCAATTCATTTTGCTGTGTGCCGCTGAAGGTGACTACAGGCCGCGATGCAACTTTGAATTCCTTGGAACCGACCGGCATGGTGCGCGATACGGTGGCTTTTTCGGTTGCGGTGCGTTGCGTGTTGTTCATTGTGTTCCTCACTATCTGATGCGATGTACAGTGACGTAACTTTATTGGCATTGTTAGTTCGCGAACATAAGAGGAGCAGACGCACAAATGTAGGCATGCAACATGGGGAGCTGTAGTCCTGGTCCTACATGAGCCTATCGTGCGCGCTGTTCTTCTCCGCATGGCGCGTGCATAATGCATAAATCCTGACGACGTGGCGCACGAATATGCATGTACTGGTGGTGGAAGACGACGCCGTCCTGGCCGACGGCCTGAGCCGCGTGCTGAGCGGCCACGGCATGGCGGTCGAGGTGGTCGGCAACGGCGCCCAGGCGGATGTGCTCCTACAACGCGCCGAACAGACCGAGGTGGTGGTGCTCGACATCGGCCTGCCCGGCATGGACGGCTTCGAGGTGGTGCGGCGGCTGCGCGCGCGCGGCAGCCAGGTGCCGGTGTTGTTGCTGACGGCGCGCGACGCGATCGAGGACCGTGTCCGCGGACTGGAGCTGGGCGCCGACGATTACCTGGTCAAGCCGTTCGCCACCGCCGAGCTGGTCGCGCGGCTGCGGGCGCTGGTGCGGCGCAACGCGCCTAAGCCGGCGCTGTTGGCCCTGGGCGATTTGTCGCTGGACGTGGCCGCCAAGCGGGCGCGCGTCGGCGACAAGAGCGTCGAGTTGTCGGTGCGCGAGTGGGCGGTGCTGGAGCACCTGCTGCGGCACGGCGCGCGGGTGGTCTCCAAGCAGCAGATCATCGACGCCATCCTGCCCTGGGGCGACGACCTGACCCTGAACGCGGTGGAGGTGTATATCTCGCGGCTGCGCCTGAAGATCGCCGACGCCGGCGTCACCATCCGCACCATCCGCGGCTTCGGCTACATGCTGGAACCAACGCCGCCGGCGCCATGACCAGCATCCGCCTGCGGCTGCTCAAATGGCTGATCGTGCCGGTGCTGCTGATCAATCTCGGCGGCGGCGCCTTGACCTACATGCTGGCGTGGGCGCCGGCCGCCACCGTGGCCGCCAACGGGCCGCATCGCGAGCAGATGCGCGAGGCGACGCTGCGCGCGCTGGTGCTGCTGGAGGTGGTGCTGACGCTGGCCTCGGTCGGGCTGGTGTGGTTTTCGGTCAGCAGCGCGCTGCGTCCGCTGAACCGCCTGCGCGCCGGCCTCAACGCGCGCGACGGCGACGACCTGGCGCCGATTGCCGCCGACGTCCCGTATGAACTGGCGCCGCTGGTGTCGTCCTTCAACGGCCTGCTGGACAAGGTGGGCGAGGGCGCCAAGGCGCGCCAGGATTTCCTCGCCAACGTGGCGCACCAGCTGCGCACGCCGCTGGCCGGGCTGCGGACCCAGCTCGAATGGCTGGGCGCCCGTCACGCCGAGCCGGAGACCGCGCAGTCGGTCAAGCTGATGCTGTCGGCCACCGAGCGCATGATCCGCCAGACCAACCAGCTGCTGTCGCTGGCGCGCGCCGAGCCCAACCATTTTGAAAAGACCCGGCTGGAGCCGTTGGCGCTGAACGCGCTGGTGGAGGACGCGATCCAATCCTTCGTCGACCAGGCCTCGCTGAAGGCGATCGACATCGGCTTCGATTTGCGGCCGGTGACGATCACCGGCGACCGCTTCCTGCTGCGCGACCTGATCGACAACCTGATCGACAACGCGATCCGCTACACGCCCACCGGCGGTACGGTGACGGTCAGCTGCCGGCCGGACGGCGCCGGCGGCGTGCTGAGCGTCGAGGACAACGGCCCCGGCATCCCGCCGGCCAAGCGCGAGCAGGTGTTCAGCCGCTACGTCCGGCTCGACGACAAGACCCACGGCAGCGGCCTCGGCCTGGCGATCGTGCGCGACATCGCCGCCGTGCACGGCGCCCGCCTGGCGATCGTCGACGCCGCCGGCGGGCGGGGCGCCTTGTTTTCCGTGCGTTTTCCCTAAATATTTGCGCTATTCCACCGTTGTCAGGAATTTGTCAGGGTTTCCTCAGGGAAATGCAAGCTTGGCCCGCTACACTCCATGCTGTAGATAAACTAATTGGAGTGGGCGATGGAACGCATGCAACGCGGCTTTACACTGATCGAAGTGATGGTCACCGTGGCGATCGTCGGCATCCTGATGGCCATCGCGGTGCCGCAGTATAGCGACTACGTGACCCGCGGCCGGCTGAGCGAGGCCTTCGTCGCGCTGGGCGGGGCGCAGCCGGCCGCCGAGCAGTATTGGTCGAACCACCGCAAATACGATGGCTTCACCGGCGTCCCCGCCGCCAGCGCCAATTTCACCTACGCGCTGAGCGACGCCAGCGCCTCCAGCTATACCCTGACCGCCACCGGCATCGGCAAGATGAGCGGCTTCGTCTACACCATCACCCAGAACGGCACGCGCGCCACCACCGCCAGCCCGGCCGGCTGGGGCACCAGCACCACCTGCTGGGTCGACCACAAGGGCGGCGCATGTTCCACCAACTAAGCCGGTTGCGGGCCGCGCGCGGCTTCACGCTGGTCGAGTTGCTGGTGACGCTGGCCATCTTCGGCATCATGCTGGCGATCGGCATCCCCAACGCCAGCAACTGGCTGCTGACCAACCGCGCCCGCAGCGGCGCCGAATTCTACGCCGAAGGCTTCGCGCTGGCGCGCCGCGAGGCGGTGTCGCACAACACCTTCAGCCGCATCTCGCTGACGCCCAACAGCAGCAACGGCCAGTACGACTGGCAGGTCGACATCTGCTTCGTCTCGTTGACCAGCACTTGCGCGCCGGGCGCCGCCGGCTGGTCCGACACCGGCGCGCCGGCCGCCAGCGATCCGCAGGGCGCGGCCGGCTTCCGCTCGGTGTTCCGCAGCGCCGATCCGTTGCCGCCGGTCGAAGTGCTGCAACCGAGCACCCTGCCGGTCGGCAATTCGCAGGTGTATTACACCTCCCTAGGCTGGGTCGACACCAACTTCCCCAACAACCTGACCCGGCTGCGCCTCGACCCGGCCGCCCAATACGCCGGGCAGGTGCCGGTGGTGGCCTTGGCGATCACGCTGGCGGGCATGGCCAGCAAATGCGATCCGACCCTGGCCGCCAACGACAACCGGGCCTGTCCGCCATGAGCGCCGCGCGCACACGGCGGCGCCAGTCGGGCATCGCGCTGCTGGAGGTGATGATCGCCACCGTCATCCTCGGCATCGGCCTGCTGGGCACCATCGGCCTGCAGGCGCGCGCCTATTCGGCGCTGTCGGACGCCGGCATGCGCGCCGAGGCCACGCTGGCCAGCGAAAAGCTGTTCGGCACCATCAGCGCCGACCTGCCCAACGTGCTCGGCTACAACCTGACCGCGGGCGACACGCCGAACCAGTTGCTGCAGCCCTGGGTGCTGGAAACCCAGCAGAATATTCCCGGCGCGGTGGTGTCGGTGCAGACCCAGTCGCAGCCGGCCGCCAACCGGGCCCGGGTCGTCATCCTGATCCAGTGGCAACGCAAGGCCAAGACCGAGCTCAACACACACCAGGTGACCGCCTATGTGGCGCTGTGACATGAGGACCGTGATGACGCGACCCGCGCCACGCCGCCACGCCGGCTTTTCGCTGGTGGAACTGATGGTCAGCGTGGTGATCGGGCTGTTGGCGCTGTTGTTCGCCACCCGCCTGGTCATCAGCGGCGAGGCCAACAAGGACGCCGCGATCGGCGGCTCCGACTCGATGCAGAACGGCATGCTGGCGATGTTTTCGCTGAGCGGCGACGCCGGCACCGCCGGCTGGGGCTTGAACGACCGCACCGTGTCTGGCTGCGACACCGCCTTCTCCGACCAGCTGGGCTACCAGTTGCCGACCGCCAAGCGCAACGGCGTCGACATCACGCCGCTGGCGCCGGTGGTGATCCAGTCCAACGGCGCCGAGCCGGACGTGATCTCGTTCAACAGCGGCAGCTCCAACGCCGGCGTCGCCTCGATGCTGATGACGGCCGACTACGCGGGCGAACCCTATGTGGTCGGCATCGGTAAAACGCCGTATGGCTACTCGCCCGGCGATGTGCTGGTGGTGGCGCCGCAGGCGCCGGACCGGCGCTGCACGCTGATCCAGGTGGCCGGCTTCAACGCCGCGCCGCTGGACGCCCAGATGCCGCTCGGCACCGGCGGCGTGTACCGCTACAATCCGGCGGCCGCCATGACCCAGGTCTACAAGAAAAACATCACCTATATGTACAACCTCGGGCAGCCGGGCAGTTTGCAGTTCCATACCTGGTCGGTGCGCAACGGCATCCTGTTGCTGCGCGCCACCAACCTGGTGGGCGCCGAGGCGGCCGGCGTCTCGGTGGTCGACAACGTGGTGTCGATCAAGGCCCAGTACGGCTTCGACACGCGGGTGGTGAGCGAGTGGGACCCGAATCCCTTCGGCAACAGCATCGACGCCTCCAAGGGCAATCCGCTCGGCGGCATCCAGGTCACCCGCTGGAGCGGCGACATGATCAACGCCGACGGCGACGCCGACACCGGCGGCCTGGGCGACTACCAGCGCGTCGCCGCCGTGCGCATCGCCGTGGTGGCGCGCAGCAAGACGGCGGAAAAGCCGGGCCCAGACGGAGCCTGCTCCGCCACCACCGTGCTGCCGATCGTGTTCGCCAGCGCCGCGCCGGCCAGCGTGGCGCCGCTGCCGGTGCAGGTCAACGTCGCGGTGGCCGGCGACACGCTGAACTGGAAGTGCTACCGCTACCGGGTGTTCGAAACCATCGTGCCCCTCCTTAACTCGCAATTCAGGCCATGACGATGCGCGCTCTTTTCCCTCGCCGCCAACGCGGCATCGCCCTGCCCATCATCCTGATCATGCTGACGGTGATGATGGTCAGCAGCATCTACCTGCTGCGCTCCAGCGTCTCGGGCACGATGACCAGCTCCAACCTGGCGTACGACGCCGCGCTGAGCAAGGCGGCCGACGCCGGCCTGCACGCCGGCTTCACCTATCTGCGCACCGTGGTCAACAAGAACGATTTGCTGGTCAACCAGGCCGCCGCCGGCTATGTGGCGACGCTGCCGCAGAACTGGACCGTCAACAATCCGAATTTCTGGACCGGCTCGCTCGCCATGGCGGCCGACGACGACGGCAACCGGATCGAATACGTGATCCACCGCATGTGCGACATGACCGGGCCCTACGATGTCTTGCCGAATCGCTGCCAGACCACGGCGCCGCGGCCGGAGCTGGCCGCGCCGCGCCAGCTGGGCGAAACGCTGAAGCGCGACGCCAACAATCTGCTCAGCGCGGCGCAGATCCATTACGTGGTGACGGCGCGCGTGTTCGGTGTGCGCGGCGGCAATGTGGTGACGCAGGGCGTCGTCATGAAAGGGCCGTGAGGCCGCGGCTTATTTGAATGGAAGCTCAGATGAAGAAACTTTTTACCTCGCCGGCGCTGCTGGTGTTGCTGGCCTTGACGGCGTCGCCGCCGGCCTGGGCCGACGCGACCCTGATCGCCCAGGTGCCGTTGCTGAACATCACCGGCACCGGCACCGTCAAGCCCAACCTGATGCTGCTGTTCGATAACTCCGGCTCGATGGACCAGACCTACACGCCGGACTACGTCAACGACAACCTGTGCCGCAACGGCGCCTCGCTGGTGGCCGGCGTGACCGCCTGCGCGGTCGGCCATCCGCCGTTCATGAGTCCGGACTTCAACAAGCAGTACTACAATCCGAAGATCCGCTACATGGTGCCGATTAAGGCGGACGGCACTTTTTATCCGGAGCAGACGGCGGCCAACACCAGCAACTGGACCTCGGTCAGCGGCGACGGCTTCGGCGCCCGCAAGGCCGACCTGTTCGGCAACGCCGTCACGGCCAACCTCAACCTGGTGGGCGGCTTCCCCGACCTCAAGTGGTGCACCTCCAGCAACGCCAGCGACTGCAAGTTCAACAGCTCGACCTACGCCTATCCGGACGCCAGCTATAAAACCCCGGTGGACATCGTCACCGGGCCGTACTACTACACCATCGGCGTCGGCCAGTTCTGCAGCGACGAGACCATGAAGAGCTGCAAATCGACCAGCGTCGGCGCCACCGCGCCGGCCGGTTTTCCGGTGCCGGTCAAGGTGCGCTGGTGCAGCGACAAGCTGCTGACCACCTGCCAGGGCAAGCGCGTCGGCGGCTTTATTTATCCAGCGTACTCGGCGCCGAGCGGCGCCATCGCCTCCTACGGCACCATCGCCATCGGCGTCTCGGCCGGCGCCAACGCGCTCACCATCAGCAATATCGCCATCGCCGAATCGGGCGGCAACGTCAACCTCACCAGCGGCGTCATGACCGCGGCCGCCGGCACCAACAGCGCGATCAAGCAGCAGACCATGGCCAGCACGGTGGCCGCCAACATCATCGCGCGCAACACCAGCAACCAGTACTACGCCTGCGTCAAGACGCCGACCGGCCAGGCCAGCGTGCCGGCCTGCAGCGTGTTCGGCATCACCCTGACGGCGGACAACGTGGTCGCCGTGGTGCCGGTCAGCTGCACCGGCGCCAAAACCCTGAACAACTGCGTCACCGTCAGCGACAGCTCGCGCGCCGGCTGGGGCTTCACCGTCACCGCGCCGGCGGCGCGCATCGCGCCGGCCTACATCTCCTTCACCGGCACCACCTCCGGCAGCGGCACGCCGTCGGTCGGGGTGTTCAAGTACAACAACGGTTCCAACACCGACCTGTTCAGCAGCCTCAGCGTCGGCAAGACCCAAAGCGCGGTCCAGGTCGCCGCCGCGGTGGTCGCCAAGATCGGCGTCGGCGGCACCTACAAAAGCTATCGGGGCGACAACGCCGCCTGCGTGCGCGGCGGCCTGGGCACCGCCGCCCTGTGCGTGGTCGACGGCGGCGCGGTGGCCAACCCGGGCGCGATCACGCTCGCCGCCGGCAGCAACGGCGGCACGCTGGCGTGGACCTACACGGCGGCGTTGATGGACAGCATCCCGACCACGACGGCGGCGCTGACGGCCGGTTCCGGCGCGCCGAATCCCTTCGTGCGGGTCAACCTGGTCAGCGGCCAGACCTATCCCAAGGTTGCCGAGCGCACCGACTGCGCCGCCGCGACCTGCAGCTACACCGAGGAGATGACCAACTTCGCCAACTGGTACGTCTACTACAAGAGCCGCTTGCAAATGATGAAGACCTCGGTCGGCATCGCCTTCGCGCCGATCACCGCCAACTACAAGGTCGGCTATGTCAAGCTGTCGGCCGCCGGCGCCGGCGCCGCGATCGACCAGAAGCCGGCCGACTTCACCGGCAGCGCGCGCGCCAGCTGGTACGCCACGCTGTACGGCACCACCACCTCGGGCGCGACGCCGATCCGCACCGCGATGGACAACGTCGGCCGCATGTTCGCCAACCTGACGCCGTATAACTACGCCGCCGGACAGGAAGTGGTGCAGTACCCGTGCCAGCCCAACTTCATGATCCTGACCACCGACGGCTACTGGAACGGCAGCAGCACCAACAACGTGGCCAACAACGACAACGTGGAAAACCCGTCGCGCTTCTGCTCGCTGTCGTCCGGCTGCGTCGACGCCCGCGCGCAAACCCAGCCGTCGATCTCGGACGTGGCGCTGCACTGGTACAACGGCGGCTCCAGCACCGGCACGGTGTCGCTGCGGCCGGCGCTGGAACCGGACATGACCCGGCCCGGCTCGGTGCCGGCGGCCAACGGCGAGAACACCCACCTGCACATGAACACCTACACGCTGGGGCTGGGCGTGGACGGCGTCATGACCTACGAGCCGGCCTACGACACCGCGCCCAAGAGCGGCGGCGATTTCTACAACCTGATCACGCAGGCGGCCACCGGCTGCCCGTGGAACGGCGACGGGCCGTATGTGTGGCCCAATCCGGACACCGGCAGCAGCGCCAGCACCGTGCAGGAGCGGGTGGACGACCTGTGGCACGCCGCCATCAACGGCCACGGAAAATACTTCAGCGCGCAAGATCCCAAGGACGTGATCAACGGCCTGAGCGAGGCGCTGTCGAACATGCAGGTGCGGATCGGCTCGGCGGCGGCGGCGGCCACCTCGACCCCCAACATCACGCTGACCGACAACGATATCTTCTCCGCCACCTTCACCACGGTGCGCTGGTATGGCGAGCTGACCGACAAGAAGATCGACCCCGGCACCGGCGCCGTGTCGACCGCGGCGACCTGGAGCACCAGCACGGTGGTGGGCCGGCAGCCGAGCCGCAAGATTTACATGATGCAGGCCAACGCGGCGCCGAATTCCGATCCGGTCGACTTCGCGTTCAGCAACATGGCGGCCGACCCCGCCGCCAAGGCCTGGTTCGAGAACAAATGCGCGGCGCTGGCGCAGTGCACGCTGTTGTCGAGCGCCGACAAGGCGATCGTCAACAGCGGCGTCAACATGGTCAACTGGCTGCGCGGGGTGCAGACCTACGCCGACGACACGCTGTTCCGCGCCTACAGCTCGACCACCGACGCCGCCGGCAACAGCGTGCCCATCGTGGTGGGCGACATCGCCTCGTCCAAGCCGGCCTTTGTGCGGGCGTCGACCAGCAGCTACGCCGACACCGCCTACGCGATCTTCAAGGAAAAGACCGCCGAGCGCCTCGGCGCGGTCTACGTCGCCGCCAACGACGGCATGCTGCACGCCTTTGACTCCGCGACCGGCGCCGAGCGCTGGGCCTACGTGCCGCGGATCACCATGAGCAAGCTGGCGGGCTTGGCCAGCACCAACTACGGCACCAATCACCAGTTCACCGCCGACGGCTCGCCCGAGGTGGCCGACGTCGTCATCGGCGGCAAGTGGCGCACGGTGCTGGTCGGCGGCTTGAACGCCGGCGGCCGCGGCTTCTACGCGCTCGACGTCACCGAGGAGACGGCGCCGAAGGTGCTGTGGGAACTGTGCGCCGACCCGGCGGTCTGCCCGAGCAACAACGACAAGAACCTGGGGCTGAGCTTCGGCAATCCGCAGTTCGGCACCTGGAAGGACACGACCGGGGTCGAGCGCTGGGTGGTGTTGCTGACGTCGGGCTACAACAACATCGGCGGCACCGACGGCTACGGCCAGGGCGACGGCGTCGGCGTGCTCTACATCGTCGACGTCGGCACCGGCAAGGTGCTGGCCAAGAAGTCGACCGGCGAGGGCGACACCAGCACGCCGTCCGGGCTGGCCAAGATCACCGCGATCAGCGACGACCCGCTGGCCGACGCCCGCATCACCTATGTCTACGGCGGCGACAACAGCGGCAAGATGTGGCGCTTCGACCTGACCAGCGACAGCGGCGTGATCGATGTGCTCAAGATGGGCGACGCCGGCCTGCGCAAGCCGATCACCACCCGGCCCGACGTGACCCAGTGCGGCGTGCCGGTGACCAGCACCGACGCCAGCGGCAACGTCAGCACCAAGGTCACGGCGACGCGGGTGGTGCTGTTCGGCACCGGCCGCCTGCTGGACGTCACCGACACCAGCAACACCGACGTGCAGAGCCTGTATTTGCTGAAGGACGGCGGCGCGGCGCTGGGCACCATTCCCAACGGCACGATGGTCGAGCAGACGCTGAGCGTGAAAGGCTCGGCCAGCAACGTGGTGACCTACGCGGTGACCAGCAACCAGGTCGACCTGACGCAGAAGAACGGCTGGTATTTCGACTGGAAGCTCAATCCGGGCGAGCGCATGAACCTGGACCCGCAAATCGTCAGCGGCGTGGCCAACGTGGTGACCAACGTGCCGTCGTCGTCGTCGGCGTGCTCGGTGGGCGGCACCAGCAATCTGTACCAGGTCAACGTCTGCAACGGCCAAGGCGTCAACGGCGAACCGGCCGGCAGCACGCTGTCGAGCACGTCGGCGGCGGTCGGCTTCATCATCGTGCGGCTGCCGAGCGGCCAGCTGAAACTGATCAGCACCTTCGCCGACGGCAGCAACGCCACCGCCAAGACCAAGGAGCTGTACACCGCCGAGGCGCACCGGGTCGGCTGGCGCCGGGTCAAGAACTAGTGAAGCGGGCGCCGCCGTCGCGAAACAGTTCCGACGGCGGCGTCAAGTGCCGGTATAATCGAGGGTTTGCAGAAACGCCTCAGATCGCGAACACATGGTCAACGACACCGACAACACTATCCCCGACAACCACGACGCCGCCACCGGCGACGCCGCCCCCGCGTCCAGCGGTAAAACGCCGGCGCTGATCGCGCGCGAAGTGCAGCGCCGCCGCACCTTCGGCATCATCTCCCACCCGGATGCGGGTAAGACCACGCTGACCGAAAAGCTGCTGCTGTTCTCGGGCGCGATCCAGATGGCCGGCACGGTCAAGGCGCGCAAATCGGGCCGCCACGCCACCTCGGACTGGATGGAGATCGAAAAGCAACGCGGCATTTCGGTTGCCTCGTCGGTGATGCAGTTCGAATTCCGCGACCACGTGGTCAACCTGCTCGACACCCCCGGCCACCAGGATTTCTCGGAAGACACCTACCGGGTGCTGACGGCGGTCGACTCGGCGCTGATGGTGATCGACGCCGCCAAGGGTGTCGAAGCGCAGACCATCAAATTGCTTGAAGTCTGCCGCATGCGCAACACGCCGATCGTCACCTTCATGAACAAGATGGACCGCGAGACGCGCGACCCGCTGGAATTGCTCGACGAGCTGGAATCGGTGCTGAAGATTCAATGCGCGCCGGTGACCTGGCCTATCGGCATGGGCAAGAACTTCCGCGGCGTGTACCACCTGCTGAACGACGAGATCATGCTGTTCAAGGCCGGCGAGGAAAAGGCCGACGGCGCCTTCGAGATCATCAAGGGCATCGACAACCCGCGCCTGGTGGAAATGTTCCCGCTGGAGATGGATCAGCTGAAGATGGAAGTGGAGCTGGTGCACGGCGCCTCGCACCCGTTCGACCTGGAGCAGTTCCTGGCCGGCGTGCAGACGCCGGTGTTCTTTGGTTCCGCGATCAACAACTTCGGCGTGCGCGAGATCCTGTCGGCGCTGGTCGACTGGGCGCCGGCGCCGCGCGAGCGCGACGCCACGGTGCGCGCGGTCGACCCGGTCGAGCAGCCGTTCACCGGTTTCGTGTTCAAGATCCAGGCCAATATGGACCCTGCGCACCGCGACCGGATCGCCTTCCTGCGCGTGTGCTCGGGCCGTTTCGAGCGCGGCATGAAGGTCAAGCATCTGCGGCTGGGGCGCGAGATCAAGGTCTCGTCGGTGGTGACCTTCATGGCATCGTCGCGCGAGCAGGTGGAGGAAGCGTACGCCGGCGACATCATCGGCCTGCCGAACCACGGCAACATGCAGATCGGCGACTCGTTCTCCGAAGGCGAAATGCTGACCTTCACCGGCATCCCATATTTTGCGCCGGACTTCTTCCGTTCGGTGCGGATCCGCAACCCGCTGAAGATCAAGCAGTTGCACAAGGGCTTGCAGCAGCTGGGTGAAGAGGGCGCGGTGCAGGTCTTCAAGCCGGTGCAGGGTGGCGAGCTGGTGTTGGGCGCTGTCGGCGTGCTGCAGTTCGAGGTGGTCGCCAGCCGGCTGATGAACGAATACGGCGTCGACGCGGTC
>Ga0247815_10001858_pt1 | contig 15899 bp, 13 predicted proteins | sample UWRJL194509B1_FD_181014 | JGI IMG/M metagenome (GOLD analysis project Ga0247815, IMG submission 181014) | Plant litter microbial communities from Arlington Agricultural Research Station in Wisconsin, United States - UWRJ-L194-509B-1 | ecosystem: Environmental > Terrestrial > Plant litter >...
TGATGAGTGCTGCGGTTGCTGCTGCTGCTGCTGCTGCTGCTGTTGAACGAATTGCTGCTGCTGCTGCTGTGGTGGTGGTGGCTGTTGCTGCTGTGGAGGCAGTTGCTGCTGAGGCCACCCCTGCTGTGGCGTCGGCGGCGGGAACCCAATCGGCGGCGCCGTCGTCGGCGGTCCTCGATACTGCGCCGCATACTGCGCAGCAGCCGTCTGTCCCGAATGTTGCGCCACAATCTGCTGCTGCTGCTGCTGCTGCTGGGCATATCCCGCTGCATTCGGCGCCCCGCCGTACCCAGGCGCAGGTGACGTCGACGCCCCACCATACCCCGGCACCGGCGACCCCGCACCTCCATACCCTTGCGCAGGCGCCGGCGACGCAAAGCCCGTCGACGGTCGCGACACACCGTACCCAGGTGCGGCCCCCGGCATATTCGGATACGACCCCGCCTGCGCATGGTAGCCCTGCGCTGCTCCATTTCCACCACCTCCACCACCATACCGACTAGCCATCGAATCCTCCGTCACTCGTCCATGCGCGTCCATCTGAATCCCAACCCTATTCCCGGGACTTGCGGCTCGCTGCTGGTGTTGCTGTTGCTGCAACGGGACGTGCATCGGGCTGGGGCTCCTCTGCACGCTCACTGTTGAACTACCCTGTCGTATCGCAGGCGGCGCAGGCGAAACACTTCCCCCTCTCCCATGTGCACCGACACCCGCATGTCCCTGCCGACTAACCGGTCTTCCACGCTCGCCTTCGCCTCCACCCACACTTGCGCCTCCGTTGATCGAGTTCTGTCGCGACACAGAGGCGCGACGGTTCTCGCCTGGGAACGACTGCGCGTAACCGCCTACGATTTCTTCAACGGGTACGGGACTCGGCGAACGTGCGTTGGGCGCTTGCATGAACTTTGCGGTTGGTGCTGGTGACGAAGGCCGGGAAGCCGGGTGCGCGCCGACGACAGCTTCCGCTGCAGCGCCGTAGTCGATCGCCAACCCATGTGAACGCGGCGAAGCTGCAGGCGGTACTTGGTTCTGCGAACGCGGCGACGCCGCAGGTGGTACTTGATGCTGCGAACGAGGCGAAGCCGCCGGCGGGACCTGACTCTGTCTACTCGACGGTCGACCGTTCGCCTGTTGCTGCTGCTGACCCGGCGGCGGCGTCGGCTGTCCACCCGCACCCGGCGCCCCGCCCATATGCACACTCGTCCTCCTCCCCGCGCTAACCGCCGACTGCAAGTTCTGCATCTGTCGTTCCAACGGGTCCGACGCTCCTCCCACACCTGCACCTCCAACCTTCGACGACCCCGCTCCTCCTCCTCCTCCCGCTCCGGCGTTAAGGTCCACCGGGAACGCATTCTGTCCGATCTTGAGCATCGTCGGCGCGTCGGAACTCGTCAACGGTCCGGAAGGCATAATAGGCGGAAGTTGTGGTGCCGTAGTCGGACTGCCAGTAGTCGATTTCGGCGACGCAATCGAAGGACCGACGAATTGCGAGCCGTTGAATGTCGACGGGGCACCACCGTACGTCGATGGTGCGATGGAAGACGCACCGCCGTAAGTCGACTGCGGGCTGGTAGGTTGACCGCCATACGTCGACGGCGCGACCGACGAAGCAGCATACGTCGAGTGCGCAATGGACGAAGCATGTATCGACGGTGTACCGTAGTCCTCTGGCGGGTTACTCCGCGCCCTCGAGCTCGCCCGACTCCTCGCCTGCGGCGGCGGGACATCCTGCACCGGTGGCTGCGCCGGCTGTCCCTGTCCTCCTCCCGCCCCAATGCCAGCCTGGTTGATCGGTTCGCCCTCGTCCTCGTCGTTCCGCACCGGCATCACCGGCCTCAAACTCGACCGCGCGTAATTGGCCGTATGGTACCCCGCCTGAGGGACGTTGTTCGGGTCCATATTGACATAATCGATGAACAGCGGTGGGTTCGGAATGAGCGGCCCGCTCGCGTATTCTCGCACGAATGATTCCTGTTCGACCGTCGTGTCGACAGCTTCAAGTGCGATCCGTAGCTTCTCGCAACTCTCGTCGTCCTGGACACACGTCGTCGAAACGGAATTAGCGTACTCCCACATGTTGTTCTTCATAAACTCGATCCGTTCGTCTTCGAGGTCCTGCGCCTTGTCGCAGAACGCTTTCCAGTCTCGTTCCCATTTCACGTACGTATCGGCGAGTGCACGTGAAAAGTTGACGTAGTCGCGTTCGTTGCCTTGGACGGTCTGGCGCGCGCGGTCGAGCTTGAGTTGGAGCTTGTCGAAGTCGCGGCCTTGGACGAGGGTGGATTGGGCGGTGTACGAGTTGATGCGGAGACAGTCGGCTTCGTACTTTTCGCGAGCTTTTTCGACGTAGGCTTCTTGAGCTTGCTTGTTCTTGAAGGCCTTTTCGATTGCTGCGATGTCCTGGAGGGAATTGTGAGTGTCGATGATGCAATAAAGCTGAAGAGCGAATACGAAGCCATGCAGCAGGGGTAGCGCAGACACCAGGCAAGCCCAAAGCAGCGAGGAAGACACGGAAGCAGTACGAGAACAGAAACAGAGTGCAACGCATGTGCTCGTGCGACCGCACGATTTACGCTGTCGACGGCGTGGCTGCGTAATCACCGACCGCGCATGGGTACGTTCTCGAACGCACGTCAACTGCGCCCGACGCCGCACTCACACACACGCCCTTCAAGTCTCAACACACACACCCGCTGGCGCTCTTCCACCGAGTGAGCATGCCGCTCATCGTGTGAAGCGCGGGAGATCCACAACCGTCCACTCCAAAACTCCAAAGCTCCGAAACCACCCAAGGGTAATTCTACTCACATTCCGCTTGAAGTTGGCCTGCTTTGTGCAGATGTCTGTGGCACCGGCTTCGAGGATGCGGCGGATGGTGCTCATGAGTTCGCGGTGGGTGGCAGCCTGGTTGAGGGTCTCGCTGCGCAGTGTCTCGACGCTGTTGCGTAGCTCGCTGGGTGGTTGTCAGTTATTATTGCAGTTAAATATCAAGAGAAGATGACAGACCCGAGCTCGTCCTTGCCTAGGACACGGTTACCGAGCGCGTGCATCCGCTTCGAGTAGTCCTCCTCGATCGCCGACCTGCACCACCTCGTCTCAGTAACATAATTAACGTATACGTATCCCAACGCACCGCTCCTTCCAATACCCGCGCAAGTCGTCCATAGTGCGTGCGGTTCCGCGCAGTCGCGACAGCATGACGCCGACGCCATTGTCTGTAGGACCCCAGAAGGCATTGCAGAAATCGAGCTGGCGCTGAGTGAGCTCTTCCTCTGTTTGTTGGCGCGCGTATTTGGCGAGGGATGTGGTGGACGCCTGGCGGCGCGCCGTCATCGCTGGCTAAGTAAGTGGCGGAACGGGAAGCGGAGCGAGAGGGGTGTTGCGGATTCGGGAGAGGCCGGTCAACCAGACCCTTGCACAGGGCGATCAAATGTCTGACCAGGGTTCACATGAAAGTTAACTAAAGCTTAGCGGATAAGAAGTTGTTGGTAGACAAGATGAGACGACTCTATAAGAAACACGACGACATTTTACATCTGTGCGATCTGTCGCGCAACGCGGTCGCGGACAGTCTGGTACGCGCTCATGATGGTCTGCTCGTTGATGACGATCTCGGTCGTGTCCGCCTTTGGTCTGCTCACTCTCGACGCAATTGCCGTCGCGTCCGTCTCCATAATAATCCTGTCATCACATCAGCAAACCCTCACACACCAAGTCACGACAACGCACCCATCATCAATACACTCCTCGAGACACAAAAACGCGAGATCGAGGTTCTCCATGAGCGCGCGTCGCTCGATCTGTCCGCGCATGAGCATCGTGAGTGCGTCGTTGAAAGCGTTCAGTGCGACGCTGAGCATGAGCTCGTTTTCGGAGGGCGGAGCGAGGATGTAGAAGATCAGGTCCAAAGAATGTTTGTAGACGGCGAGCAGACCATCGTAGAGGATTATGTCGCCTGGTGTAGTGAAGTATGCGCAGTTCATGCGAGTAGCGTCGCGACGCGTATGTGGCGCGTTGCAGTGTCACACAAGCGCAAGCAAAGCCAGCCACAGAAAACACGCGCAAGCCACCACCGAACCCAGAAGCAAGAAACTCATAAGCACGCCGCGCTCCTACAACATCAAGCACACGACGCACCTCCCGGCTTCTTCGTCTTCTCCCACAACGCCTTCTCGTACGCCCGCTGCTCCTTCAGCGTCCCCAGCGCCTTGACAGCCGCGAACGTATCAGGCGAGTACTTGGGTTTGTAGTACTTGGCCAACACCCGGTTGCCGTCCGTGTCCAGCGCGACGAACGCAAGGACAGAGTATAGTGTTAGGTTCGACTGTGTGGAAGGACCGGCGCGTGGAGGAGTGGGTGTTAGAGATCAGTGGGTGGATGGGTGGATGCGCGTACCATGGGAGGAGGCGCGACGAGGAGAACGTGGAACCGGTAGCGCCCGGTGCCGCGCGCCTTTCCTCCTCTTGAATTCGGTTTCTTGGAATCGGCGCGCTCACGTCTCGACGCAAGCTGTGATATTGTGAGCAGTTTATCGCTTCCTGGTGGATGTGGCTGGTGGGACCTACTGGCTTGCTCCGGCTTTTTTGATTTGACTTCATCGGCACACACGGCTTGACGACATCGCTCTGGAGTCTCCCGGAGCCTCTTTGGGTACTGGAACACCGCGCTATGTCCGATTTAGAGGCTTTGAGAAGCTCCGGAACGGCTGGTGCAAGAAACGTCGTTACCGATGCACTTCCTTCGATCAGAGCCTGAGTCTCCGCTCGACCGCAACACACAGAGCGAGATATACCCTCATGAAATCGGCTATAAACAGTGCCGTCGTCGCGCCAGACCAAATTCAGGAAAACACGTTCTGGCTATGAGTACTACTCAGCCCAAGTAGAGGCTGTAGTAGTCTTAGCGGCCTCTGCCGATGGTTGTCGATGAGGTCACTACGGCCTCTGCGTGCAGCTGCATAGTGTTATGTGACAATGCTAATGTGCTACGACAAGCTCGTAACAGTTCGTAGCTGCCTCCGTCAATACAAGCGATTTTTCCTGAAGAACGACTACAATGGCTCCCGCCGTCCACCTGAGTAAACCACTGGCGACGCGACTTCCAAACTATGCAGACGCCGCCGACCGCACAACGTGAGAGTTACCGCGATACTACCAGTACAGCATCGATCTACGAGTGGCGTCCGAGTCTCAACACACCGATCCACCCTGACCGGTGAAGACTCAAGGCTAGTGCCTGCGGCCTGAGTTGACCGAAGCGTCCCCTGGGTCGCAATTCCAAACCGACGCAACCGTGGTACCTAAGGGACTGCTCGGCAGCGTAATTATGAATGCACTGTCTGACGAGGCGTGCTTCGTCACCGACCTGCCCGTGTCCAACTGGTCTGCCCTGGAGTGAGCATGGAGCCCGAGAGGAGACGATTGCCCGCCAGGTACGACCAGGGCTCTTGTAATCGTTGGAGGAGCTAATTAGGGGTTGTAAACACGTCTGAATTCGATTCAAGGTAAGAGGAGTTCCATCTTGAATCGCCTTCGTATGAGCTATTCGCTTTGAACTTGTGGGATTGCGACACTGATTAATTGCCTCAGGTTCTGGCGAGACCGCGAATCGACGATTCATTCCACGATGAACATTATCCAGATATCCCGTCGACCTCCGCGCGTTCAAGTTGCCAACACGTCACGCTGGCCGAGAGCCTCCATCGTGTCATTCGTCTCCAGCGCTCTCGGCAAGAGTACTGGTGTGCCATGTGAGATCGCACGTACTTCCAATTCCGTTCAAGTTCGTCGTCGCCAAGTCTGCCTCATGACACGTTAACGTGACAAGTCGAGCACTTCTTCAGGCGGGTGGCGTCAAAGAACCCGCACAGATTTACGCTGCGCTCAAGACGGGCAGGGTTGACCGATCCCAAAACTCATGCCGCCTCGGCACCGAGGAGTTGCTTGGCGGTAGAGACATGATCGCGCATTTGACGAGGCATGCTTTCATGCTTCGCTCGCCCTAGTCCAAAACCGCATCGATCTACGTTGGGCGGTGAAACTGAAGGCCAGCGAGGGTGGCCTACAAAGCGTCTCCGGTGTCGTAACTCCGAGAACATACCGTCGGGGTACCCGAAGGATTCTTGTTATTGAAATCAAGAGTGCCCAGTTTGGTGGGGTGGGCTTCATCATCAAACGTCGACTGACCGGCGCTCAAGTGGTCCAGCGATATGTAGACCATTCGCCGGCCACGGTCTCGTCACCGTTTCTCACGTATCGCACTCAACCTCCTGAAGCGAGCGCCCATCGAAAGAGAACGACATCATTTGCAAGTTCAAATAGGCTGCGAGGTGTGCAATATACCAACTTTGGCTTGCCTCCACATGCCGCGAACTCGCAAAGACTGCGGCACTGTTGTCTGGACGGGATTCTACAGGCAGCGCAGACCAACCACCGATTATCGGGTGAACATGGCTGACTGCCACGCTGCTCGAAAAACTCTACACGCTTGCCAGAGACTTCCATCTCGCATGCTCTCTCAGAGAGCGTGCCGTGGGACAGTGCTTCTGTGGACTTACGCGGCGAAGATTGGTTGCCTCCCAGCTTGATGCTCTGGGTCGTTAATATTTAGTCGACCTCCGAGCCTGCCAGAGAAGAATTTCGGATCAACGGTGCTTAGCAGGGACGATAAGCGCAAGAATGCGAACCAGGTGGATTTGGCTGAAGGGATCGAGCTTGCATAACAAAGACCGTTCTTGTGACGCTCGCGGTGTCATGATTCTGGCGTACCCAGCGGCGCGATTCAACTAGAGGAAATCAGGGAGACAAGCTGCTATGATGTTACCGCCATTTGAAAAGTTGTTCTGGCCCGCTCGAGGCATTGTTACGGTTCAGGGGAACTGTGCCGTGGCCAATGATCGACATAGCATGAAGCTTGTGGCCAAGCGTTGAACAGAGGAGATGGCAACGCCCAAGGCGTTTCGGATACTCGTGAAACCAGACCTGTTCATTGCAAGTGACGTCCTCCACTTTGCATCTGTACAGGATTGCGCAGGCACCGGCGATGAAGAGGGTACTATAGCGCCAACGGCTCCGCTGGTACGCCGATCACGGAAAGTCCCTTGGACTCCGACTCCGGTAATGACAATCTCTGCCATGTCCAGAGCCATTCAAAACAGGCTTTGCGACGCAAACGCGTTGGCGTCTTTGGAAAGGTTGTTTGTTGCTCCAAAATCTCCACACTCTCAACACTGAGAACTGTAAACTGGTTGCTCTCCATCACTTGAACGCCCGTGCGTCGTGAATAATGACAAAGAGGCCACTGGTCAGAGGGCCTAGACCGAAATGCACCCTCGATGCTCCTCTGACAGTTGCGCGTCTCACTCCGCGGACATGCCAAGACCCCACGCCAAGTACGCGCAGGAGTGCGGTAGCCGCCACACACAGATCACGTCGATCCTTACAACATCCGCGAGCATCGTTCGCAGCGAGAGTTGTGTGAGTAGGCAATGAGACGAGACACTGATGCTTGGTAAGTAACATCCGCTTGAATCGCCTCTGCTTATACCAATGCATTTCAGCAAGTTTCTGAGCCTTGGGGTGTGTTTGGAATCCGGTGTTCTGTAACTTTGGTTGCGCCAAGAGATTTCCAAGAGGTCCGAGACCGATCCCGATGATGCATGCCTGACCCCCACATACCAGACACGGCAGGATGTTTCTCGAAGCAGGATTTTCTACGCGGCAGGATGTTCCAAATATACGACACGATCCCCACCATGTGTTGATCTTGCCGATCTTCTCGATGTAACCACCACGGTCGCAGAGGATTTGAGTGCAATAGTATTGTAGAAGGGATGACATGGACGGCGTCGACAACCCCGTACAAGCAATTCACTTGAGCTGCATTGACTCTGATCATCATCTCAGCACGCAGCATGATCGCCCTTGGTATCTCACTTCTTGTGATAGGTCGGGACGTTTGTAAGCTGTGTCTTGACATCGCAGTCTGCCTGTGAGGTGGTTGTTGGTCCGAGACCGACACATGAGATGCGCCACGGACTGTGCCACGCTAGTTGCGCGGGATACACCCTTGTCAGGATATCTCCGTTCCCTCATTCGCCGATGATGTCTCAACCGTGCGGCGCAGCGTAAAAGTTTATACCAGTTGTTCGTTGGAGCACACGCCAGGAACATCTCACGTTTGTTCCGAATCATTTTCATGTCTCCGTGTGAAGGAGGTCACAGTTAAACTCTTGCAGTGCACTTTCCATCACGGGGCCTCACCGCGCAACGAGTCTGTTGAGCGCCTCTACGCACGGGGTAGCTATGAGGATGAGAGTGGCGTCTCTCCTCGGAGTATCGCGAGGGTATAAAGACTCCAGGCCACAAGGCTAGAGGAACAACACAATCCTCGGTCTCCTTCCCTCGGTCTTCATCTCTTACATCCAAAGCAACCTAATATGGTTCAGCTTAGCCCTGCCTTTGCGGCAATTGCCTCGCTGCTCATCGCTAGCGTCACCGCCAACGTTATCCCTGAGAAACGCGCACCAATCCAGCCATGGGACTCTCTTGCTGGCCGCTCGCAGGATGAGATCGAAGAGTTCATGAAGCGCCACGACCTTCCCATCGTTGGCTACCAGCCCATCCCGCCGCCACCGGCAGCGAACGAAGTCGCCGCAAAGCTCGTCCACGACGCAGCCCACCCGTACGTTGGACCCGGTCCGAACGACGTCCGTGGCCCATGCCCGGCCATGAACTCTCTGGCGAACCATGGTGTGAGTAGGACGATGCATGCGTCGATCCACCGAGTCATCGACGCTAACATTGAGTACAGTATCTTAGCCACACTGGTGTTGACACCCCAGGCAACCTCATCAAGGCTGCCATGGAAGGTGCGTTCTGAGGCGAACACCCTCTGTGAGATATGCTGATAGCGCCAATGCAGGCTACAACATCGGCTGGGATCTTTGTGCCTTCACTACGCTCTTCCAACATCTCCTCGGCGTATGTCACTCTCCCAATCAGTTTTCAAGTGCAGATATCTGACGCATACATGCAATCTTCTCCAGGGCAACCTGCTTACCAACCTCATTTCGATTGGTAGTGCCACTCATATGACCGGTCACACCGACCCGCTGTTCCCTAACGCACTTCACGAGGGACTTGGCGCGCACAACAACTTCGAAGGTAAGCCCGAGGTTGCTGCTCTGTTTTCACTAGCTGACATGAATACAGGTGACGGCAGTCAGTCACGCCAGGACAAGCACTTCGGCGAGTTCCTCGACTTCCACCAGCCGACCTTCGACCGCGTACGTCATATTATCTCTTCTACCCACTTATTTAGCTTATCGGGTTCCGTCTGCAGATGCTCGAGATTTGCGACCAGCACGATGGTTACTACAACTTCACCTCTGCTGCCAAGATCCGCCGCGACGGTTACGAACGGTCCCGCTCGACCAACCCGATGCTCCTCTACGATGCACCTCGCTACATGACCTCCGGTGGTGAGGCGGTGTTCCCGATCGGCATGTGGCAGGACGGCCGTGCTCTGGCCGCCGGCGAGCCGCTCACCTGCCGCTCGATGTTGACGTTCTACAAGGACTCAAAGTTCCCCGATGACTTCTGGCGCCGTGATGGCCAGTTCGGCTTCGCTCAGCTCTTCCCGGGTGTCATGAAGCTCAAGATGGTCAACACCGAGAACGGCGTCCACATGCTCCAGGCCGGCCACAACGAGGGTCTTGGCAACTTCATCAAGGCTCCCGCCGATCTCCAGACTATGCTCGACACCAACCCCGTACGTCAAACTGCGCAATCGCTCATCATGTATTCGTTGCTGACCATGGTTTCTTTAGCCCTGCGCGCTCTACCGCTGGGGTTGCCGCCGCCTTACTGAGGTCCTCTACCCGAACGCGACCGGCGTGCTCCTGCAGTCGATCAAGGACAACTACGCCGCCCTGTACCCCACGTTGATGTTCCGCGGCTCGCAGCCCGCGTGCCCTCAGCTGTTCCCCTACGAGCAGCCCTGCCCGACCTGGCCCGAAGGCTACTTCTAAATCTGCAACTCTGTACTAAGCACCCGGCTCAGTCGAGGAAGACGTTGCGGTTGCAGTCTGCATAATCGCTTTGACCTAGCTCTCCATTACTCTGCGGATCCTGTCCGCGTCTCTAATTCTGGTACGGGATCAAGTTTACTTAGCATCAACTTTCATAGTACTTGCGAATCTTGGAATACACGTGCATTCGATACAAATCAGCCTTGACCGCGAATCTTGAGGATCTTGGGGGATTGTTAGTGGCGACGTGGTTTGTCTTCCTCACGGCGGCATGGGCCGGTGTTGCGTCCTCAGCCGCACGCTCCGGCCAAAGCGCCGAAAGCCCTTCCACAACGTGGCCCACTTTGGGTCAAAGCGTGTTGGCACTTGCCGGAGACGTGGGCTGGGGAATGAAACGCTTCGTTGTTGACTGCGTTCTCGTCATCGACCACTGCATCGACCTTCTGCCAGTAGTATATAAGCTACAGTTTGCTCGTCAACTGGAAATATCAGAACCTACAACCCCACACGTTGCACCACCTTCGCTCTCTCATGGTTTCTCACTTCCAACGATCCCGCATCAACATCGTTCACGACCTTCCGCCCGAAACTTGGAGTGAAATCCTTTCGAGCGTCAACCTTCCTGATGTGATAAACTTCAGCGCGGCCGGCTCAAGCTACCTCAAATCCATCGCCGAGGCTCACCCCAAGTTTTGGAGAGGTATTCAAGTCGCTTTGGACAGCAATGTTCACTTGATTACGCGGCAGTGTGAAACAGCGGCAGCTGTGGGTGGCAGGACCATAAAACTCACGCTCGATCTCGCAATCTGGACCGATGGGGAGAACGCACTCGTTCCCGAGCCTGAGTCACAGAGGACAGTGCAGCAGGCCGAGCACATCTCAAACCTCGTCGCGATCACTACACGCTTCATAGCCATCGCGGACGACATATACATCACCGTTAGTCCAATGGACTTTGTGTCTGTGGATCCTTGGCTACAGCAGGCTGCGCCAAAACTGGATTGTCTCCATGTCGGTATACATAACCAACGTCTCCTTTACGGCGACGAAGACCGCATCTACACACTTCCAGACAACTTGTTCCTTGGACAGGCACCCCGACTGGCTTCCATCAGCCTCTTCGACGCTCACCCTCCAGAATCCTCTCAAGTTTGGCTTCCGAGCGTGCGCACTTTCGACTTCAGCGGCTGCGTATCTTCCAATGGTCTCACGCTCCCGACCGGCTTCCAGACACTTTTACCTCAGGTCACGTCCCTCAAACTATCTGGGGAGACGATTGGCGACCTCGAACCAGATCCGGATGCGTCTCTCACGTCAAGCGCAACCTTAACTGATGTCGAGATCGACTTCATCTATGGAGGCGAGAATGCGCGTATATGCAACATCCTTCCAACACAACATCTCAAGAGACTCAGGATGACCACCAACGCTTACGATAAGGAGAACATTCTTGCGTTTTCCAGGAAGATTCAAGACCTCAGCAGCCCTCTCTCTGTTACGCTCGCCGCCCAACACCACGAACTTATCGAGGTCACATTTACCTCGCATGCAGGCCCTACTCGCCCTTCACGAACTCTGATGGTCGATACCAGTCAACCACACGGGATTAATACGGAATCGACGGAGAATCTCTGGCGGCTGAATGAACCTGACTTCATGAGAGCCAGTGTCACGAAGGTCCTCAATCTCCTTTCTATGGCTGCTCGGCAGCGAAAGATCCAAGAGCTAATCATGGACGTCTCGGCCGGGCCAAATGTGATTGCGGAATGTCTTAAGCAGCTTCCAGATGCCGAAGACCTTGTTCTCGTGGCGCATAGCGGGCCCAAGCGAGACTGGCTGTTGCCTTGCAACAGTTGGTCGCCGAATGCGGATGCTGTATGCGATGTCCGGCTTGGATCTCTCCGCAAGGTGGCAGTCGACATGAATGGATGCATCGATCAAGAGATTCGTCTCAGCGATGACGATGTGGATACTATCGTCACGCTTGGTCAACGGCTGCCGCTACCGCACCTTGTACAGTTCAAGATCAGCCCTGATGCACAAAGTGTTTTTGAGCAGTTTTACGCTCGTTCTAATGATTCGGACGCAATTGCAGAAGCAATGTAGCGTGTTGACTTTCGTAGCCTTAATAGTCTTCCGGCTGCTCTTCTTCCTCTGTTCTTGTACACCTGGTATACCCATCCATCTCAGATCCTCTAGTAGTCACCTAGAGTTGTAAAGTAGCACTTGACCCCGCCTGTCAGTGTATCCTGCTGTATTCCTATATATCGTCGTCACCAGTCCCGTCTGTTCTCAGCGCAACTATCCGGTTCTCCATTTCTAATGCACTACTCTTTCGATCCGGGTTGATTCAAAATGATTTACATTGCTACAAAACTGTACAGTCCTCAAAATAGTACATCATGATCTTGTGAACATCGACCTAGTCCGTAGAACGCATCCTCCATGTTCAAATACTGGCAGCATACGTTTTATTGAAGTTGGAAAGTGCGCCAATGCCAGTGCGACTGGCGGGAGGTGCCGTGCTGATAGCAGTCAATGCAGCCATCTTGCCTTTGACAGGCGTAATTGTAGTTGCCACCATCGACTCCGAGGGCAACCCGAACTTCCGCACAGCAAACATGCTGATTTGATTCGAGTGCAGCGTCTTGGCAGTAGAATTTGGTGTAGAGGGGACTGAGATAGGTTGCGGGGTCTCTTGGCTGCGCGAGTGTCCTTTCGACCTGGAGAAACTGCCGAGCGACGGCGCGACCAGCTCCTCGGTGCTGGAGCTTGCGCTGCTTGCGGTAAGTGGGCTCTCAGAATCTGAGACCGTTGGGGACCATGAATCGTCGGAATACTCGAAGTCGTCCTCGTCAATGATGGGGCATTCCTGCAGAACCAGGCCTGTCAGTAAGGAGCTTGTACTTTATGGACGAGGAACGCACATCCACCATCTCGGTCCACTTAATCAGACCCATGTTGCGCATAGCGATACGCGTTTCGAGACGATTGATCCCAGCGCGTTCACGTTGTTCGAGCGCGGCAGGCATGCCAGGCGGTAGACGGAAACGCGCGGCGCCGACGGTGAGTGTTTCGCGACGGCGTGGGCGAGTGACCAAGTGGTCGTCGGAGGCACTACCGCGGAGGGAAAATACAGTTCCGCAGTTATCTTGGCGGTACTTCAGCTCGAAGAGTTGGCAGTCGAGTGTGGCAAGCGAAATGTAGTCGGAGAGCTGCGCATGGATGTGCTCGCTCGTACTGGGCTGTTCGATAGACGGCGTGTTCATCTTAGACAGGAGGTGGGGAAGAAGAGCGAGACGCATTCCACCAGCGGATCCCAAGGCAGCTTTATAATACGCAGTTGGCCGTGCAGGAGGAACCCGTGAACAGGTGAGGCTAGAGGATTCGCGTTAGTCGCACTTTATCGAATTCGGCAAAGCTCGCCTGTGCACCACACATACGTCAGCACTCTATTTTCCCATCATCACGAAGCCTATTCTGAGTTTGTCTTGGGTTCGCCGGCGGGCGGCGGAAGCGGACGGTGCGGTCCTGACCGGCGGCGATGCCTAGTTGACCCTGCTAATTTCTTCAAATAATTTCGGACGATTTGTCCTTGAACTAGGGCTGGGGTGTTGTGAATGAACCACAAGTGGAAGGTAGCCAAGAAGCATTTTACTTCCAAGCTCCGCTCGAACTGCTACAGTTGGGAGTTCTGCTTCTCAACATCGCAAAATCTCCGTTATGTGCAAAGCCTCAGACAACTTGATTATTTTTGGCTTTCCAGTTCTCTGCCTGGAGGGAGAAACCCAGCGATCAACAGTCGCCGCTGATTTGAGTATGACTTTCAACTCGGCCTGTAGCAACACAAATCATACAAGCGTCAGAAATTTATGTCTACATCAATATACATCGAGACTGGACGCCTTCGGCGTACACAAAGGTCCAAGTCCATATCTTACTCCATCGACAGGGCTCGACTTGCCCACGAGCCCTCGCGAGGCATCTGCGCGTCTGGCAGACTTACAGGTCGTCGCACGGCTTTCGGCCCACCGACCTGAATGGCCAACAACCTCTGCTCTATAGCCTTCTCTCGCACACGCATAATACTGAGCAACGCCCACAAGAACGCGCCTTCGCCAAGAACCCGCGCGCCAATGGTCCGTCCAGAGACCAAGTGCCGCCATGCACAAACAAATGCGTCCCACATCCGGCGGGGCGTCATCGCCGAAATCGCAGAAGGATGAGGCGGGACCGTCTCTAGTGTTATGGTGGTCGTGGCACGGCAGAGTGGGCACGGCGGTGACTGCGACGTTATTTCGGCGCAGGGTGGTGTTCCGGACGATGAAACCAGACGCATGGTCGGCTTTTCGGATGCCTGTCGTGTCTGCGTAAGTCGTGAGGCCTCAGGCACGACGCTGAAGAATAGATTGGATAGTTCTGTCGGCGCGGCACGAAGGAGTGACCGGGCGGTCAGCAGCTCGAAGTCGGATACCTCATCGCCATGATCGACAATAATGGTCCGCGAGGAAGACGCATGTTGTGGGACCCGCGACGGTACGAGCGACAATACAGCAGGGATGCCGTATGTTTGGACGTGTGCGGCGCGCCAGGCCATGAAGCATTGGCGGTGCGCGAGGTGCTTGAATGGCGCAGTTGAGCAAAACGCCTCAAGTGGACCAAGTGTCGCGGACCAGGCTCCAGTGGCGCTCGAAGCCATCGAGGCCAATGAGTCTGTACTATTGGATCGCGGTAGATGGCCGGTCCCCGGTGCGGCACAGATGATGCACTGCTGGTCGCGTTCGTCATCGTCTTCTAAATCCTCATCACTGTCGTCGTGATATTGCCGTTGCTCGGGCAGCGTTGTCCCCTTGAGAATAACAGTCCCCGCGAGTTCTTTCCGTCGTTGTACAGCGAGTTGGGAGGCTGCGGCGACGCATGCGCGCAATGCCTCGTGCAAGACCGCGAGGCAACCAACCGTTAAAGCCATCTGGCCGTACTTGCGCCGTCTGTGCCCCAGGAGTGCTGCCACAGCCGGAACAGGAACAGTGGCTGCCGCGAGTACCGGTGTCAGAAGAATGGGAAGAAGAGGTCGTACTCGCAAGGACCTGAGCAGGGCGAGCGCAGTCTACATTGAAGCCACTTGTTCAATGTCAGGTTCAAAAAGGTAAACACAACTCACAATCATCTGAACACCACCAAAAAGAGCACCATCTGCCTCGTCTGAGGCTCTCCCCGACGATTTTAGCCAGCGCACGAGTCGCTGCCTAACGCTAAGCTCCTCCATGTCTTCATCCTCTTCAGCTGTGTCCAAGGGCTGCTCAAGCGCAAGCTGTGGCGGCGACAAGAGGTAGGATCGCAGCTGGGAGGTACCCTCGACCCAAGACGCGAGTGCGTGGGCATAGAGCACCGTCTTGATCGAGGGGGAGATCATGGGGAGAACTGGGCAAGAGGGGGAGCGCAACTTGCCGAAAGCGCGTTCGGCATGTGAAATTCAGAGACCTTCATGCACCGGGCATCAACGAGACTTCAGTTGCCTACTGAATAAAGCTTCTTAGATACTATAAAATCTGATTTTCGTTGAAAATTCGATTCAGGAGATTTTTTTGTTTTGCGCTGATGTCTCAACGTGGTGTCAGACGAGCTGGAGCATCATCAAGCAATACGGTTAGCTCGCTCTCTCGTTGCTAAAAACAAGAATAAGTACATGTGTTTCATTTCATGAAGCTTGTTACTATAGGCGTGTATCCTTGCGTGTCTTAGTAGATCAAATCGTCTAGCGCTCTCCGTTTCGAACATTGCGCTGAATCTCGACGGTATCCGCACACATCTCGATATCCATCCATTCATGCATGTCCGGTTTATCCTCCGGATTTGCACCAGCAATCAA
>Ga0247815_10001859_pt1 | contig 15888 bp, 9 predicted proteins | sample UWRJL194509B1_FD_181014 | JGI IMG/M metagenome (GOLD analysis project Ga0247815, IMG submission 181014) | Plant litter microbial communities from Arlington Agricultural Research Station in Wisconsin, United States - UWRJ-L194-509B-1 | ecosystem: Environmental > Terrestrial > Plant litter >...
TTACCTATAACCGTAATTAATGGTGTTATAAAATAGTTACACCTTATAATATACGCAGATATTCCAACGTATACTCTAAGGTGTAAAATGTTTGTAATTATTTTATTCTAAGACCTCTGATAATTTTAGTGCTTAATAACCTCTTTCATAGTCAGTGGGTCAGTTTTTTCGTAATACTCTAAACTATTTACGGGGCGTTCTACATCAAAAGGAATAGGGCGCTTACTAAACTGCTGAAAGTACAACAGGCAGCCATCTTTATAAAACTGGGCATCGCGGCACTGGCGCTGCAGTTTACTTTGCACGGCTGTAAAGCGCTGCGTATCTACGTAGGGTTCTGCTTTGTCCCAGATTTTCTGGAATTTACGTACTTCGTCGAGCCCATCCTGGTAACGGTAGCATAACTCATCCCACAGTATCCTGCCGCTTTTTAGTTTATGATCCCACGGTAAGTGATGAAAATATAATATGTATTTTTCCGGGCATGATGAAACAAAAGCAAACTCCGATGCCAATGGCTCATGGTACTGGCTAACCGCATTACTGCCTGTTGATGTCCTGTCAAAACCTATTCCTTTAGCATCGGCCTGGTGGTAGTAAGGTGGTGTCCAGTCTTTACGAACACCTGCAGGAGCATACCATGGCCCCGGGCCGTAATGCTCATGGGCACTAAAAATGTGGTGCAGGCCAAGTGGCATAGAGTAATTAACAACTGCTTCCCTACTATCCAGCATCATTTGTTGTACAGGCTTTAAAAAATTCTCGTCCCAGCCGTTAGCCGTTGTACCATCTGAAGGTAAAAAAGTAAGCTTTAACCATTCGTTAGCAATTGCTTCACTTGTCATGTTGTTGCTCCAGGCAAGGCGGCCAAAGGCGTACCAGTTGGCCTGTGCAAAATCATGCCCACACCAGTTAGCATCTAACCCAATATTAGCTACTCCGGCAATGGCACTATATTTTTGTAAAAAGATGCTTCCATCAGTTACACGGGCAACGGTACTGTTTTTTCCCTCTTGCCATGTATCGCTCTTAAGAAATTCTTCCCACATAGTGGCTAAGTAAGCGAGCTGGTTAGAGTGGCCTAAATATTCCTGGGTTATTTGCACTTCGGCCATTACCGGTGTTTTTTTCATCGCACCAAATAATGGGCTAAATGGTTCGCGTGGCTGAAAATCAATAGGGCCGTTTTTAACCTGAATTATTACATTGTCGCTAAACTTACCATCAAAAGGCATAAATTCAGCATAAGCCTGTTTAGCCCTGTCTTTTTCGCTGGCGTTGTACACAAACGCCCTCCACATTACTATGCCTTTATGTTTTTTTAATATGTCAGCAAGCATATTAGCGCCATCAGCATGAGTCCTTTTATAATCCTGGGGGCCTGGCTGGCCTTCACTGTTTGCTTTTACAAGAAACCCTCCAAAATCGGGTATCAGTTTATAGATCTCATTTGCTTTAGCCTCCCACCATTTTATAACTCCTTTATCAAGTGGGTCTGCCGTAGGCAGGTTACCAAGTTTTATGGGGGTCGCAAAATTAATAGATAAATATGTTTTTATACCATAAGGACGCAACACATCGGCAATAGCCTTAACCCTTTGCAAATATTGTGTAGAGAGCATCTGCGGCGACGCGTTTACGTTATTCAGAACGGCACTGTTTATACCTATAGAAGCGTTGGCGCGTGCATATTGCTGCCATAGTACTTTGTCTGCCTCTGTAACGGCAAAAGCATTATCTCCTTTTCTCCAAAAAATAGATTCTCCCGCATAGCCACGTTCAATCGAAGCATTTAAATTATCCCAATGGTTTAATATGCGAAGATTATATGACGGATTAGATACTATCGAACTATAAGATTGCCCTGTTTGCTGGCGGCGCAGCATTTCGTAAACACCGTAAAGAACTCCTATCTCCGTCCTTGCTTCAACACTATTTTGCGTAAGCCTGAAACCGTCTCCTTTAATTGCAGTGTCTTTAACAAGGCTTAGCTTAATAGTTGCCCCGCTCTGCCCGGTCCACCCCTGCTGAAGTTCTTTTGTGGCTATAATAACCTGGGCAGATTTTGATGATGCTACCACTTTAACAGGATTAGCCTTTACAGGGCGTAGCCATAGATCATGGCCATCATTTGCAAATGCATTAACATGCACAAGGGCAATAAGTAAAAAGAACAATTGTATTAGATGTATTTTTTTCATTTATGGTATATATTTTTTGCTGTAACAGCAACTTATTTATTATCGCTTTCAGGTGCTCCCAAATAAGAAGGCTTTAACCCGCCGGTATCTATCAGGATTTTTTCGAGAACGATTCCCTGGTCTAAAACCTTTAAACGGAGTGTGTGCTTACCTGCAGTATTAATAGTATGTTTTGTAGATGACCTGATGATATGCTCTGCCTGCCACTTTCCTAACTCGCCACGGTAATGGCCGTTAAAATTTATAACTTGTGGGTTAACACCATCAAAAGACACCTCATAGCGCAAGCCCTTATTATCATTAAAATTTAACGTGGGTGCAAGAAGCAACTGTACTTCAAACTCTCCCGTAGATGTAAAATCAATATCATATTCAAGATAGACATCATCATTTTTTGCCGGAGACATATTTTGTGGAAATGTTGTAATGCCGGATTTTGTTTTTCCAAAATCTGGTATTACTTCCCAATGTATTCTTTTAGAATTGTTTAAACGGGCATAATTTTCTGCCTCTATTGCCACATAGCTATCTTTTTCTATAAATATTTTATCTTTAGTAGCGTCTTCTTTAATATATATTACTTCTGGCATTATATTAACTTTAGGCTCATGCCAGGTAGAATATCCTATACGTACCTGATCCATTATGTGAGCCCATTTGCCCCCGGCAATCCCATTGTTATATTCATTTTGTAATATAGAATCCCGGGAAAAACACTCTTTAACCTTATCTGCGTAGTAATTGGCACGCATGTCTTTTTTATTTGCCAATTGTTTGTTTTTTGCTGCTGCATAATACATTTCATACAAATTACTGCATGCATCTATAGGATATAACACTAACTGATAGTATGCATCGCGGGAATCTTCCGGCATTTGGCTATTTAGCCTAAGTGCATCAAGTGCAAGTGCCCGGTAGTCATTCACAACAGTTTCAAATTCATTATAATTCTCTAAACTGTAGGTAGTACTACTTAACGTTTCTGGCGTTACCCGCCTGTTATACTTAGTATAAAGATTGATCATTCCTGCAATCTGCTTAGCATGCTCATTACCAAATTGCTGTGCTGCCCATTTTTCTGTATGGTTTAATAAATTTTTAGAATTGAACTGTTTAGGGTTCCATGCCATATCTAAAAAGAAGCTAATAGGATATTCCATTGGCTTAAGATCGCCTACATTTACAACCCATAAACGGTCTACACCATGTTCATAGCTCAAATTCATTTGTTCCCAAACACGCTGTACGGGGCTAATATTTATCCATTTTGAGTTTCGCGGGCCTCCCACATAATCAAAATGATAGTATATTCCATAACCGCCTTTATGCAGTTTTTTGGCAGGATCTGGCAGTTTGCGCACATTGCCCCAATTATCATCACAAAACAGTAATATAACATCATCAGGCACGCGCATTCCGCGATCGTAATAATCCTGTACCTCTTTATATAGTGCCCACACCTGCGGTGTTTTTTCAGCTTTTTTACCGGTAACTTTTTCTATAATGCTGCGTTGGTCTTTAACTATATTTTCAAGCAGGCCAATGTTGGTACCCTCGCTCATGGCCTCATCGCCATCGCCACGCATACCCACAGTAACCAGTTTTTCCCAATTTTTGCTGCGTTGTATTCCTATCTCCCAAAATTTTCTCAGTTCAGCACCATTTTTAGAATAATCCCATACATTAGGAAGATTGTTCTTTTTTATATATCTGTGCCAGTCAGACTGTGCCAGCGCCATAGGTTCGTGGTGAGAGGTTCCCATTACAATACCCATCTCGTTTGCCAATGGCCCACTCGCGGGATCATCGTCATAAAATGCATTGCCCCACATAGCAGGCCACATATAATTTGCCTTTAGGCGCAACAATAATTCAAATACTTTTTCGTAAAATTTGCTATTAAACCCTCCAAATGTTTCTTTAGCCCATCCGCTTAGCGCCGGAGCCTCGTCATTGATAAAAATACCACGATATTCTACAGCAGGCTCGCCATCGGTATAAACCCCTTTAATGAAGTATAAATTATCTTTATGATTTACAGGAACATCCGCCCAGTAATGCCAGGGAGAAACCCCTATTTGTTTAGAAACTTCATAGATGCCATAAATAGTTCCCCTTTTATCGCTTCCTGCAATTAAAATAGCATCGCCGGTACCGCCATAAGGGTTTTTAATATTTTGTATGATATATTTTTCCTTTTTTCCCTTTAACCGCGATTCGTTAAACATTTTATTTTTTATAAGATCATCGATAAATGATCCTGTACCAATTGTACCTATAATAATGAGGGGTTGCTTACTGTTAGTGGTTTTATTAACCAAATCAGGTATTATACCTGTTACTTTATTAATATCGGACTGAAGGTTTATGGCTGCCCTCATTACACCGCCATCTGTACCTGCTTTTACTAAAAGTACAGGCGCGGAAGTTTTATCTTTTATTAATAAAGTGTTGGTGGCAGAAACGGTTGTAATGAAAGGTTCTGAAGCCCAGGCATTAGTCTTATTGCCAAGAAGTGTAACGGTTATAAAAATAAATAAAATGTAATATCTCATCGAATGATTTAGAATTAAACAATTTTAATAATTGTTAGTTCAAACACCAATATTAACCCTAATTCTTTTTTTAAAACCTTATTTTACCAAAAATTCAACTAAAACGTATTCGTAAATTCCAAATTAAATTACGAATACGTTTTAGTAATTAAATGTTCAGCCATCATTATAAATTAATTTTGGTACCTTACTTTAGTAAAAAATTATAAGTGTGAAATTTATACTTATAATTAACCTATAAAATAAAACATAACGGCTACCACTTAGAAATAACTCAATTACCAAATATACAACAATGAAAAAAACTGTGTTTTTTCTTTCAGCATTAGTGGGTTTATCTGCATTTGCGCAAGGAAATAAAAAGATCAAAGAAAATGACATGCCCTCTTTCTCGCAATTTAAATATGTGGGAAATGACCGTATTTATAATGAAAACCCGCTGAAAGAGGGTGAATTTTACAGCCCAATACTTCAGGGATGTTATCCTGACCCCAGTATTACGCGTAAAGGAAATGATTACTATTTGGTAAATTCTTCGTTTGCAATGGTACCCGGTGTACCTATCTTTCATTCTACCGACCTTGTAAACTGGAAACAGATAGGCCATGTTTTAGACAGGCCATCGCAACTTAAAGTTGAAGATTCCCGTATATCTGGAGGGGTATACGCACCGGATATTAAATATAATGCCAATAACGATACTTTTTATATGATTACTACAGAGATTGCCGGTAACATGGGCAACATAGTAGTAAAAACTAAAGACCCTGCCAAAGGCTGGAGCGATCCTGTTAAATTAAAGTTTGATGGTATAGACCCGTCACTATTTTTTGATACCGATGGAAAAGCCTACCTTGTTCATAACGATGCACCACCTGCAGGCACAGAACAATATAACGGGCACCGCGTTATAAAAATGTGGGATTATGATGTGGCTAACGACAAGGTTATACCAGGATCTGACCGAATAATTGTAAACGGAGGTACTGATATTAGCCAAAAACCAATATGGATAGAAGGCCCGCATTTATATAAAAAAAATGGGTTATATTACCTTATGTGTGCCGAAGGCGGTACCGGCGGCTGGCATAGCGAAGTTATATTTGTAAGCGATAAGGCTACAGGCCCATTTATCCCGGCAAATAATAATCCTTTACTCACACAGCGATATTTTGCTAAGGACCGTGCAAACAAAGTGGACTGGGCAGGCCACGCCGACCTTATTGATACACCCGGTGGTCAATACTACGCTGTATTTCTTGGTGTGCGTCCTAATGACAAACAACGCGTTAACACAGGCCGTGAAACCTTTATGCTTCCCGTAGACTGGAGCGGCAAATTTCCTGTATATGAAAATGGGCTTGTACCCCTTAAGGCAAAGATAAAAATGCCCGAAGGAGCTGTAAACCAAACTGGTAAGGACGGCTTTTTACCCAATGGTAACTTTACTTTTAATGATAATTTTGGTGATGCAAAACTGGATTACCGATGGATTGGGGTGCGCAACTGGCGTGAAAATTTTATAATAAAAGGAAAAAACAGCATTAAAATAAATCCTTTAGAAACTAACATAAAGGCGAAACTACCTGTTTCAGGATTATTTTACAGGCAGCAGCACGCTGCGTTTACAGCAGAAACTACATTGCAATACCAACCTAAATCAGAAAAAGATCTGGCTGGTATAGTATGCTATCAAAGCGAAACCTTTCATTATGTTTTTGGCATAACAAAAAAAGGTAAAGACTACTATATGGTATTGGAAAGAACAGAAAAAGGTGCATCTAAAATTGTGGCAAGCGAAAAAATTAATGCCGGGAAATCGCTGAAATTAAAGGTTGCGGCTCAGGGTGATGATTATAGCTTTAGTTATGCAGCAGATAATGGTAGTTATAAAAACCTGGGAGGTACCATGTCGGGAGATATCTTGTCTACAGATGTAGCCGGTGGTTTTACAGGCAGTCTTATTGGATTATATGCAACTTCAGGTAACGATATTCAACCATAATCAACTGTTATGAAGTTAATCTATCAGTTTTTAGTAAACTATTTTGTCCTGTTTTTCTTTGCAGGGGCAATTGCTCAGGAAAATAATAATGCACATAATCCTATAGTTTTTGCAGACGTACCGGATTTGTCTATAATCCGGGTTAAAGATACTTATTACATGAGCAGTACTACTATGCACATGAGTCCCGGTGTGCCTATAATGAAATCTACTGACTTGGTAAATTGGAAAATTGTAAGCTACGCTTATGACAGGCTTACAGATAATGATGCTATGAGCCTTAATAATGGTAAAAATACCTATGGCAGAGGCTCATGGGCAAGCAGCCTGCGCTATCATAATGGCACATATTACGTATCTACATTTGCGGCAACAAGCGGTAAAACCCACATTTATTCCACAAAAGATATTGAAAAGGGACCTTGGAAAGCAATTGAGTTTGAACCTGCACTACACGATCATTCACTATTTTTTGATGATGATGGTAAAGTGTACATGCTTTACGGTGCGGGCAACATTACATTGGTTGAGTTAAAACCCGACCTTAGCGGCGTTGTTCCCGGTACCGAAAAAGTAGTTGTAGAAAACGCAAGCGCACCAGCCGGAGACAATATTATGCTTAAGGCAGAAGGTTCTCAACTTTTTAAAGTTAAAGGTAAATACTATTTATTTAATATTACCTGGCCTAAGGGTGGCATGCGCACTGTAGTAATACACCGTGCCGATAAGATTAGCGGGCCTTACCACGGAAAACTTGGCCTGCAGGATATTGGTGTGGCACAGGGTGGGCTTATAGATACACCAGATGGTAAGTGGTTTTCTTACCTGTTTCGCGATTATGGCGCTGTAGGGCGTATTCCCTACCTCGTTCCTGTAGCATGGAAAGATGGTTGGCCCATATTGGGAACAGATGGTAAAGTACCGGAATTTCTTGACCTTCCTAAAAATAAATCGCTTATTCCGGGCATCGCAGATTCTGATAATTTTACCAGAAAAAAAGGGCAGCCTGACCTCCCATTTGTATGGCAATGGAACCATAACCCGGACAATACGCTCTGGTCGCTTCATAAACGGCCCGGTTACCTCCGCCTTACGGCAGGCCGTGTAGAAACCGATTTTTTGAGTGCAAAGAACACTTTAACACAACGTACCATAGGACCTGAATGCACCGGCTATACATCTGTAAGCGTATTGGGTATGAAAGATGGCGATTTTGCAGGCCTTGCCCTTTTACAAAAAAATTACGGCCAGATTGGGGTAAAAATTGAAGGTAAAAGCAATGTCATTGTAATGATTAATGCAAGTAGCGGTGAACCGGTTGAAGCCGCCCGCATCCCCGTTACTGAAAATGTTATCCACTTTAAAGCCGAATGCGACTTTAAGGATAAGAAGGACATTGCGAACTTTTACTACAGTTCTGATGGCAAAAACTGGAAGATGGTAGGAACACCACTTAAAATGGCTTATACATTGCCTCATTTTATGGGCTACCGTTTTGGCCTGTTTAATTATGCAACAAAAGAAATTGGTGGCTTTGCTGATTTTGACTACTACAGGATTGACGATAAAATTATTAATTAACAGTACACTAAATTATATTAAAGTAGTTTGCTGATGTGTCCTAAAGATTATCTCGTAAGCTACTTTCATAAAAGGATTGAACGGTTCTATAACTGTCAACAGCGACTTGGCAAAGCTGAAAATTTTCGGAACCGTTCATTAACCTACCCGTAGTGATAGAACCGTTAGTACCTAAAATCTGGTTAACATGACGTTTACAACACTGGCATAAGCATGGATAAGCACCATGCTTAAGTTCGCAATTCAGCATTTTTTAATTGCCAGGCATATCTGTTTATTTAATAGGGGCTACACCTTTAGTTGTTTGTTCTATCTTTTTAATGGAACCATCGGTATTATAGTACATATAATCAACGCAGATAGAACGCCTGTAGCTTCCGCCGGTAAGTAATGTACCATTGTGATAAAAGAAATACGATTTACCCTTATAATCAATTATACCGGGATGCGTAGTAAAACTATTGGGTACATTTTCCTGTATAATTCCCCTATATTCGTATGGGCCTTCCGGCTTAGTTGCCGTACAATACTCTATCATTTCCGGTTTGGTGCCGGCACTTGCATAAATCAGGTAATAGAGGTTGTTTCGCTTATATACCCATGGCCCTTCAATATAATTCTTAAGGTTTAAAATAGTTATCGCACTATCAAGTTCAATCATGTTATTTTTAAGTTTCGCCCATTTGCAGCTGCCATTACCCCAAAAAAGATACGCCTGCCCGTCATCATCTATAAAAACAGTTGGGTCTATATCGTCCCATGAATGTTTTTTATCGGTAGTCATTTCGTTAGTTATCAATGCCTTGCCAATAGCGTCTTTAAAAGGTCCTGTAGGCCTGTCAGATACAGCAACACCTATTGCTGCGCCGCCCTTGCTGTTATCATTGCTTTTGTGAAAAGTTGATACAAACCAGTAAAATTTACCATTTCTTTCTATACATTGTGCAGCGTAGGCATCGCCGGTGGCCCAGGAAAAGGTATTTGGCGAAAGCAATGCACCATGATCTTTCCATATTGCCATATCTGTTGTAGAGAAAACATGCCAATCAGCCATTTTATAGTTGGTATCCTTCTCAGTGGCAGTGTCATGGCCTGTGTACAAAAACAGTGTATCATTATAAACCAAAGGGGCAGGATCTGCGGTAAAAATATGTTTTATGATAGGATTTTGAGCATAAGTTTTGCATAGCGTAGTACTTAAAGCTAATAGTATCAAAGTAAGTTTTAATAATTTCATATAGCAGTAATATTATTTAGTTAATTTAAGTTCTTCTCCAGAGTATGTAATCTTTTTAACTGCCGCAGGCTGTACGGCACCAGACCCAATTTTGCTGTCTACAAGAATTACATTAAAAATCCTTTCCTTTAAGCAACCTTTATAATTGCCTTGCATTTTATTAATTGTTAGCGTTTTATTTTTATCGTTCCACTTAAAAGGGATTATAGTATAATTACCCTTTTCATAATTGTAATTATCTCCTTCGTCTTCATAGAGTTCAAACGTTCCATTTGCGCCCTCATAAATCCTGATTTCAATACTATCCTTTTGCTTCTCAGATGTACTTTGTATAACCTTACCCAAAGGAAGTATAGTGCCTGCCTTAATATATAGAGGAATCTTGTTAAGTGGTGCAGCCGTGCTAATAGTTTGCCCACCTTTATATTCTACTCCTGTCCAGAAGTTATACCAATAAGAACCTGTAGGCAGGTAAACGTTCCACTTTTCAATGTCAGGCTTTGTTACAGGGGCTACTAATATTTGCCTGCCAAACATATATTGCAATGATTGCTCCACTGCTTTTGCATCATCTTTAAAATCCATAATCATAGGGCGCATAAGCGTAGAACCATTTTTATGTACCTGCCATGCTTCAGAATATATGTAAGGCAAAAGGCGGTAGCGCAGGTTAAGCATTTCCCGCATGTTAGATTCTACAGCAGGGCCATACTTCCATGGCTCAGTTTCTGTTTGGTACCCATGAATACGAAATATGGGATTAAACACTCCCCATTGAAACCACCGCAAAAGTATTTCATGATATTTTGTATCTGTATACTGGCTGGGGCCGGGCCTAAAAAAGCCACCTATATCAGTTGTCCAGTAAGGCATCCCGGTAAGATTATAATTAAGGCCTGCCACTATTTGCCTTTGGTAGGTATCCCAGTCCCACCCTATATCGCCCGACCAATTTATAGTGCCATAGCGCTGTTGGCCTGCAAAAGCAGATCTGGTAAGTGTAGTTACCCGCTTAGAGCTATCAGTTGCCCTCTGTCCAAGATATATTGCTTTACTTACAATTAAAGGATAAGTAAGACGATAAAAATCACCAGGTCCATAGTACGTCTGCTTTCCTGCAAGTGCATCGTTTTCGGGTTCGGTGGCATCCATCCACCAAGAATCTACACCTTTGCTAAACAAATTTTCGTTAAGCACATTCCAATGTGTTTGCTGTGTCACAGGGTTGTATATGTCAATCCAGGGACTATCAGGGATATATAGGTTTTTAGTTTGGTATGGTTTTGCTACTTCAGATTTTTTATCCAGGTTTTCCCATACCGAGATAGAAAAGTGTGCATTTAAGTCATGAAGCTCACTAATAAAACGTTCAGGATTTGGGTAATTTGCTTCATCAAATTTAGGTACGCCCCAACCATATTTTCCCCAATATTGCCAGTCCTGCACTATAACATCCATAGGTAGGTTTCGTTCCCTGAATTCCTTTACGGTTTGTACTAAATGGTTTCCTGATGTGTAACGCTCACGGCACTGCCAAAACCCATAAGCCCATAAAGGCAGCATGGGCACGTTGCCCGAAAGATTACGATAACCTGCAATAACCTCATCGGCATCTTTTCCGTAAAACACCACATAACGCAATGATTTGGCGTTTGGTGAGCGAAAAGTGGTTATATCATCAGCAGCCTTATACTGTAAACGGGGTACGTTAGTACTGCGGCAAATTATTTGTACCGTGTGTGTGCCTGCCTTTAAATGAACTATTTTACTTACTGCCGGGGGAAGCCACAAATTTGACTGGTCTATAAATGGCACACCATCAATGGCTACAAAATTACGGTTATCCATATTGCCTAAATCTAACATCATTGTATAATCGCCATCTGAAGCCAACGAAAAATTTCCTGTATATATTGATTGCTGTTGCGATACTTTTTGAGTACCGGTGGTTGTAGTTACTTCTGTTTCATGATTATTATCTGTTTCATGACTGCCCTTAGTTAACTGTACCTCATTATCGGCCGGATTAAAGTCGGTAAGGCCATACTGGCTCCACAATATTCCGTAACCTTTACTTGAATATAGGAACGGGATAGCAATTTGTGTGTTGACCTGTATAAGTTTCCGGCTAACATTACGGAGGTTGTAATTACCATCCTGAAACTGACCGAGTCCGAATAAAAACTCATCGTTACGGGTAGCAAAACCCTGCTGGGCTATAAAACAAGCATTTCCGTTTACGGATGAAGGTTCCAGTTTGCGGCTACCAGCTTTTTCGCTAAGAAATACCTTTCCCTTGCTGTCGCTAAAATCAATTATACCTGTTTTTTTATCAAAAGCTACAATAACGTCAACGGTAGACAGTTTTAACTTGCGCGAAGTTTCTGAGATTTTAAATTCAGGTGTAGGTACACTATCAATCAATACCAGCTCACGTTCTTCTTTTATGAGGTTTTTTTCCCAACTTATACTTATCGCCTTTGCGCTAAGAGGTTGTACATGCAATACACCTTCAGAAAGTTGTATAGAAAGCCCTTTTTGATCTGTTTTATAACTCACATAATCCTGTGCGAAGGATAAAGCAGAGCTGATCAGGCTAAAAAGTATAAATAATTTTTTCATGATTATTGTACGTTACTGTTATTTCAACGGGCTTATATGCGCCGCAAAGCCACCGCGACGCAAAATTTTTACATCTATGGTTGCCGATTTATCTACTACTATGTAAGACGTTTTAAAATCCTTATCGTGTTCCCCGTCGGCAATAAGTGTTAGTTTGTATTTAATTCCCGTTGTTAAGAAGTCAAGCTTAATTTTTTTATCTTTTTCTGTCAACGCGGCATTAATACCTCCTATATACCATATATCATCCCTGCGTCGCGCAATGATTACTTCATTACCTGGATAGCCATCAATAAGTTTAGTTTCATCCCAGACAGCAGGTACATTCATCAGGAATGTTTTAACAGCAGCGGGAAGGTTATAGTAACCTTCAGGACGGTCGGCCATGTGCTGCAGGCCAGATTCAAATACAACGCTTAAAGCAAGTTCATGCCCATAAGAAGTAATGTGGGGAAACTGTGAGTTTGTAAAAGTTACAGGGGTGTAATCCATAGGCCCTACAACGTTTCTTGTAAAAGGCAATATTGTATTATGCTCCGGTGCCGACATTGTAAATTCAGGTCCATTGTTGTACCATTCGGCACCTCTAACGGCCTCATACGTCATAAGGTGCGGGTAAGTGCGTGACCAGCCCCGCGGAACAAGTGATCCATGAAAATAAACCATCAATTCAAATTGCGCAGCATCTTCTAAAATATCAATATAATATTGTATCATATCCTGCTTTTCACTTTCAAAAAAATCGATCTTTACTCCTGCTACTCCTAATTTTTTTAATTTGGCAAATTCAAGTATGCGGTTTTCGTGGGTAAGCATACGGTCTTTTGGCGTGGCTGAAACCCATGTATGGTCTCCCCCTGAATTGTACCATATAAGTGGTTTTACCCCTTTTGATATGATGTAATGTATTGCATCTTCCAGGTTGCCCCCGTTTGCCATAGCGTCCCACTCCCAGTCCAGCAATGTATACGGCCATTGCATTTCAGCTGCAAGGTCGGCAAATGCTGTAACAATCTTATAATCTTTAGTTCCGTGGTTACTGGACCAATAATTCCATGACACGAGCCCGGGCTTAACCCAGTTGCTGGTTTCTATCTTAGATGGTGCAGAGACATCATTTATTAAAGTAGAGGCTACAATATCCTGTAATGTACCCATTATGATTATCCTCCATGGAGATTTCCAGGGCATGGTAATGGAAGGCTGCGAAACTCCGGTGCCCCGTGCATCGGCAGGATCAGGAAAAGTAATTTTATACTTATCGGGTTCATTGGCATTGCTCAGTTTCGATCCGCAGTAATTTTTGTCGAGGTCAGCTTCATGCAGCAAAAACCAGCAGGATTGATCTTTATTTGTAAACAGGGCAGGATAACCCCACGCTCCCTGCTGTATGTTTGCGGCATCAATAGTACTGTACAATCCCTCATTAGCGGTGTTCCATTTTTCCATCCAGCGTTTATCATCACCAGGAATGTTATAAGATGTTAGCTCTTCTTTTACTATAAATTGTCCATGTTTTTCAGGAAACTGATAACGAAAAGCAATACCATCGTTATATGCCCTTACAATTAGGTCTATCTTAATATTATTGCTGTTTTTAAAAGAATAAGATATTTCATTTGCACTATTGCTACAGTTCAAACGCTTACCATGCACAGTTGTATACTTTTCATGTATTACCTTTGCCTTACCTGCTTTTATATAAGCAAGCCCTGTCGAAAAATCCTGGCTATCTGTTATCAATCCAAGGTCTATACGCGGAATAATTACATTAGTTTTATTGCTGTCTATGTACGATATCTGTAGGTACCACGAGCCATTATTTTGGTTTTGCCCATCATTATAAAGAGCTATATAATTTTTTTTATTGGGCGAAAACAGTGTTGTTTTTTGGGAATATAGTGACTGTGAAAAAACGGTAAAGCAAACAGCTATCAATACAAACTTTAGCTTTATCATCCTGATGCTAATATTAAGTATAGAATAGTTAGTCATTGTTCATTAAAAATTTATTGATTAATACCTATACGTTTTATACTTCAAGATTATAAAAAGCCTGTACGTTTTTAAACCATACCTTATCCTGTTCATCTTGAGATAATTGAGCTACATAATCCTGTACAATATTTACAACCTCCCGGTAGCTTGCAGCAACATTACACACAGGCCAGTCAGATCCAAACATTAACCTTTCGGCTGTAAAATTCTCAAATACAACATCAAGGCAGGGCTTTAAGTCATCCGGAGACCAACTGTGCCAATGTGCCTCTGTTACCATACCAGACACCTTGCACATTACATTTTCTGCTTTGGCTAATTCGGCAATATCTGCTTTCCACTTTTTGATATTACCTGTTTTAATATCCGGCTTTGCAATATGGTTTAATACAAAAGGCTGGTCCGGAAAGTGGTTAGCCAGGTTAATGGCATCGGGCAACTGATGGTGAAAGACCAGTATATCATACGTATAGCCATATTTTTTAAGGGCAGCAATTCCTTGCCTGAAATCTTTTCTCAACATAAAACCATCTGCTTCTCCCTGAACAACATGCCTAAAGCCCTTAAGTTTTTTTTCAGTCGAAAAATAGTTAAGGCGCTCACTAACATTTTCATCAAGCAGGTTGACCCAGCCAACTATTCCTTTAATAAAATCGTACTCTTTAGCCAGGCCAAGAAGAAATTTTGTTTCTTCTTCAACCTGATCTGCTTGTACAGCTACACAGCCCAGAAATTGATTATCAAGCAGCAAGGGCATCAAATCTTCAGGTAAAAAATCCTTTTTAATTTTATGCATCGAATCATTTATCCACCCGTGTATACTGGGATCGTACTTCCAAAAGTGCTGATGGGAATCTATCCGTTTATGCATTATTATGTGTTTTATCGTTTATTAATGCCCTGTCAAGATGTACATATCCACCATCTACAAACACAAATTGCCCGGTAGTATGAGTTGAGAGTTGAGAGATAAGGAACATTGCCGTATTTGCAATCTCTTCAGGCCGGGTCATGCGCGATTCAAAGGGTATGCTTCTATTTATTTTTGCCAAAGTGGCACTTCCATCAGATAACGTTTTTAACCAATCATCATAAGCCGGGGTAAAACTCTCTGCAATAATTATAGCATTACTCCTAATCCCGAATTCTATCAGGTCTACCGCCCACTCCCTTGTAAGTGCTAACACACCACCCTTTGATGCGGCATAGCCCGATGTGCCTCCCTGGCCCGTTAGCGCCACTTTAGAGCCAATATTGAGGATATTGCCCTTAGATTCTTTTAAATAAGGAAGCGCATATTTAGTTAATAAAAAATAGCTTGCTAAATTAAGCTTAAGCGATTCCATAAACTCATCATAAGTAGCATCTAAACCCACGCCATCGTTTACTCCTACATTATTAATTATTACATCTATGCGGCCGTATTTTTGAACAATCATGGCAACTGCTGCTTCTATTTGCGAGGAGTCTGTTACATCGACCTTACAAAACAGGGCATCGACACCTTTTTCTTTAATTTTTTCTGCATATATATTTCCCCTTTCATTACGGTCTAACAATACAGGTATTGCCCCTTCATCTGCAAGCATCCGTACTATGGTTTCGCCTATGCTGCCTTCTTTACCGGCAGCGCCAGAAACAACAACTACTTTATCTTTTAAACCTAAATCCATATACTTTATACTATTC
>Ga0247815_10001860_pt1 | contig 15881 bp, 10 predicted proteins | sample UWRJL194509B1_FD_181014 | JGI IMG/M metagenome (GOLD analysis project Ga0247815, IMG submission 181014) | Plant litter microbial communities from Arlington Agricultural Research Station in Wisconsin, United States - UWRJ-L194-509B-1 | ecosystem: Environmental > Terrestrial > Plant litter >...
AGACCTGACAGGGTCATCGGTCTCAGTATCAGGTGATGATCTTAAACTCGCCCCAGTTACTACTGCAGCGCAGGCGCTGACAGGTAAAGCTGCTGGGGTAAGCGTCATCACGCAAAGCGGAGCACCGGGCGCAGATGTAAATATTGTGATCAGGGGCGGAACATCAATCACGCAGGGATCTTCACCTTTGTATATTGTGGACGGATTCCAGATGGAAAATGCGCTCCGTGATATTGATATCAACGATATTGAAAGCATCGATGTATTAAAAGACGCTTCAGCCACCTCAATTTATGGTGCGCGTGGCTCCAATGGTGTAGTGCTGATCACTACTAAATCTGCCAAAACCGGAAAAACAGAGGTGAACTATAACGCTTATATGGGCTTTGAAAGACTGGGTAAAAAACTGGATGTGCTAAATCCGCTGGATTATGTAAAATACCAGTATGAATACCAAACCCTTGCAGGTAAAGAAAGTAACTGGGCATCCTATTTTGGCGGAGATATAACTTCTCCTGATTTTTACACAGGAGCGTATAACCGCATAAACAATGATTATGGTTCAAGACCAGGAATCGATTGGCAGGACGAAGTTTTTGGAGGAACAGCGCCAAGCCGCAATCATAACCTGAACATTAACAGCGGTACTGAAAAAACCAGGTTTATGTTGAGTTATAATAATACGGGACAGGAAGGGATCATGTCTAAACATGGTTTTAACAGGAATAGTGTGCGTTTGAAACTAAACCATGAAGTTTGGAAAGGATTGCGCACGGAGTTTAATACCGCATTTCAGGATACCAAAATTGAAGGCGGCGGCTCGCTGGGAGGCGCATTGAAAAACACAATTTTGCAACCAGTAACCGGAGGTAACCGCTACACCAATGAACAGCTGATAGGAACTGACATTAGTGATGACATGCTGGGGGTAGATTCACAGTATGATGTATTCAACCCTATTATCAATAACGATGCGGTGACCAATATAAATAGGAATCGTCAGTTTACAGCAAATGCTGCAGTGGAACTGGATATCGTCAAAAATCTGACATTACGTTCATCTGGCGGTTATTTGTGGAGACAGGTAAGGGCCGATACCTGGGATGATGGTCGTACCAAAACTGCAGAAAACAATGGCGGGCCCTATGGTTCAAGAAATAACAGTGAAAAATATACCTGGCAGGTGACCAATACCCTGAACTGGGCACATGATTTCAACGGTCACAATGTAACGGTATTATTAGGACAGGAGCTCAACTACAGTGAATCGATGAACCTGAACAATACGTATTACGAATTTCCTAAGAACAACTTTGGATTGAATGATGTAAGTATAGCCTCAAATGTGAAAAATAATTACAGTTCTGGTTTAAGCCGTAACAGCCTGTCTTCTTTTTTTGGAAGGGCTTCTTACAGTTATAAAGGACGTTATATTGCTAATTTCACCTTGCGTACGGACGGATCTTCAAAGTTTGGGCCTGATAATTTGTGGGGCTATTTCCCTTCTGCGGCTGCGGCGTGGCGTATCTCTGAAGAAAGTTTTATGGCATCAAGTAAGGATGTTATGAATAATTTAAAACTGCGTATCGGTTATGGTACGTCGGGGAACAATAATATCGATGACAATATGTTTGCCACGAATTATGGTTCTGGCGGGTACGCGATCAACAACCAAAACTTCCCTACACTGGTTCCGGGCAGCACTGTCGGCAATCCAAAAGTAAAATGGGAAAAGACAATTTCCACCAACATTGGTTTGGATGCTGATTTTTTCAACAGCAGGATCAGTTTCTCTGTGGAGGCTTATAACAATGAATCAGATGATCTGCTTATCGAGAACAGGATACCTTCTTCCTCTGGTTATACTACCCAATTTCAGAATATCGGGTCAATCCGTAACCGGGGTTTGGAGTTTATTTTAAATACCACGAATATCCGTAGTGGTCAGTTTAAGTGGAGTACCAGTTTTAACACAGCATTCAATAAATCAAAGGTGCTGAATATTTATGGACAAGGTGATGATGACTACTTCCTTACGAATTATGGCAGTCGCATTGATTATAGGATCCAGGTTGGCCAGCCACTCGGCCAATTTTATGGTTACAAATATGCAGGGGTTTATACTACAGATGATTTTAATCAGAACGCCAATGGCACCTATACACTGAAAAATGGTGTTCCGCGTGCCAAGGCGGCAAATCCTGCAAACATTAAACCCGGAGATGTGAAGTATTTTCCTACCGCTGGAGTAACTGACGCAAATGGTAATCCGGTTTGGTCAACGGAAGACCGTACGGTAATTGGAGATGCACAGCCTAAGTTTCAGGGGGGTATTACCAATACCTTTAATTACAAAGGCTTCGACCTTACTGTATTCATGAACTTTACCGTTGGAAACGATGTGTTCAACATGAGTTCACAACGGTTCATTGGTCCATATTTACCAAACCAGAACACGTTGACGCTAATGAACAGCCGTTATACGCTGATAGATCCGCTTACAGGAAAACAAACCACAAACTTAGCAAGGCTTGCTGCACTGAACCCCGGGCAGTTTGATCCCAAAGCTTTGTGGAGTTTGAATGCAGACAATAAAATCGCCACTACAGACGCACTGGATTATTATATTGAAGATGGGTCGTTCCTACGGGTGAGCACCATTACACTAGGTTATGCACTCCCTAAAAATATGTTAAGTAAAGCCCGTATCAAGAATGCCAGGGTATACTGTACCCTCAATAATATCCATACGTTCAGCAATTACAGTGGTTACGATCCTGAAGTTTCAGCTACCTCCAGTCTGCTAACAATGGGTGTAGATAACTCTGCCTATCCAAGGGCAAAAAGTATTGTATTTGGTCTTAACGTAACCTTTTAATTTATCAGATCATGAAGAAAATAGTAAATATAGCAACGCTTGCCATTTTGGTATTTACCACACCATCGTGTAAGAAATTTTTAGACCTGCCTTCAAAATCAAAATTTGATAGCGAAACCATTTTTGATACGGTTGACCGTGCGGAAATGGTAGTTGTGGGCTGTTACGGACAAACTTTTAACCGTGAATTCTATTACCAGCTGGGTATGGGAACCGATGAATGTTTTTCCACTGAGGGCGAAACGAACAGTAAAAACCAGGTGGCTAATTATGTATATACGCCATCCAACATTCCTACTTCTACTTATACGGCGATGTATGCGGGGATTGAATATGCCAATGTAGCCATTAAAGGTCTACAGGGGATGACAGCTTCGTCAGGCACAGAACAGACCAGGATCAACATGCTGCTTGGTGAGGCCTATGCCGTTAGGGCGATGAACTACCTGAATGTGATCCGCTTTTTTGGTGATGTGCCCTATTCCACTGAACCCGTGGCGGAATCGGGAATGTTTACCTCTTCAAGAACAAGCCGGGATGTGATTTATGATGGTTGTATCAAGGATTTGCAGACCGCCATTGGGTTATTGCCATGGAAAAGTGAAGGTTATGTACCCACAGTGGAGCGTTTTACAAAAAATGCTGCATATGGTATTCTTGCAAGGATGGCTTTATATGCAGCTGGATATTCACTGCGCTGGGACCTTACATCTTACTCTGCAGGTTCGGTGAAGATAGCACAACGCCCTGATGCAGGCCGGATAAAAGAATTATACAAAATTGCTGCGGATGCTTGTAAGGCGGTTATAGACCGTGGTGAAAATAGTCTGCTGCCAAGTTATGAGAATGTTTGGCGCGATATCATCAAGGCAAAATACAACAATGAGTCTATGCTGGAGTTTGGACAATATGGTGCTGATAACAATGGTTCTGCAGTGGGTTATACCAATGGTATTTATGCGCATACCAATTGTATGTATGGGAAAAGTCAGCCTGCAATGGGTGTGACGCCAACATACTGGTATGATTTTGCCGCCGGGGACACCCGCCGTGATGTAACTATCTGTACCTATTCGATCAATGCAGATAACGGCCGTGAAATGAATTCTTATACCAGTAATACGATTGGAAAATTCAGGGTAAACTGGGCGAGTAAGATCGGAACGGCAATTAACAAAAGGGATATCAACTGGCCGGTACTCCGTTATTCGGATATTTTGTTAATGTATGCTGAGGCACTTAATGAGTATAATAACAGTCCCAATGCTGAGGCGAAGGCAAGTTTTGAAAAAGTGCGCCTACGCGGCTTTGCTGGCGATGTTGCTAAAATGGGAATCACCCCTTCAGATTATCAAGGGTTTAGGGACGCGATTATTAATGAGCGTAAGTTTGAGTTTGGATTTGAATCGTTAAGAAGGACTGATCTTGCACGGTGGGGTATCCTATACGAAACCCTTGATAAAACGAAAAAGAAAATGATTGAGATGGCCAATAAAACCGGTGCTTACGAAAATGTAGACCGTTACCGTGTGTACAAACGTGCCATAGCCACAACTTTTGAAGATCCTGTAGTAGCTATTTCCTATACCGGATATAAAACATTAACGCCGGCAGACTCCACTCAGCTTGCCAGAAGTGGCAACGTAGTGTTAAGAATGCATGGGGCATCGATACTCAATTCTCAGGGCCAGCTTACTGCGAATGCCGCGCTGGTAACAAATATGTTCCGCGGACTGGAACGTGAGAAAGTTGAGATACTGCCACTTGCTACTAACATTCTTGATGTGAACCCGGGATTGAGGGGGCAACAGCACCCAAAATATTAATCTATGATCAACTTTAATCAACATAGATCTTAAAAAAGTTAAGATAGTATGCTGGTCATAACAACTGGAAACCTGTTTGCCTGGTTTCCAGTTGTTTTTTTATTCTTTCTCATAAGCTGTTATCTTTCTTTTATCTTCGCAAGGGTAATTCTTATCCATGCAAACACTACAACAATTACAGAACGGAGAACTTAGAGGATCGGTTTCGTTGAAACTTTCTGAACAGCTTGCTCATTTTCCAACCGAAATATTTGAACTGGCAGATACACTGGAAGTGCTCGACCTTTCTGGAAATCAACTAACCGCACTGCCTGCTGATTTTGGGCGCCTTCAAAAACTGCGGATTTTCTTTTGTTCTGATAATTTGTTTACGGTGCTGCCAGAAGTGCTGGGCGATTGTCCATTGCTGGATATTGTTGGCTTCAAATCAAATATCATTGAAACTATACCGGTAACAGCATTAAACCCTAATCTGCGCTGGCTGATCCTCACCAATAATAAGATTGGTGTATTACCTGCGGAGATAGGCAATTGTCCGCGGATGCAAAAACTAATGCTTGCGGGAAACAGGCTTGAAACGCTGCCTGAAGAATTGAGTAATTGCCGTAACCTTTCTCTTTTACGTATTTCTGCCAACAGGTTAAGCTATTTACCTGGATGGCTCTTGTCTATGCCTAAACTATCGTGGCTGGCATTTTCAGGAAACCTGTTTAGCAAAAATAAGGAGGCAGGATCACTTAATTATCTGAATTGGGCGGATCTGGAAATCAGTCACCTTCTTGGCGAAGGTGCATCCGGTGTAATATCTAAAGCTACATGGCAAAAGAATGAGGATACACAAGAAGTAGCTGTTAAAATTTTTAAGGGGACCATGACCAGTGACGGGCTTCCTGAAGATGAGATGAATGCGTACATCCTTGCCGGTGAGCATCGCGGTCTGGTACAACTGATTGGGCAGATTGATGCGCATCCTGAAAATAAAAAAGGACTGGTAATGGGACTGATCCCTGAGCGGTTTTTCAACCTTGGCCTTCCGCCCAGTTTGGATAGCTGTACGAGGGACGTTTTTAAGGATGGCTTAAACCTGTCTGCGCAGCAGGTACTGCAGATTGCAGCAACCATCGCTTCACTTGCCGCACAGCTCCATAGTAAAGGTATTATGCACGGCGACCTTTATGCACACAACACCCTGATAGACGAAGAAGGAAATACATTATTTGGTGATTTTGGCGCGGCCTGTTTTTACGATACTGCTGATCTAACAGTTGCAGCAGCACTGGAACGGCTCGAAGTAAGTGCCTTTGGTCACCTGCTCGACGACCTGCTTTCATTATGTAGCGAATCCGGGCAAGATCCATCGTTAGTGAAACTGGAAATACTGAGGGATCTGAGCCGTGCCGACGATGTATCTTCGCGCCCAGGCTTTATAAGCCTTAGCGATGAACTTTCGCAGCTTGCATCATAGGTTAGTCCTATAATATGCCCGACCAGATTGACTTCAGACGTATAAAGGCACCATTTGTCTCCAGTAACGCGGCCGATGGGCATTACTCCCCCAGATGTAAAACTGATTGCTAATGCCTTTATTCCAGAGCATCTGGCTGAATTCCTGGTTGCCTTGTAAAAACGGGTCGGTTTCACCAATAGCAATAATAATCTCCAGGTTTCGCATCGCATTTAGAAGATACTCATCAGAAAGGTTGACGATAAACTGGCCTGGCATATTGAAGTAGACGGATTCGCTGCGAAAGCCATCCAGTAGGTCCCTGAAGTCGCCAAAGTTTTTAGTCAGGTCGTATCTTCCGCTGATACCCACTGCTTTTTTAAATAGCCAGGGGTACTTTAGTGCGAAATTTATGGCATGATAGGCGCCCATACTGCAGCCTGCGGTCTCTAGGTAACCACTGTCATTTTTTTTTCGAATCATCGGAATCACCTCATCAAGAAGATATTGCTCATATTTAATATGCCGTAAAATACGGGATGATGGTTCGATATTCGAGTTGTAGAAACTTTCGGCATCAATGCTGTCCACACAATATAGCTGTACCTCACCATTTTCAATCTGGTGTTTCATCGCATCGACGACGCCCCAATTTTCATAGTCGAAGAACCGCGCTGTACGCGTAGGAAAAAATATCACTGCCCTTCCGGCATGGCCGAAAACTAAAAGTTCCATATCTCTCTGCAGGACTGGACTAAACCATTTGTGATACTCTCTGTTCATCTGGCGGCGTTAATAAATTGGAGAATATCGATGTTTCATGTTACCGGGAAATTAAAAACGGGTTAATTGTTTCTTTCCACAATAGATAACCCTTTTCACTCAGGTGCAGTCCGTCTTCTGAATATAACTCAGGTATTGGCTGTCCTGATTTATCCAACATCTTTTTGAATATATCAATGAATGTCCAGTTTTTGTTCTTTTTGATAATTTCAGTCTCTATCAGATTATTGGCGTACATAAACTTTCCTACCAGATCCCAACGATTAGGGCTGGGTTTCATAGAAACAAAATAACACGGGATGTCACCAAAAAGATCAGCTGCATGAATCACCAGCTGTTGGAAAAATATAAATAACTCTTCGGGGTTCCTGCCGTCGCCCAGATCATTGTCGCCAGCATACACCACCAGTGCTTTTGGTTTATATTGCGACAAAATTCTTTGGAAAAACCACACACAGGCAGCGAGTGTAGAGCCGCCAAAGCCCAGATTAACTACTTTTCTTTCTGGGAAGTCCGCTGCAAGGTTACTCCATAACCGTATGGAAGAACTGCCGTAAAATATAACTTCTGCATCAAATCCATTTTTTAAACTCTCTTTATCAAGATGTGTAACCTCTTCTTCGTACCAATCCATTTTATATGTTATAGCCATAAAGATAGCAGGATTTGTTTTACAGCACTTAATCTGTAATATTAACTTTAATCTTTTTACGTAGCAATGCCATTACAGAAGTAAAACTTACTTTACGAAACATCACAAGATTAATTTTTATATCTTCAGCTATATGTTATTGATGATGAAGAAAGTAATGTTTTATTGCATTTTTATTTCTCTTTCAGTTTTATGTTTTGGCTGCAATCCAGGCAGGGCGAAGTTGCAACAAGTTTCTGTCAGGCAAACGCCTCCAAAGCCACCAGAAGAAAATCCTAATTTGCCATTGGATGAAGAACAGGAATTCCGTATTTTTTTTAAACGCTTCTCAGCGGTAGTGGCTTCTAAAAAAATAAAAGAGTTGGCTGGAATGATGCATTTTCCCTTTTATTCTGGTCATTTTGAAAATGAAACAGGAATGGGAACGCCTTCAGACCCACTCAGCCAGGTCGAATTCCTGGATAATGGCCTGAAGCTTTTCACTCGGGATATATGGAAGTTACTTCCTTTGTCGAAAGAAGACGACCTATCTGAGATTGATAAGGAAACAAGTGAGATTTATTACCAGACACTATGGCGCATAACAGATAAGGGATGCCGGATGTATGAGTTGTACAGGCAATATCCTGAACAAAATACTAAGGCGGAAGCCTACTTCGCCTTCGTTTTTGGTAAGGTGGACGGAAAATATAAGGCGATCGCTTTATACAGCAAATGGCCTTTAAAATAATACAGCTTCCTCTCAGGCATATTACAGAATCAGTTGTTCTTAAACAACGGTACAATCTGTTTTGTTACTGCACAAAATATCGCTATAATTACATTGCTTTGCCCTTAGGCATTGTTGATAATTTTACACCGAATATATTCTGATGAAGAAATTTCCCATTATTGCTGCCATTTTACTATTGTTCACCGTATTTGGAATAAAAGCGCAGTCTAAAGGACCCGCCTATCTGTTTGCTTATTTCAAAGGCAACGGAGAGGATGGTTTACACTATGCTTATAGTACAGACGGTTACAAATGGACTGCCTTAAAGAATGACCATTCCTTTCTTACCCCAACAGTCAGTAAGGATAAGCTGATGCGCGACCCATGTATCATCAGGGGGAGAAACGGCATTTTCCATATGGTATGGACGGTAAGCTGGAAAGATAAAGGAATTGGTTATGCTTCATCCAAAGATTTGATCCATTGGTCGGAACAACAGTTCCTTCCTGTGATGGCGAAAGAAGAAGGTGCGCGTAATACCTGGGCCCCTGAAATCACTTATGATGATCAGTCCAACACCTATATGATTTACTGGGCCACTACGATTAGCGGTAAGTTTCCTGAAACAGCAAGCAAGGCCGATGATGGCTATAACCATCGCATTTATCAGGTAACTACGAAGGATTTTAAAACATACACAGACACAAAATTACTGTACGACCCTGGTTTTAATGTTATTGATGCCAGCATTATAAAAGATGGAGGAAGGTTTGTGATGTTCCTGAAAGATGAAACCCGTGAGCCGGCACAGAAAAATCTTAAAATTGCTTATGGTGCTGCATTAACAGGGCCTTATGGTGCTGCTTCTGCGCCCATCACGGGAGAATATTGGGCCGAAGGACCAACTACTTTGAAAATCGGAACGAACTGGCTCTTATATTTTGATAAATATAGGGACCATAAGTATGGTGCCTTGCGCTCTGCAGACCTGGGCAAGTGGGAGGACATCTCAGAGGAGATCAGCCTTCCAAAAGGTATAAGGCACGGTTCTATCTTAAAAATAACACAAGCTGAACTCAATAAGTTGTTAAAACAATAACTTAACTACTCTTATGAAATTGTTTTTTCTCCTGGCTGCAGTTATGTTTTCTGGTTTCAATGCCCGCGCCTTACCTGTTGCAAATAGTAGTCAGGCGGGCCAGATGGAACGGGCCTGGCTGGTCAAATCGATGTGTAAAATCGCAGATCCGGTGCTGGTTGCGCTCAGTAGAAACGAATTGAAAAAAAATATGCCTGTGGAATGTGCGGAAGGAGCGCTGGAGGGCAGAAAACAGGTGACATACCTGGAGGCCTTTGGTCGTTTGTTATCAGGAATGGCGCCCTGGCTTGAACTGGGGCCTGATGCCTCTGCTGAAGGTAGATTACGCAAAAAATATCTTGAGCTGGCATTGAAAGGCATCCACAATGCTACTGATCCGGCTGCTGCAGATTATATGAACTTCAATAAGGGGGGGCAGCCGCTGGTAGATGCGGCATTTTTGTCGCAGGCCCTGTTGCGGGCACCGGTACAGCTTTGGGGGCAACTCGATGCGGCTACCAGGGCTAATGTAATCAGAGAATTGAAATCATCAAGGACCATCCGTCCCTATACCAGTAACTGGCTATTGTTTAGTGCGATGGTAGAAGCTGCGTTACTGAAATTTGATGGTGCATGTGACCAGATGCGTATAGATTATGCGGTAAAACAACATATGCAATGGTACAAAGGTGATGGTATGTATGGTGACGGGGAAAATTTTCACTGGGATTACTACAATAGTTTTGTTATCCAGCCTATGCTGATAGAAATCCTGCGGACCACTGGCAACGAAAAATTGGTATATGATGAGGTACTTCGCCGTGCAGTGAGATATGCTGCAGTGCAGGAAAGGCTGATTTCACCAGAAGGTACCTACCCGGCAATCGGGCGTTCACTGGCTTACCGGTTTGGGGCTTTCCAATCGCTGTCGCAAATTGCCTTGCTCAAGATGCTGCCGAAAGAAATCAAGCCTGGCCAGGTACGCGCTGCTTTATATACGGTGATCAAAAAACAGCTGGAAGCGCCTGGAACGTTTGACAAACAGGGCTGGTTGCAAATTGGGTTTTATGGTCACCAGCCGTCTATAGGGGAAATATATATTTCTACCGGAAGTCTTTACTTATGTTCGCAGGGATTTCTGATATTAGGGCTGAAACCAACCGATGATTTTTGGAGAGGGCCTGATGAGGAATGGACACAACGTAAGATTTGGAATGGAAAACAGATCCCCATTGATCATAGTATAGACCACTAATGTGCACTAACCTTAAACGATGAGCAATCATACGAGCAAATAACCAAATATAATTTATGAAACAGACCGTGTACAAATTTAAATTACTAACTCTCACCTTGCTGTTGTTATCAGGTATTTTGGGCAATGCCCAGACCTTCAAAACGAATGCTCAGCTGTTAAAAACTATAAATGCCCATTACCTGTCGGGGACGGCGCAATACAAAGTAATGATGAACTTACTTCAAGGCGATCGTTTTCCTAAAACGTTTGATGTAAAAACCGGTAAGCTGGTGACCAGTGATTCTGGCTGGTGGTGCAGTGGTTTTTATCCCGGCACACTCCTTGAATTATACGCTAAAACTAAAGATCCGGTACTGCTGACGGAAACAAACAGGATCTTGGGGCACCTGGTAAAAGAGCAATACAATACCACCACGCACGACCTGGGTTTTATGATGTACTGTAGTTTTGGGAATGCACTGATGAATGATCCGAAACCAGAATATAAGGCGGTTTTGCTAAATAGCGCAAAATCATTGTCAACACGATTTGATCCTAAAATTGGCTGTATAAAATCCTGGGACAGTAAAAAGAAAGAATTTCTGGTGATCATAGACAATATGATGAACCTGGAGCTGCTTTTTTGGGCGACACGTACAACAGGAGATTCAAGCTATTATAAAATTGCAGTAACCCATGCCAATACAACGATGAAAAATCACTTCAGGCCAGATTACAGCTCTTATCATGTGATCAATTATGATCCGGAAACCGGCGCTGTGCAAAAGAAACAGACTGCACAGGGTTATGCAGATGAATCTGCCTGGGCGAGGGGACAAGCCTGGGGTTTATATGGTTACACTGTGATGTATAGGGAAACGCATGATCAGAAGTACCTTGATCAGGCAAATCACATCGCTTCTTTTATCCTTAGCCATCCGAATTTGCCAAAGGATAAAATTCCTTACTGGGATTTTAATGCACCCAATATCCCCAATGCTTTGCGTGACGCCTCTGCTGGTGCGGTGATGTCTTCAGCGTTATTTGAACTGGCACACTATGCCGGAAAGAAGGAAGCCAATACGTATTTTAAGGCTGCTGAAAGAATGCTGCAAACCCTGTCCGCTGTTCCTTACCAATCGTTGCCCGGAACAAACGGAGGTTTTTTGCTTCAACACAGTGTTGGGCACCTCCCACAGCATTCGGAAGTGGATGTACCGCTTACTTATGCCGATTACTATTATGTGGAAGCCATGAAAAGATACGAAACGATAAATTCAACTAAATAAAAATACTGATGCATAAAATCTCATTGGTGCTGTTGGCACTGCTATGTTGCACAGGCCTGTATGCCCAGAATAATCTGATTAGTAATACCGGGGCCAGGAAATCGGTCAGCCTGAACGGAAAGTGGCAATATATTGTGGATCCGTATGAGACGGGTTTCTATGATTACAGGTACAAGGAACTGAAAGAAGATAATCCGGATGCATATTGGAATACTGACGTACAGGTTAATAAAACGGAAAAAAAGGAACACGGTTATATAGAAAAGTACAGTTTGATAGTACCAGGCGACTGGAACCATCAGCAACCTGAGTTTACATTTTATGAAGGAACGATCTGGTATAAGAAATCTTTTGATATGGAAAAGGTGGCTGCGGGAAGTAAATATCACCTGTACTTTGGAGCGGTGAATTACCAGGCAGATGTGTACCTGAACGGGAAAAAACTGGGTATGCATAAAGGTGGTTTTACACCTTTCAATTTTGAAGTCCCGGTTTCCCTGTTAAAAGACAAAGGAAATTTTTTAGTGGTGAAGGTTGACAATAAACGCCATGCCGACGAAGTACCTACACTCAATACAGACTGGTGGAATTACGGTGGGATTACAAGGGAAGTAAAACTCATAGAAACACCGGCTACGTTTATACAGGATTTTGTTGTGCAACTGAAAAAAATCAGTACAGGCAAGGCACCAGATAAAACACCTGAAGTTGAAGGCTGGGTAAAGTTGAACCAGGCCCCGGCGGCCGGAGAAACGATCACGGTGGAAATACCTGAACTAAAATTTAAGACATCAGTTCCAGCATCAGGACGGACCACGGCACTGAAATTTAAATTGCCTAAGGTACAGTTATGGTCGCCCGAAACACCTAAGTTGTACACCGTGATTGTTAGTACACAAAGCGACCGTACACAAGATAAAATTGGTTTCAGGACCATCGAAGCACACGGTATACAGGTATTACTGAACGGTAAACCGCTGTTTTTACGCGGAATCAGCATCCATGGCGAAATCCCGCAGGAAATCAGACGTGCCTACAGTGAGGAAGATGCCGTCCAATTGCTGCACCAGAGTTTTGAACTGGGCTGTAATATGGTGAGACTTGCACATTATCCCCATGACGAGAAGATTACGCGACTTGCAGATTCACTTGGAATGCTGGTCTGGTCGGAAATACCGGTCTATTGGACGATAGATTTTAAAAGTGAAGAAGTACTGGGTAAAGCAAAAGCACAGTTGGAAGAAATGATCACGCGAGACCATAACCGGGCGAGTATCATTATCTGGTCGGTTGGAAACGAAACACCGATCAGCTCCGTACGCACCAATTTTATGCACAGCCTGTTGACAAAGGCTAGGGAGCTGGACAATACACGGATGGTTTCAGCGGCACTTGAGGTGAATTATAGCGCGCTGAATGATAAAAATATAGTAGATGATCCGCTTGGTGAATTTGTTGACCTCGTAGCTTTTAATGAATATTTAGGCTGGTATGGTGGTTTGCCTGATAAATGCAGAACTACAAATTGGGATACTCCTTATAATAAGCCACTCTTTATCAGTGAAACCGGGGGTGATGCCAAAGGTGGGTTTCATGCAGATTCCCTCACCCGTTTTAGTGAAGAGTACCAGGAGTGGTACTTTAAAGAACAAGTGGCGATGCTCAAACGTATGCCTGCAAAATACGTTGGTATTTCGCCATGGGTATTGGCCGATTTTCGCTCACCACGACGTAATAACCCTTTTTACCAGGAAGGCTGGAACCGTAAAGGTTTTTATGACGATAAGGGAAATAAAAAGAAGGCCTTTTATATAATGAAAGGTTACTATGATGAAATGAAGAAAAAGATGTTAAAGAAATAAGTTATGAAGTTAAAGTTGTATCTGTTATCAGGGATTATTTGTTTTTTCATCAGTCAGGGTTTTGCTCAGAAAGCTGCGCATAGTTTCACCTTGAGTGATTCTACTTTTGTGCTGGATGGGAAGCCCTTTGTGATTATCTCCGGTGAAATGCACTATCCACGTGTGCCCCGGGAAGCCTGGAGGCAGCGGATGAAAATGGCTAAGGCGATGGGGCTGAACACGATAGGTACATATGTATTCTGGAACCTGCATGAGCCGCAAAAGGGTAAATTTGATTTCAGCGGAAATAATGATGTAGCGGAATTTGTTAAGATTGCCCGTGAGGAAGGGCTTTGGGTGATTTTGCGTCCGAGTCCATATGTATGCGCAGAATGGGAATTTGGCGGTTATCCTTATTGGCTGCAGAATGAAAAAGGATTAGTAGTGCGCAGTAAGGAAAGCCAATACCTCAAAGAGTATGAAGCATACATTAAAGAAGTGGGGAAACAGTTGGCGCCATTACAAGTTAACCACGGCGGAAATGTGCTAATGGTGCAGATAGAGAATGAATATGGTTCTTATGGAAATGACAAGGAGTATCTGGCAATTAATCAACGTCTGTTTAAAGAAGCAGGTTTTGATGGGTTGTTGTATACCTGTGATCCTGCTGCGGATGTTGCCAACGGTTTACTTGAGGGCCTGATGCCAGCAGTTAACGGGCTTGATAATCCACAAAAAGTAAAGGCGCTGGTTAGGGGACTGAATAAAGGAAAGGGTCCTTTCTTTATTGCAGAGTGGTACCCCGCATGGTTTGATTGGTGGGGTGCACCGCATCATACTGTGCCAGCAGCAAAATATACCGGGAAACTGGATTCGGTGTTGAGAGCTGGTATTTCTATCAATATGTATATGTTCCATGGCGGAACTACCCGGGGTTTTATGAACGGGGCGAACTACAAGGATACCTCTCCATATGAACCGCAGATCAGCAGTTATGATTATGATGCGCCATTGGATGAGGCAGGAAATGCCACGGATAAATTTATGCAGTTCAGGTCGGTAATTCAGAAATACCTTCCAAAGGCTGAAGTACTGCCAGCAGTTCCTGCTGCGAAACCTGTTATTGCCATTCCTTCGATTGTATTTAAATCTGCAGTGAGGTTAAGGGATATATTGCCTGCGGGGATTAAAAATCGGGACCCACTGACTTTTGAAGCACTGAACCAGGATTATGGATTTGTATGGTACCGGACAGAGCTTTCCGGTGGGAAAACAGGTACACTGAAATTGCAGGCACTGCGGGATTATGCAATAGTAATGCTGAATGGTAAGCCTGTGGGGACGCTGGACAGAAGGCTGGGGCAAGACAGCCTGACGATGACTTTACCTGCCGGAAAGGTGCAGCTGGATATCTTAGTGGAAAACCTGGGCAGGATCAATTTTGGTAAGTATCTGCTGGAAAATAAAAAAGGGATTACTGAAAAGGTGCTATTTGCCGGGACTGAGTTGAAGAACTGGCAGATGTACGGATTACCTTTCGGCAGCGTTGCCTCAATTCCGTTTAAGACAAAATTTACGGCGGACAGTTCTCCTGTGATAAAAAAGGCATTTTTTAAACTGGATCAGTCGGGCGATACTTACCTGGATATGAGCAAATGGGGTAAAGGAGTGGTTTGGGTAAACGGACATAACCTGGGACGTTATTGGGAGATTGGTCCGCAACAAACGTTGTACGTGCCAGCTGAATGGCTGAAAAAGGGCGACAATGAACTCGTGGTGCTTGAATTGCTGAATACTGGTCAGACAGAGATTAAGAGCCTGAAACAACCTTTGCTTAGTGTGATTAAAAAATAATCCAACCGCTTTACATTAATCATTAATACCTTAGCAGGATGTCATCCCATCATATTGTAAAAGAAAAACAGGAGCCCGCTTTATATATTCATGACCTGGGTAATTTTGATGAAGAATACCTGGGCCAGATTCTGGAATGGAGCCCAACGCTGATCGTAAACGGTGCTATATACGAGAAAGTATTGAGCCTTGGGCTGAAGGTGGACGTAATCCTGAACCCTATCGAAGGAATCGCCGCGCAGGAAAATACCAGGTCAATTATTGGCCCTGGTGACGAGTATAATACA
>Ga0247815_10001862_pt1 | contig 15874 bp, 14 predicted proteins | sample UWRJL194509B1_FD_181014 | JGI IMG/M metagenome (GOLD analysis project Ga0247815, IMG submission 181014) | Plant litter microbial communities from Arlington Agricultural Research Station in Wisconsin, United States - UWRJ-L194-509B-1 | ecosystem: Environmental > Terrestrial > Plant litter >...
GATGGGGGATATTTACCGGCAGGCATAGGCTGGTACCGTAAATCGTTTGCCGTACCTGCCGACTGGAAAGGTAAAAGCATCTCTATTTACTTTGGTGGGGTTTATATGAGCTCGGAGGTTTTTATAAACGGGAAATCACTTGGGGTATATCCGTATGGGTATTCTTCGTTTAGCTACGACCTTACACCATACCTTGTTTATGGTAAAGAAAACACTATTGCTGTGCGCGTAGATAATTCTAAACAAAAAAATTGCCGTTGGTACAGTGGGTCGGGTATTTACCGCCATGTATGGCTTACTGCTACAAATAATATACATGTTGCACAATGGGGTACAGCCATTGCCACACCTAAAGTATCTGTTAAAGAAGCAACTGTTGAGGTTACCACAACTATAAAAAACGAAACAGAAAAGCCACAGCGTATACGCATTAAAGCAGAACTATTTTCTGCTAATGCAAAAAAGACAGGAAGCGGTTTTACAGATGTTGACGTTGCTGCTAATAGCGAAAAAGAAGTTAAGCAAACTATAAAGGTTTCTAAACCTAATTTATGGACTCCCGAAACACCAAATTTATATCGGTATAAAATCGAGGTCATACAGGATAATAAGGTTGTAGATGCAGTAAGCAATAATTTTGGCATTCGGTCTATAGAGTTTACGGCTGCAAATGGTTTTAGGCTAAACGGCAAAACGGTAAAAATTAATGGAGGCTGTGCCCACCATGATAATGGATGCCTGGGTGCTGCTGCTTATGACAGGGCAGAAGAAAGAAAGGTGGAACTTTTAAAAGCTGCCGGCTTTAACTTAGTGCGTACATCACACAACCCGCCATCGGAAGCTTTTCTTGATGCCTGCGACAGGCTTGGCCTTTTAGTTATTGATGAAGCTTTTGATGGCTGGAGAACCAAGAAAACCGAATTTGATTATTCATTGTACTTTGATAAATGGTGGGAAAAAGATATTGCGGCTATGGTAAAGCGTGACCGCAGCCACCCGTCTGTTATTATGTGGAGCATTGGTAACGAAATTATAGAGCGTAAAGAACCGCAGGCTGTAGAAACAGCCAAGATGCTTGCTAACGGTATTCGTAAATATGATACTACCCGCCCGGTAACATCGGCCATGACAACGTGGGATAAGGAGTGGGAAATGTTCGACCCGCTAATGGCTGCACATGATGTTGCAGGGTACAACTACCAACTACACCATGCTCCGGACGATCATAAACGAGTACCATCTCGTGTTATTATACAAACAGAGTCATACCCACGCGATGCTTTTGCCAACTGGAAACTGGTTAATGAAAATAGTTACATTATAGGTGATGTGGTTTGGACAGCAATGGATTATTTGGGCGAGTCGGGGATAGGGCGTTGGTATTATTCAGGCGAAGTTACCGGCGAACACTACGAGCGCGATATGTTTCCGTGGCATGGTGCATACTGTGGTGATATAGACCTTACCGGCTGGCGAAAACCAATATCGCACTACAGGAGTATGCTGTACAATACAAACGAAAAGCTGTATATGGCAGTTCGCGAACCGGCTCCTGCCCCGTTAGAGATTAAAGAAACAATGTGGTCAGTATGGCCTACATGGGAAAGCTGGACATGGCCGGGACACGAACAAAAAAATATAGAGGTAGAGGTATATGCAAAATATCCTGCCGTAAGGCTTTACCTTAACGGAAAAGTAATTGGGGAAAAGGCTACTACAGAGAAAGAGCAATTTAAGGCCACATTTACCCTGCCTTACACGGCCGGACAACTAAAGGCTGTAGGTGTGCAAAACGGTAAAGAAACGGAGACTAAAATCTTGAAAACGGCAGGCAAGGCTGCCAATATAAAACTGGTTGCCGACAGGACAAATATAACTGCCGATGGTCAGGATCTATCATACATTTCTGTAGAAATAACTGATGCAGCGGGTAACCTCGTGCCTAACGCAGATAACAGTATGAAATTTAAAATTAGCGGTGCAGGTGTTATAGCCGGACTTGACAATGCTAATCTTAAAGATACCGAATCTTACAGTAGTACTACCCGCAAGGCATGGAATGGCCGTGCCATGGCAGTAGTTAAAAGTAGTAAAGCTAAAGGCGATATAACGCTAACTGTTAGCTCGGCGGGACTGCCAGATGCTACCATAACAATTAAAGCGGTAGAGCTGGCTGCTGCCAAATAATGATAAGATTAAAGTATAATGTACCAAGCTTTATATTACCGCGTGTTTTTACCATAAAGTACGCGAGGTTTTTAACAAAGTACACCAGGTATGCGCTTCGCTTTTTAAGAACACAGGGCTGTATCTCAAATGTTAACAGCTTACTTTGCGTTACAGCCCTGTTCTTTGCATGCCTTGCATGCGTTTTCATTATACAGGCTATTTTGTAATCGGATCGCGTAGTGCACCCTGTGAAAAGCCTGGTGCACTTTGTGGTTAAATATTACCTTAAAAAAGGCCGAAGATTATTACGTTCTTCGGCCTTTTATATTTATTCCAATAAGTGCAATTATTTAAACCCGTTTATAGTTTTTCTAATTGCCGTAAGGTTTTCCATAAGGCCTTCAAAGTATTTAATATCAAGCATATTGGCACCATCGCTTTTAGCATTAGCCGGGTCAAAATGCGTTTCTATAAAAATACCATCTGCACCTGTAGCAATACCAGCACGGGCAATAGTCTCTATCATATCCGGCCTCCCGCCTGTAACACCGGCAGTCTGGTTAGGCTGCTGTAAAGAGTGGGTAACATCAAGAACAGTAGTTGCAAATTCTCTCATTGTAGGTATTCCCCTAAAGTCTACCACCATGTCCTGGTAGCCAAACATACTTCCCCTGTCGGTAACAATAACATTTTCGTTATGGCTGTCAAGCACTTTTTGCACGGCATGCTTCATACTTTCAGGGCTCATAAACTGGCCTTTTTTAAGGTTAACCGTTTTTCCTGTTTCGGCAGCAGCCACAACAAGGTCGGTTTGCCTTACAAGGAAAGCCGGTATCTGCAACACATCTACATACTCGGCGGCCATGGCTGCATCTTCGTTAGTATGGATATCTGTAACTGTTGGCACACCAAATGTTTCAGATACTTTGCGTAAAATTTTAAGGGCTTTCTCGTCGCCTATACCGCTAAAGCTGTCTATGCGTGAGCGGTTCGCTTTTTTAAACGAGCCTTTAAAAATATAAGGTATCTGTAGCCTGTCGGTTACTTTTACAATAGTTTCGGCTATACGAAGCGCCATTTCTTCGCCCTCAATGGCACACGGGCCTGCAAGTAAAAAGAAATTTCCGCTATCGGTATTTTTAATTTGTGGTATATTATGTAAGTTCATTGTTGTGTTTTAAATCCATGCAAAGATAACGATAAAATAGCGATTATATACTATTTGTAATAGGGTAGGGAGCAGACATAAATTCCAATATTTTCAAGAATTAGTTGGTGCTAATGTTGTCTTAAAAATTATTTTATTATCCTTATCCCAAAGCCTTTAGGCGCAAGCACTTTACCTTTTTCGTAGAGGTTTATGTATATAAGTTTAGGCTGTGCTAATCCTTCCCAGGTAACTTCATAGATATCGAGAACCCCGGCACCCATCTCATTTTTTTTAGACGGGAAAGGGCAGCAGGTATCAGTCTTTTTGTAGGTTAGCTTTTCGCCATTAGGTCCGGACAGTGCGCCAAAGTACCTCTTAACATTTATTTCGGCAGTTTGTATAGGCAGGAAACCAAGGTTGATGGGATAGTCCTGGTCATAGCCATACTTTTTATCGCTGCTAACCTCTGTAATAACAAACGTTTTTTCTTTAGATAAAGCCGGCATAATTGCATTATCGTCTATATTGCGAATGGTATTACGGGTACTAATGCATGACGTTAATGCTAATAGTAAAAAGCAGGATGACAGCAGGAATTTTTTCATATTGGGTTTTTGATTTTCATATCAAAGTTAGCAAATATTTTGAAGATATAATTGGTAAGGAACACGGATAACACGGATTTAAGCAGATCTTCACGAATTTTTTAAACTAATACAATAACTTGTTAAAAGAAATCTGCGGTTATCCGTAAAATCCGCGTCATCTGCGTTCCATGTTTCATAATGTTCGACGCATCCCATTTATTACTATTTTTGCAGTAAAATAAAATCATCATGGATATTTTTTACGGTACCTGGTCGTGGTATGTGTCGGGATTCCTTATAGGTTCGGTTATGCTATTGCTGGTATATTTTGGTAAAACATTTGGTATGTCGTCTAACCTGCGTACTATGTGTACTATTTTGGGTGCGGGAAAAACGTCTGACTTTTTCAGGTTCGACTGGAAAGCCCAGCGCTGGAACCTTGCCGTGGTACTTGGCGCTATGCTGGGTGGCTTTATTGCTGTTACTTATTTAAGTGACCCAACTGTGCCTACGGTAGTACTGAATCCAACTACTGTTACAGACTTACAGCAAATGTATATTGATGCGCCCGATGGTAAATTAATACCCGAGGCTTTAAGCAGTGCCGATGCTTTACAATCGCCAAAGATATTGGCCATATTATTAATAGGTGGATTGTTAGTAGGTTTTGGTACGCGTTATGCCGGTGGGTGTACTTCTGGCCATGCCATTACAGGTTTAAGTAATTTACAGTTGCCGTCGCTTATTGCGGTTATAGGTTTTTTTATAGGTGGGTTAATAATGTCGTGGATCTTATTACCGCTAATTTTAAAATAAAGACAACATGAAATTTATAAAATATATACTCGTTGGATTGCTTTTTGGGATTGTACTAACTAAATCGGAAGCGGTATCATGGTACCGTATTTACGAGATGTTTCACTTTCAGTCGTTCCACATGTTTGGCATTATAGGCACGGCAGTATTTGTAGGCGTCATAGGCTTACAGTTTTTTAAAAGAAGTAAGCTAAAAGATATTGATGGGCAACCTATAATTTTAGCCGACAAAGAAAAAGGCTTTACCCGATATCTTGTAGGGGGCTTATTGTTTGGTTTGGGCTGGGGGCTTGTGGGCACCTGCCCCGGGCCTATATTTATACTAATAGGAGCAGGCTTCTGGGGAATAGGAATAGTATTAATAGGCGCTTTATTAGGAACATATTTATACGGATTGCTAAAGAATAAGCTGCCCCATTAAAAGTTAGCCACGAATTACACAAATTTTCCCGAATTTTGTTTAAGGATTGGCGAAGTAAACTTACCTGTAGAAATTTGTGTTTAGCTCTAAAATATTACAACTTAAAAATAAGCTTGTTTTGTTTACCTAAAGAGCTTTGTGTAACAGCGGTAGGCTTAAAGCCATATTGATCAACTATTTTTTCTTTAAGATCTTTAAATTTTTTTGGATTTAAAGAAGGGTCTAACCGTACCGATGATATAAACTCTAAAGGGGCTATTTTTATCCTGCATATCCTTTCATTTTTAGTGTCAATAAGGCTTTTGTCGGGGATGCTTAACAGGCGTACTTCATTTTCATATTTATACGATTTACGTTTAAGGAGAAGCGACTGTACATGCTCATCATTAATTTCATCCGACTGCAGGCATTTAATATATTCCTTGTTTTTTGGCAGTTGTAGTAAGTCTTTTTGGGTAAGGTAATCAACTACACCATAATAAAAATCGCCGTTATTATTATCTGATAGTTGATTTAGCCTGTCTAAATGCGTTGTAATGCGTACACCGGGATGGCGCTGGGTAATACCATTATCATCAGGTTTTATTGTATATATTTGCCACAGCGCATAAGAGTCTTCGTCATAGCTCCAGCACTGCCCATAAATTTTATCTTTAGCAGGATGTTTAAACGGCATACCGTTCTTAATAATCCGTGCATTAAAGATAATATTCTCCATAGGGTCGGTCCAGCATTTCGGCTGTACCATCACAATCTCTTTATTATCTAATATCTGAAAAAAACGGTCGAGCAATTCTATGCGGTGCAGGTAGGGGCGTAGTTGTAATTGTTTATTGAGTTCTCCTATCCGTTTCATAAAATTGCAGGTTATAGATTATATTGAAGTAATAAAAATACATTTTTTTAATATACCTCAATGCTGTAAATATAAAAGGCTGCTAAAATAATTTAGCAGCCTCATCAATTGTTTTTAAATTTAAAATTACTCTTTAATAACCTTTTGCACAGATGAGCCTTTTGCGGTACTTACCTTTACAAAGTATATTCCTGCGCTTAAATCGCTAACATCTAAATAAGAAATGTTCTTAAACGATTTTACAGTTTGTCCTACGCCGTTTATAATAACAGTGTTAATAATTGCATCTTCGGTTTTAAGCGTAAGTACATTTTTTACCGGGTTAGGGTATGCCGTAAATAAATTTTTACCGGTATGGTTTACACCGGCTGTATTGTCCTGCGCTGCGGTAGGTATAAACGGCCTGCGTGTATTTGCATTGCCAAAGCTTGTACCAAACCATGCACCATTAGTTAGTGCTGTCTGTAAGTCATTGTTTACAACCCAGTCAGACATATCAGTTCCGCTAAAGTTTTTCCATGAAGTAGTTTCATTTAAAGTTCCTGTAAGTTCATTGTAGGTAATTGCTGTTATAGCATTGTTTGTAATAGTAACGTCCAGATCTATGTCAGCATCAGATATTTGGGTAAGTGCTTCCTGGGCGGTAAGTGTACCATTATAGTGTATTCCCCATGCAAACGTTACAGGAGCTTCGCCGGGTGCATTAAAATCGATAACAATTACCGACTCGTTTTCGCCCTCTCCAATCCAGTAGGTAACATCTTCACTGCTAAACCATAGCGAGCTATAAGCAGGATACGTAACTGTAGGTCTTAGCGGGCCTTCGTCGCCCATAAAACCATACGATACACCATACCAGCCGCCGTTAGCTAAGATTTCTGATGTTCCACCATTAAGTTCCAGGGTTTGTGCAGAATTACCAGACCATGTGCTCCACCAGTCCGGGTCCCCCTGCAAACGAATGTGGTTGTTGTAGATAATGTCTTCAAGAAACCCCATATTACTTTGGGCAAAAGTAAAATTAGGCTCTGCATTAGCAACGGCCTCAATCATATTGGCAAAAGTAAGCTCTGTGTTTTCCGGATAATGAAATCCAAATGCAAAAGATGGGTCTGTAGTACCATCCCTAAAATCAACAACCAAAATTGCGCTTTGAGATCCTTCGCCTACCCAAAACTTAACATCGTCCTGAGTAAACTGGGCAGATAATTTTGATGAAAAAGTTAGTAAAAAGAGAAACAGTGAAATAGTAAAAATTCTTTTCATTCTATGGTTTATTTAGTTATTTACAACAAATACCAGGAATAAAAAAACAGAAAGAAGTGCCTTACCACGAATGGTAAAGCTATACTCTCTATGCCTTTATCCTGAAAGCACTGAAATTGTAAAATGGCAGGTCTTCTGACTCTCTCCGGATTGCTATGCCTTCCCACCAAAATGGCAGTGGCTTTGTTGTAGCATCTTTTTAATGAAGATTACAGCTGCAGGAACAGTTTAGGATTTTCACCTAATTCCCTTTTAATGCCATAGAAATGGCAACCAAAATACACTGCAAATATAGCACAGATAATTACAATTGCTATTTTAAATAAAGGTTGTTTAATAGAGGCAATGTGCTAATTTTGCGCTACCGTTATAAATGAAGTAAAAAGTGGAAAAGGAACAGGCAAACTGGACTATTTGTGAGGAATGTAAAGGACATGGCAAAAAAAGCCGTGGCCTCAGTAAGAAAGCGCGGCTCCAGTATCAAATGGCACTCGACTTATTTGAAAAAACAAATGGTGAGGGTATAGCTCCGGTTAAGCCTAAAGCTCATCTGTATCCATGCTTACACTGTTCCGGTACCGGGTTGGTTTCCTCTGCAAAGCCTCCTTTTGCAGATAGTATAAACTATCCACATGTTGCCATTATTGGTGGTGGGATAGGAGGTGTTGCCCTGGCTGTGGCTTGTCTGCACCGTGGTATTCCATTTACACTTTATGAGCGCGATAATAACTTTGATGCCCGTTCCCAGGGCTATGGACTCACTTTACAACAAGCCAGTAAAGCAATAGAGGGCTTTGGAATCTTGTCATTAAAAGATGCGGTAATTTCTACAAAACATGTGGTGCATACTACAGATGGTAAAGTTATTGGCGAGTGGGGTTTAAGAAAGTGGTTACAGACCGATGCTAAAGTCTCTGCTAAACGGTCTAATATACACATTGCAAGGCAATCGTTGCGGTTGGCATTGCTTGATCAACTTGGTGACCAAAATATAGTACAATGGGGGCATCAGTTAACAGGTTTTAAAGAGATTGAGGGAGAAAGTGTTGATTTAACCTTTCAGGTTAATGGACAGACTAAAAAAGCTAAAGCAAACCTTTTGGTGGGAGCAGATGGTATTCGTAGTGTGGTACGAAAATTAATGATAGGTGATGATGTTACCCCTTTGAGTTACCTTGATTGTATTGTAATATTAGGAATTTGCCCGTTAAGTGCTTTGAATGGTATTGACAGCCCTTTACTGGATTCGGCTACTGTATTTCAAACTGCTAATGGGAATGAGCGTATTTATATGATGCCTTACACATCAAACTCGGTAATGTGGCAGCTTAGTTTCCCTATGCAGGAAGACGATGCTAAAGTATTAAGCAGCAAAGGGCCCGGGGCGCTTAAGGAAGAGGCAATAAAACGAACACAATGGCATGACCCTATTCCGCAAATTGTCGCAGCAACGCCCGAAGCACAGATTTCAGGTTATCCTGTGTATGACAGGGAATTGCTTAACGAAGCATTGTTAGAGAAAGCAGGTAATATAACGCTTATAGGGGACGCAGCCCACCCAATGAGCCCATTTAAAGGGCAGGGGGCAAACCAGGCGCTGCTGGATGCCCTTACACTGGCGCGTGCAATAGCGCGGGGATGTACACCGGCATCGGGGTGGAGAAAAGCCGGGATAAGAAAAAGTGTATTATCAGATTTTGAATCGGAAATGCTAACCCGCAGTGCTGCAAAAGTGAAAGACTCTGCTATGGCTGCACAGTTTTTACATTCTGATACCGTACTGCATGAAGCTGATTCACCAAGGGGAAGTTGCGTAAAGCAAAAAGATTAAGGTTAAATACAAGTAATGTGCTACCTAAATTTATAATCCTTCGTATGTTTTATCAATCAGGAAAGAAAGCGACTCTTCAATTTTTTTCCTGCCATTTTCACTTTCTAAATCTACACCACAAAAAGAAGAACCATTTACCGTGGCGTAAAGGTTTAAATAATAGCTGCCCGCTATAAGTATTGCCATTACTGCCCTAAAATTCTCTGCTTTACCTTTAAAATGCGGGTCTGTAATGCTTGTAAGCAAAAGTTCGCCATTTGCTTCCTGCCTGTCAGTAAGGTTTTGTAAAGATTCTCTTTGCTCTGACAAACGCCAAAGAAGGATTTTTTGAAACTCGGGGTTGGCCTTCACATAGTCAAACTGCGATAAAAGCATCTCTTTTACAAAAGCTTTGCCGCCATTTTGTAATGCTTCTGCAGTATTATTTCCTTTAACATTACTCCAAAAGTCGTGAGAGTTTACATACTCATCTAAGAGCCCATTAAGGCCTCCAAAATAATTATAGATAAGTTTTTTGTCCAGATTAGCAACTTCTGCTATATGGTTTATCTTTAACGCCGAAAAACCGGTTGTAGTAATTATTTTACCAACGGCTTCAAGCAGTTTTTGCCTGCTTCTTTCTTTGTTCCTAATATTTCCATCTGTTATTTTCCTACCCATGAATTTTAAATCAGTAAGTCATTTTTAAAAGTGTCATAAATGATTTTAAAAAATTTAAACACTAAACATTGGCTTATTACAATTATTTGTAGTGCAAATAATTGTATGCCATTGTAAAAATACAGCCTAAACTTATATTTGTGCACTATACTGACAAAATTTTTAAAAGAAATTAAATTAAGAGGGGTGTAAATTACAGTTTAAAAATGCGGACATTGTGGCAAAAGATATTAAATAACCGGTTGTGCATTCTGCGTATTACAAATATAGGCAGGATGCACAACCGGTAATAGATTTTAGTAATTATTAAGAAGCGTCTTTTGTAGTTTTTATCAGCCCGATACCGGAAATAAAAAATATAAGCCCTATAATACCATATATAGCCGTTGTTTTTATGTTTTGTGACGCTGTAGTTGTATTAGCAAATACATAAGCCGCATATATAAGCCCGATGATACCAAGTATGGTTAGTATAGCACCGAAGATTCTTTTTAAATTCATGATATTTAGTATTAGATGATTTGTATTACAAATTTGGAACTTATTTAGCATAATTGTTTTGGCTTTGTAATAAAATTAACGTGCTACGATATTAAAAGCAATAATTTATGTAACTGTAGTACTTTATTACGGTTTAATTAATGCTTAAAAGATAATTGGTGTTAAAGATATCTTAATCAAAAGTTATATAGTCACAAAGTTCTGGGAGATAAGGATTTAATTATAGAAATTTGAGACAGGATTTAAACTAACGGTCTAACCATTAAGTAACCAACGCTATGAAACTACTCTACTTTTTCTTATCTGTAATGAGCCTTATACTTACCGGCTACCTGATTGTGAATAATTTTAGTTTTGATCATTCAAGCTTTAGTAATTTTCTTATAAATGGGTTATTTATATTACTGCCTTGCTCATTACTTATTGCCGGATTAGCTGCTTTATTTTCTCACAGAAAAAAGTATCAGGATAAAGATATGATGACAATACGTCAATACTATAATTACAGGAGTGCCCGCTAATAGGTATGCTCATAAAAAATACAAGAACTGTCCGAAAAATATTTTGGGCAGTTTTTTTATATTTACGGTTAACTACTCATGCAGCCACAATTTAATAACTACTATTTTAGAGGAAAATAAACAACGGACAATCTGCCTGCACTTTTGAAACGTAAACAATAAAAAACAAAACAGCGCCCTGAGGCGCTGTCTAAAATACTATTTCTTTAAATACGTATCAAAATAATCGGCAATCTTCTGGTTAAGGTGTGCACGGTCTTTACCGCGTACATTATGCTCGTGAGTAGGGTATAAAAAATAATCTATCTGTTTGCCTGCTTTAATACAAGCCTCTATAAACTCCATACTGTTTTGCTGTACCACAACGTTATCCTGCGCGCCATGTATTACAAGTAATCTCCCCTGTAATTTAGATGCTTTTTTAATAACGCTTGTTTTTTCATAACCTTCAGGGTTTTCCTGCGGAGTGTCCATGTAACGTTCGCCATACATAACTTCATAATACTTCCAGTCGCATACAGGGCCACCGGCCACTGCCACTTTAAAAGTATCGGCATGGTCCAGCATTAACGATGTGGTCATAAAACCACCAAAACTCCAACCGTAAACCCCAATTTTATTCTGATCTACAAAGGTTTTACTTTTCAGGAAATCGACACCTTTCATCTGGTCGGCCATTTCTGCAACTCCCAGGTTACGGTGTACCACATGCTCAAAATCACGGCCACGGGCATCGCTGCCACGATTATCAAGCGTAAATACCACATAGCCCTGTTGTGCCATATAATAATCAAAAAGGCTTGCGCCGCCAAGCCACTTATTAGTCACTAACTGTGCGTGAGGGCCACCATATACATAAACCATTACAGGATATTTTTTGGCAGCATCAAAATTAGCGGGGTAAATAATCCTGCCATTAAGCGGGGTTTTGCCATCGGCAGATGTAAGTGTAACCAGCTCCATTTTAGGCAGTACCGTTTTACCGTTATATGGGTTTTCCGCTTTAAACAGGTTAGTGGCCTTATTGCTTTTAAGGTTAATAATACTCACATCATTAGCAGTGGTAGTATTGGCAAAATTATCAAGAGATAATGTGCCATCACTGCTCACTTCATCTTCGTGCGTGCCGGATGTTGTTGTTACCTGCGTGGTTTTACCCGAAGATAATTCTGTTCTATACAATTGCCTGTCCAACCCGTTATTTGCAGTCCCTATATAAAATACATTTTTTGCGTTTGTATCAAAATTCAATAACTCCGTTACAACAACGTCTTTATAGCCAAGTTTTTTTACAAGTTTGCCATCAGTAGTATAAAGGTATAATTGCTCGTAACCCTCTTTTTCTGTACGGTATAAAAACTGGTCGGCATGGCCGGGCACAAAAGTAAGGTTGTGTAAAGGCTCTACATACGTACCCGCTTTTTCTTCAAATAAAGTCTTGATAAGGCTACCCGTTGCAGCATCATACTTGTTTAGCTTAAGGTGGTTTTGCTCACGGTTAAGTACGCCCACATATATTTGCTTACCATCCGGCGACCATGTTACGCTGGTTAAAAACTGTTCTTTAGGGCCTTCTGTTTTCAGGGTAATTTTTTTACTAGTTGCAACATCATATACTACAAGAGTAACTTCTTCACTCTTCATGCCTGCCATTGGGTATTTAATCTCCTTATCAGTAGCAATGCGTTCTCCCCATTGCACCAACGGAAAGTTAGCCACCATACTTTCATCTTTGCGGTAATATAACAGTTTGTCGCTGTTAGGGCTCCACCAAATACCTTTATCTATGCCAAATTCCTGACGGTGCGTGTAGTCGCTGCCGTTTACAATGCCTTTATCGGTATCTGCAGTAACATTTATGTCTTTGCCATTGTTAGTAATAACAATATTATTTTCTCTAAGCCACGCAGCAAGAGTTCCGTTAGGAGATAATACCTTGTTAGCGGCATCCTGAGAAATTGTAACAGCACTTACAACAGTTTTTTTATCAACATCAAAAACAACTATGTAGTTGCCTTTTGCGCCTTCCACATTAAGTATAAGGGTGCTTTTATTTTTCCATGAATAGTCGTAAGGAAATATCCTTAATGCAAATGTATCATCAGGAAATTTTGCTTTTAGGGCAGCAGCAAGCTCATCCTTAGTTATTAATATACTCTCTGCCCATTGATTAGCCTCACTTCGCTGTATAAGTTTAGCGTATGTTTCATCAAGGTAAGTTATTGTGTGGGTGTCTGGCCTCCAGTGTGGAGACACAAGGCTTTTTGGTGCAAAAATTTGGTATTGGCCGGAAGTAGCTTCCTGTATTGTTAAGTTTTTTTGAGCTGTAGCAGCCATTCCGGTTATAAGGAACAGCCATATAAATTTTTTCATTTGAGTTTGTTTAAAAAGCGAATTTAATTAAATCTATTGTGTAAATACAACGGTACCTAATAAAAAGCCCTGTAAAATAATTTACAAGGCCATTTTAAGATGCTTATTCTTTTTAAACTTCGTGCATTGTTAAAGATAATATCCCTAACTCTGCCATACAACCCTTCATCATCCTGTAGGTCCTTTCAATATCATTATCAAGCCCTACAGAAAAGCGGATAAGCCCATCGCTAAGACCCATTGCCTTTTGCTCATCTGGAGGTATTTCGCTGGATGTAGATGTTCCCGGTGCACTAAACAGTGTTTTATAAAACCCAAGGCTCACGGCAAGGTAACCCAGGTTACGGTGCTGCATTAATTCCATAAGTTCATTAGCCTTATCACTATACCCTACATCTATGGTCATCATTCCGCCAAAACCATATTCAGGGTTTATCATGGTTTTGTAAAGCTCATGGCTTGGGTGACTTTCAAGGCCGGGATAGACCGTTTTTAAGCCGTCTTTTTCAAAACGTTTGGCTAAATAAAGAGCATTGTGGCTATGCTGCTTTATACGAATGTGCAGGGTGCGCAGGTTTTTCATGATACTTGCAGCACGCAGGCTGTCCATAGTGGGGCCAAGCAGCATGGCAGCGCCATCGTTAACATTGCGCAGGGCATCTATAAACTTTTGTGTGCCACAGGCTACACCGCCTACAGTATCGCTACTGCCATTTATAAATTTTGTCAGGCTGTGTATAACCACATCGGCACCAAGTTTTACAGGAGAAACCGATAGGGGAGAGAAAGAGTTATCTACAATTAATTGTAGGTTATGTTTCTTTGCAATTGCAGATAATGCAGCAATATCTGCAACTTCAAGCAGGGGGTTGCTCACCGTTTCGCAAAATAAAACTTTGGTATCAGGAGTAATTGCAGCCTCTACTAAATCTAATTTGGTGGTATCTACAAAAGTTGTTGTAATGCCCAGGCGCGGTAAAAAGTTTTTCATGAAGGCATAGGTGCCACCGTAAATTGTGCGGCTGGAAACTATATGGTCGCCACTATGGCATAATTGCATCAATGTAGTAGTTATTGCTCCCATCCCCGATGCTGTTACATTGGCAGTTTCAGTCCCTTCCATAGCTGCGAGTGCCTGCCCAAGGTATAAATTACTGGGAGATGAATGGCGTGAGTACAAATAGCAGCCATCGGCATTACCTTCAAAAGTATCAAACATGGTTTTTGCAGAGAGGAAAGTGTAAGTAGATGAGTCAGAAATTGATGGATTTACACCACCAAATTCGCCAAAGTATTGCAGGTCCTGTATATTATTGGCAGGATTAAAATTTTCCATTGTATAGTTGTTTAGGTTTATTATATATCAAAGTGAAGAAATAATAATTTTTAAATCAACTATAATGTCTATAATAAGATTATGAATCTATATAATTTTATTTTTTTAGATTTTTAATTTATAACTTGCGTGAAAATAATAGGCTAACCGAAAATATATCTTATGGCTTTAGATACAACCGATAAAAAACTTATTTACCTGCTGCAGGAAGACAGCACAAGGACAACAAAAGAGCTCTCTGTAAAGTTAAACCTTTCGGTTACTGCTATATACGAGCGTGTAAAAAAACTGGAGCGGGAAGGTATAGTGGCAAAGTATGTTGCGGTTGTAAACCGTAATAAAGTAAATAAGGGCTTTGTTGTTTTTTGCCACCTCAAGCTTATACAGCATACTAAAGAATACCTCACCCGTTTTGAGCAACAGGTTACTAAACTTGATGAGGTATTAGAATGCTATCATGTTAGCGGTGACTATGATTATATCCTGAAAATATTTGTTGCCAATATGGAGGAGTATCGTGAGTTTTTAGTAACTAAACTTACTTCGCTACAGCACATAGGCAGTACCCACAGCACTTTTATGATAGGTGAGGTAAAAAACACCAATATTATTGTGGTGTAACTATAATGCTTTACCCAATTTTAAGTATCCTATATGTAATTCGTCTTCCATACTATCATCGGTTTTGGTAATCTTAATATGATATTTATCTCTCATGTGGGCAGGCAATATGTCTTCCACCTTATGCATGTCATCTACGTCAAGACCGTATTTTTCATCAATATGGCTTTCTGCACCTTTAAAGCCATAATGCTTATAAAAAATAGTTTTTTTAGATGCTTTAATGGCCTGACCCATAGTTTGTGCAACAATAAGAGCTTTGTAATGGTATTCTTCAAACTCGCCTGGTTTGTAGCCACCTAAGTTAAGGAGGAATAATTTTTCAGGTTGTTCTGTGGCTTCTTCTTTAGGGACTATAGAAATACGGTATCCATCTACATGTGTAACTGCTCTCCAGGAGTCCCCGTGCAACTGTCCTGCATCTGGCCAAAAAGCATACATATCGCGTTTAAGATCCTGTACAGAATTTCCAATCCCAAAAAAGATATCATGTTGTTCTGTTAGCCTTCCTGGTGGGGTGCAGCCCAGCAAAACCATATATAGATTGACATTCTCACTCATAGTATAACAAATATATTTTTTTATTTTTTATTAAATTTAAGCTAAAACGATTTTTTGGCTCATTTTTTGAATCTACCTTAGTAATTAACAATAACACATAAAATTTTAAATCATGAAAAAGATACTTATACTTTTTTCTGCCGTGGGGCTTTTATCATTAACCGGTTGTAATAATGACGACGATGTTGTTGTAGCACCAGGCAAC
>Ga0247815_10001863_pt1 | contig 15867 bp, 15 predicted proteins | sample UWRJL194509B1_FD_181014 | JGI IMG/M metagenome (GOLD analysis project Ga0247815, IMG submission 181014) | Plant litter microbial communities from Arlington Agricultural Research Station in Wisconsin, United States - UWRJ-L194-509B-1 | ecosystem: Environmental > Terrestrial > Plant litter >...
TGCCACGATGATAGTCGGCCAGCAAGTGCTTGCTGGAAGTGATGGGAGCCGAGGTAACCAATCCAAGCGCCGGAGAAGGAAGCGAGTGACCACCGGCGCGGCAATGTGACGGCGATGACACACACCGCACCACCAGCGCATCTACGTTCAAGTCGATACCATGACTGGCCGTCTCAACCCGCAGCAATGCGAGAAAGGGTCGAGAGATGATACCAAGATATAGGCAGGAGACGAGATTGCGCAGACTCACCACGGTGACCGGAGAGGTCGTGTATGCGCGTCGAAATGCTTCGTACGCATTGCAGATTGTGTCTAGGGATTATGCGAGCCCATTGCGACGTCTTGAGCCTATCTTCATGTCGGTAACAGTCACCGTCGCTTGCGCCAGGTAGTCGAGGGTCCGCGCCACCCAGAGCTCAGAGACATGCTGAGAGTCACAGAAGCAACAGCTGGCAATTGCAACGCGTCGGGAGGCGTTGGAGAGGGCGGACAGGCCGGTCGATGAGATTCGAGATGAGAGAGCGGTGAGAAGAAGCGTTTGACCCGCGCCCGGCAACGGCCTGCACACCTGACGATCGCCGATGGATCACAGCCACCACGTGCGGCCCCTGGTTTTGAAATATTTTCAACAACACGACATCTGGCGCGCTAAGAGCTCACGTCTCGGCGACTGCGCGCTGCGTGTCAGTAGTCTGCATTTGAGCAATGGGCGCAGTCTAATCAGTGCTAAATCCAGTGCTTGCGGACGCGATGACACCGATGCGTCACCGGCTTCTTATCAACGCAGAGGACCACATCAGCATCTAGTGGCTCACTGACTGGTGAGCTGTGCCCTGACCGAGTGCTCAACAAGGAGAGGCAACACTCGCGCGTCCTGCGTGTTGTGTCCTGCGCAGTGCCGTCTGACTCAAAGTTTCCGCAAACACTGCGCAGCCACCTCACTTTCGGCTGACTCGGTCTTCTCAGCTCACAGTCATACGGCTAGATGGTGTGGGTGTTCTAATTGCGAGATCCGATGCGTATAGCCGCTCGTGCTCGCTTGTGTTGTTCTTGGACTTCAACTTTGCGCTCACCCTGTTCTTTTTCTGCCTTGGTATCCATATATCCACAGTCCTTGCGTTGTCCCGGCTTAAAGGGTGAGATCAGTGCCAAAACATTCTCCCCGGAACCAGTTGCATAGCAAAGTGCCAATGTTGCGTGTTGCCACCATACAAATCTCAAACGCTTCGCCCCATATCCCAGGGGTCTCCGCCGCAGCGGATAGCATGTGCAAGATTATAAAACTGATCAACCTGCGCCCCGATGGGTATCCAGGCAGAATGTGAGATTCTGATTCTACCTTCAAGGGCCTCCGTAGGTAGTGTGTCCGGAGCGGCCGCTCGGATGAAGTCTCCAATGGTCTGACCGGCGATTCTGTAGTCTATGCTGCACGCCAAGATCACTTGTGCATTCGAGCTGCACTCTAAAACCGCTGCTAGTCCGTTCAATAGCAGGCTGGGGTACCGATGGAGGTAGTCGCCATTAGTCAGTTGAATTGTATGAACGGAGAGAACTTGTTGACCTGACGGTCGACGGATGAATGCAGCTGTGCTAGGTTCCACCTCACAACATAATGCGTGTGCCCGATGGATTATTCTATTCCTGTCATCTACGCTGGTTTCATCCGGCCGAGGTTCCCCGATCCAAGTCAGGTCGTGTGTCCTCATCAATCCATAAGCATCTGCCTCTTGGATTCGGCCCGCGAAGATGTTAACGAGTGAAAGAAGGCCGCCATAGCCCCGGGATGGCTCTACGCCGAAAGCCTTTCTGGGGCGCAAGCCGGCACGATACAGGTGCGTTACATCCTGATGATATCGGGCAGTTAAACGCTCGAACGGCCACTCTGAAGGCTCACAGTCGACTCCCATGCCGACCCATCCAAGGCTCTTATAAGAGAAATCGCCACGATCGCGGAAAATGACATGTTTGATGTATCGACGAGGAGGTGCGGTTGGGTCATGCAGCAGCCACGACAGAAACGCAAGCTTTGCGTCCGTATGCGGATGTCCGTCCCAGCCCATGAATTTACCCTGGGCTTTTGATTTGATGTCCAAGAAGAGTGTCTCGTATACTACGGGGAGCACCGCGGCACGAACCGTATGACAAACGAGCGAGAGTGACAAGCACCGGCGCAAGTCATTCACACGACCATTGATGAGCGCAACATCGAGAATGCCCAAGACTAGTTCCATGGGCAATGCCTCGGCCAAAGATAGTTCGAGGACCGCGGTGAAACCGGCTTTCTCGGATAGTGGTGGAGACTGCATGGACGGACAATGTGTAAGAGTCAGAGTCAGAGATCTGGAACGGCTTCCACCGGTGGGCCTCGTCTCCTTCAGCGTTCGTTCCTCGGGCTCAGTTGTAGCAACGGCCTGTAATACCAATATCGAATTAGCTGTATCAGGCTTGAATCGAACTAAATGACAAGGTCTCCTATGCGGCGGCTGTCCCGCCGGCCTGCAGTCGGACATGTCCTGCGACGTCGCCCTCTCGTGACATCAATCTAACTCTGTCGTTAAAACATCGATCATGCTGATAAACTAACATGTACGCACCGGGTCACGGCGTCCGAAGACAACTTGACGGGATGCGTTCATGTTCTCTAAAATTGCCTGCCACTGCTCAGCACAATGCTAACGGCAACTTAGCCAGCCAATGCCGACTGCCCTCTATTCTGCCTTGAGATGCACACGTATACAATTTCTGTGCTGTTCTGGCTCACATTGCTGTATTGTGCCATACCGCGAGCTCGCAGCTTGATTTGTGAGCCACAGCGACGTGTTGCAGCTTCACGCTCGCGAGCGTCACACTACCAAATTCGGCGCTGGCTTATTTGAACCACGTTCTGCGCATTTTTAATGTGATATTTATTCACTGGAATAGTATGCACTATGCCTTTGTTCTGACAGCTCGACATCAGTCTGAGTTGCAGCCCGGGTCTGTGCTGCTGCTCGTGGCCGGGCTCAGACCTGGCGCCCCACGTCCCAGGGGTCTCTGCCGCAGCGGATAGCATGTGCAAGATTATAGAACGGATCATCTTGCACCACAATGGGTGTCCACGCAGTATGTGAGATTCTTAGTCTGCCTTCGAGGGCCTCTCTAGGTAGAGCCGTCGGAACAGCTGTTCGAAGGAAGTCCCCGATGCTTTGGCCAGCGATTCTGTAGTCGACGCTACACGCCAAGACGACTTGTGCACCTGAGCTGTGTTCAAAAGCTGCCGCCAATCCGTCCAATAGCAAGTTGGGGTACTGATGGAGGTAATCGCCAGCGGTCAGTTGAACTGTATGAATCGGGCGAGTCTGCTGATCTGGCGCGTTGTAGATGAATACAGCCGCGCCAGGGTCCACTTCGCAGCACATCATACGTGTCTGATGAGCATGTCTAGCTCTGGCATCTGTGCTGGCTTCATCTGGCAGAGGTTCGTCGACCCAAGTCAACTGGTGAGTCTTGATCGTTCTATAAGCATCTGCGTCTTTGACCGCGCGCACGAAGATACCAGTGAGTGGACTGATAGTGCCACCTCGGCTCATAGATGGTAGCATGTTGAACATTTTTTGAGGACGCATACCGGCACGGAAGAGGTGTTTTGCATGTTGATAATATCGAGTAGTCAAACACTCGAATGGCCACTCTGAAGGCTCAGAATCAACTCCCAAGCAGACCCAACCGAGGTCCTTGTGAGAGAAGCGGCCTTCATGACGGAAAATGACATGCTTCACGTGTTGCCGAGGAGGTGCGGTTGCGTCGTGTAGCAGCCACGAGAGAAACGCAAGGCCTACGTCCGTGTGCTGATGACCATCCCAACCCATGCAGCTGCCCTGATCTCTCGGTCTGATGTCGAAGGAAATGATCTCGTATACCACGGGGAGCACTGCAGCGCGAAAAGTACGGCAAACGAGCGAGAGCGACAGGCACCAGCGCAAGTCGTCCACCCGACCATTGATAAGCGCGGCGTCGAGGATGTCCAAGACTAGCTCCATAGGTAGGCTTTCGGCCAAAGATATTCCAGGGGCAGCAATGGAGCCAGACATTTCGGATCGTAGTGGAGACTGCATGTATGGATGTCAGAGGCAGAGATCTGGGTCGGCTTCCACCGACGGGTTCGTCTCGCTTTGATCGCCGGGTTCATTCTGAAAACGGTCTGTATTGTAGATTTGAAATGTCTGCATCTCAGCTTCGGCATTGGACTGGTGCGAGTACTCAATGTGTGGACAGCCAAGCCAGCCAATGCCAGCCACCTTTTCCACCTTTTCAAGCATGCTCATGGTCCCTGCGCTTTCTTAATTACAATAGTGCCTTTCTCTCTCCTGCGTTACACAGTGACTAGCGTCTCTATCCCACAATTGTGGCTCGAAGGCCGCAGCAACGCGCCACAACGCCTACGCTCGCGAGCGTACCAATCGTGATGTCGGATCATTTGATTCGTGACCTGCTAACTTTAAATAAGCTCCTTATTGCCCTGTGTAATCAAAAAGGGTTCACGCCGAAGCCTTCTTCCGGCAACTCGAATCCAGCATGAGTTGCATAACATGTCGCCCTGTGCTACTCGAGGTCGTTACCGGCATTCAGACGCCGCGCCCCATATCCCAGGGGTCGCCGCCGCGGCGAATAGTATGCGCAAGATTATAAAAGGCATCATCCTGCGCCACTATGGGTGTCCATCCAGCATGTGAGATTCTCAGTCTGCCTTCAAGGGCCTCTCTAGGCAACGTCGCCGGAACAGCAGAGCGGATGAAGTCCCCGATGGTCTGATCAGCGATTCTGTAGTCGATGTTGCACGCTAGGATGACCTGGGCATCTGAGCTATACTTGAAAGCTGCCATCAGCCCGTCCAACAGCAGTTTTGGGTATTGATGAAGGTAGTCGCCGCTAGTCAGTTGAACTGTGTAGACAGGGTAAGCCTGTTGACCTGACGGATTGTAGATGAAGCCATTCGAGTCAGGATCCATCTCGCCGCGCAAAACGCACGTCTGCTGGGCTCGTTTAGTACTGGCAGTTTCGCTGATTTTGTCTTCATGGGGTTTCCCAGGCCAGGCCAGCTGGTGTCTCCAAAGCCGTCTAGGAAGAACCGCCTCTTTAATTGCGCACGCGAACATATCGGTGGACGGGAGAATGCCGCTGTGCTCCGAAGATGGTCCTATGTGAAACACCTTTTGAGGACGCAGACCGGCGCGATAGAGTCGTTTTATGTCCTGATGGTATCGGGCAGTCAAACGCTCGAACGGCCACTCTGAAGATTCAGAGTCAACTCCCATACCGACCCATCCAAGGTCCTTGTAAGAGAAGTGGCCATCATGGCGGAAAATGATATGTTTAACGTATTGCCGTGGAGGTGCGGTTGTGTCATGCAGCAGCCACGAGAGAAATGCAAGCTTTGGGTCTGTGTGCGGATGACAGTCCCAGCTCGTGAAGCTTCCACGATCTTGCGTTCTTATGTCCAGGGAGATTACTTCGTACACGATGGGGAGCACTGCGGCGCGAACTGTACGACAAACGAGTGAGAGCGACAGGCACCAACGCAAATCATCCACACGACCATTGATAAGCGCAGCGTCGAGAATGCTCAAGACCAACTCCATGGGTAGGCTTTCGGCCAACGAAGGTCCAGGGACTGTAATGTAGCCAGCTTTCTCGGATCGCGATGAAGACGGCATGGTCGAATGTCTGAGTCAGAGATATAGGACGGCTTCCACCGATGATTTAGTCTCACTTCGACCGCTAGATTCGGTTTCAACGAGGGCTGGTATTGCGAATTTGAAATACCCTGCAGCTCAAACCTTGCATCGGACTTGATGTCGACGTCTTCCGTGCGGTCGCCGGAAAGGGCCGACGGCGGCCGTTCTGCTACTTGCAGTCTTGCACCCACCTCATCGCTATTCGTCTGGCTGTCAATCTACCCCGATCGCTAAGCATTTGATTATGCTGACGAACCGGTGCATGTACGCCAGGTTACGGCGCCCGGCGTTAACTTGACGGCGCGCGTTCAGAACTCTTTGAAATACGGCTCCCATCGTGGGGCAGTTGCTCAAAACCTCCGTTCACCGACTCGTCACTTGCCTTCACTCCACCTCCCCATCACTACTCGCTACAATGACCACAACCATTAAGCCAGCCGTTGCCGGTGCTGAACTTTGGGCGAAGAAGGATTACGGCAAGACCTACCGCAGCGCAGGCGAGGGCCTCATGCAGAAGCCCATCATCCAACTTGTCGAGCAGAGCGGCGTCGTGGAAGCTGTTCAGGCCGGTCGCCGCGTGGATGTCTGGGACAATGCATGTGGTACTGGGAGCGTAACGGCAAAGTTCGTTGCAGCCGTCCGTGACCTCCCCAACACCAACTGGTCCGTGATTGGCACCGATTTCAGCGAGAGCATGATCGAGTCGGCGAAGGAGCGCGCGCAGGAAGAGAGCTGGCTGAATGTGGAGATCCGTGTTGCGGACGCGCAGGTGAGCAAGGAGTTGAATTTCGAATGCACCGCTCAACGCTGACGTTATCCGTGACATGTCACCAGGACACCAAGCTGCCGGACGCCAAATTTACCCATGCTTTCACGAGCTTTGCATTTGGAATCTTCCCCAGCTCTGATGCAGCGTTGAACGGTGGGCCCTGTCATCGTTTGCCACGCGACACACGCTGAAACTTTTATTCTAGAGATTTCTCGGTCTTTGATTCCTGGTGGCACCATTGGTATCACAACCTGGGAGAGTATCAGCTGGCCGACTCTTGTTCAAAAGGGTCTTGAGTTTGCTGGTAGTCCACTCGTCATCGGCGACTTCCTTGGTTACGGCAATCGGCGCTCAGGTTATGACTGGGCCTCTCGCGATGCCATTCAGAAGCTACTCACCGATCGTGGCTACACCGACATCAAGATCACGCCGTCGTCTGTCATAACCCACCACCCCAAGGAGCGTTTCCTTCAGGCTCTCACCACGACCATGCTGCCGCTCGTCATGGCACGGTTTACAGCGGAGGAGCGCGAGAAATGGGAGAGCAAGGTTGTCCCCGCGCTGGGCGAGCACTGGGCGGAGCTATTTGGAGAGGATGGGCAGTACGAGATGCAGATGGATGCGCTCGTGACGACTGCTACAAAGTCGGCCTAAGCTCAAAATCATTCTCATGTCGTTCATTCTCATGTCGTGTACTTAGTTGAGCTGCCCAAATCCAACGATCTTACAAGCAACGTACCTGTCGCGTCAGGACTCTACGTAGAAAACTAAGCACGCCGAATCCACTTCATCGCACTCATACCGCTCTGATATAAGTCGGGCCCAATCTGAGAAACATTTCGTAGCCAAACAAATCTGAATAAAGTACCGCATATACAACAGGCAAGGACCCGAGGGATGTTCAGAGCGCCGGCGATCACCGTTTGTATTATCTTTACTTGAGCCGGAATGAATAGTTACTTGTTATTCGCCGTTCGCTCGAGTCTTGATTGCTACTTGCAAAGCGTGCCGTCATACCCCGCGTGCGGCTTTAGGACGCTTTGCGGTCCTGCGTTGCGGCGGCCGTGTATCTTGAACCGGCGGCCGCCTGTCACTTGTCAAAACTAGTACTTCAAGCCCGCGACTCCTATAAGTTTGGCCATGAGATCTCAACTTCGGTTCGCCACCAGCACCTTACGCTTACTTCGCTCTCGCACGATGACCAGTCTATCCCACAATCACGCCGCTCAGCACTGGGAAAAGTTGGGCATTGCAGAGGAGTACGACTCGTCCGGGGGCAAGCTCCTGCGCCCGCCCATAGACGCACTTCTTGTGCAAAGCGGAGTTGTCACTGCTGCGCTCAATAACCAGCCTGTCTCGCTGTGGGACAATGCTTGCGGTACAGGCAATCTCGCCAGCTATTTTCATGACGCGGTTGGCGATAGTCACAGCCAACAATGCAAGATCACTTGCACCGACTTCAGCTCAGCCATGATCGAGAGCGTGAAGAAACGCGCGGTTGCCGAGGGGTGGGGAAATGCGAGTGTGCAAGTGGCCGATGCTCAGGTTCGTCGTGGGTTCGCGCCATGTTTGGTTACCAAAACTAACTTGACGGGTGTAGGACACGGGGCTCCCGTCCTCCACTTTCACGCATGCTCTCACGAGCTTTGGCTTCGGAAACTTTCCTAGTTCAGACAAGGCATTGGATGGTGGGTCACTTTCCATGTTTTGCAGCAACGTCGACTCACGAGACCTGCAGAGGTCTGGCGCTCCCTCGCCCCGGGTGGCGTTATCGGCATCGCAACTTGGCAGTCTCTCGGTTGGACCTTGGTTGTACAGCGCATTCTTCAGCTCCTCGGCAGTCCGCTTGTCGTCGGAAACATCTTGAAGGCGTACAAGTCCAAGTCCGGCTACGATTGGAGCTCGACCGACGAAGTCAAAGAACTCTTACGCGCGCGCGGATACACTGATATCTCCGTTGAGGTCCACCACAGCGTCACCAAGCTCAAAAGAGAGGAGGTCGTTGGGAACAAGGGCTGGATGATGATGTTCACCAGCTTGATGGGCACATTCTCTGAGGACGAGCGGAAGGAATGGGCAGATAAAATCATTCCGACTCTGGAGTCGCGTTGGATGGAGCTGTTCCCGGAGACTGGGCTGGCCGAGATGCCGATGGTAGCCGTTATCTCTACCGCCAGGAAGCCAGCAGTGTAGGAAGAGGAGCACCGTTACTGTCCTATATCAATCGTCGATGAAGTTTTGGCTCATTTCTAATGAATCGATTTGATTGAGAGGATCCGAGTTTCTTTCAGGCCGGCCGACTGAGCTTGGTTCGGATACGGCGGAGTTCTCGGCAAATTCCGTGTCAACGTGACCTCACCTCCGTGAAGCCTCTGCAGATCGGCCACCCTCACCATTGTGTATAAATCATCTTGTTCTTATTTGATCAGATATTCTGGTTGTTTGGCAGTGACGTTGACGATGACGGTCGGGTCGCGTCCCGCAAGTTTGCACGCCGTTTCATCTTCCGGCCCGCCAAACCAGCTAGGCCATCTCGTCAACCGCCAACGAGGGACACACAAATTTACTGTTTACGTGACTCCCCGATGACTTGGTATCCTTGGAAGCCGACGCGTGATCGTGCAGGATCCTGAGCGTGGGGCTGTCCCGTTCAATTCCAAAACGTTCATCCCGGGCTGCCGCGGTGTTTCGGCTATGTTGACGGGATGCCCCCTCGGCAACAGAATCCTAACGTGCCGGCATTTCAGAAAGAGTAACAGTCTGAACATGGTATCGCGGTGTTAGGTAACGACCAGACCGATCATGGGCTCACGTTTTGACTGTCTTCTCGCTCCCTGTTCTCACTCAAAGGCAATCTCGTCCACGAAAATCAAGAACACACGTCGAGCTGACTGTCTAAAGTATGTTCACAGGCTAAAGTTTACAGCTGCTGCAAAACGTGGCGCATGCTTCGCGCGAAACCGTAGTGGCGATCCATCGATGCGCCACGCCCCTTCGGAGTCAAACACGAACGACTAGTCACAGTTCACACCTAGGTGCCCCTGGAGGTCTGACCTTTTTGACTCGGTCTACCGAGAGGGTAGACAACATTTCTGCTCCTCTCAAACTCACCAGGGTCTAACCCTTGTCATTCTGATAGGCAGAGTCTCAGATTGCGAGGCTCCTGCGCTCCAAGTTGGGATTACGGCTTTCTCTTACGACGTTATGATCACGCTATACCCTAATGCGACCCGCTAACGCCGCCATCTCGGATACGCCGGATGATCTAATCCTATCTCGACAGTGGAGAGATCTGCACACTAACCTCAGCGGCCGAGTCTTATAACGACGGTGGCGGTCTCGACCGAAGCGGTGGTGTAGCAGGCCGTTCTCGTGTGCCATCCACTCCTTGGTCGACCTCCCTCTCATTCCTTCTCTCCTCCCCTCTCCTCTCCTCATCTCTTCCACAATGGCGTACCCTCCCGAGCCAGGCATGTATTTCCCCACCGAACACCCTTTCCGCCTCCTCGAGTCGACGCAAGGCGATCGTAATGGTTAGTGTGGAGGCATGTTTGGGACCGGAATGCAGTTTGCTGATTTCCACAATTCATAGTTGCATCAATAGCGATGGGGTGGTGAGTCTTTGACCTTTACGCAGTCGTGGAGTGACTGAATTGCAACTTGCATCCAGGACTGCTGGTGAGTTGTTCAGCCGCACAGCCGTGTCCGCAACTGACGCCCGAACAGGCTTCGGATGGTTTGTCCTTGTTCAGGCCTTTATGGAAACACGGCGCGTTAGGAAATTCAACATGTACACGTTTCTCATCTGGGGAGAGCTGGCTGCGTGAGTTACCGCAACGCCACAGCCGTGATGAACTCTCACGTCGGCTTTACTCGCAGAAACATCACCATGGCCCTTCAGACGTACCTCTACCTGCAAAACGTCATAAAACCTTCGTAAGTGTCTCTCGTCGCTTGTGTTTCACTGAATCTCACGACAACTTCTGCAGGTTTTGGTACTTCTTCTTCGTCGTATTGTGCGCCATCCCTTACGTCTCGCGTGGAAGCCATCGGTCTTACCCGCACACATAGCGCATGGTGTATCCAAACGCAATTCTTGATGCAAATCATCGTCAACCGACTTTGCATCCTCCTCGGAAGCAACAGGAAGCGGGTGAGTTTCTGTGGAACGCTGAAGTGCTTTGAGCTCACGACATCCACCGTCTAGAATATACTGCGCTGGGGCGTTGCAGCAGCAATCACACTCATCAATGTCTCTGTCTACTCAGTTTGGATGCCTGCACAGCTCCAAATCAGCTCAAGGTTCGCGGCTTGGCCTCTGAGTCTACGTGGAGAATAACCTTAGCGTTCAGATTCATGACCGTCAACATGTGGTGGGATCGTGTTGAAGTACGTCTTCTCAGCCGTTTAATGTCGCACAACTCCCGCTGATCAAACCTCTGCCCAAATAGAAAGTTCTATTCTTGCTCTTCGACGCTGGTCTCAACTGGTACTTCATCCGGACTGTCAAGTCGCGGCTCATCGAGTACGGTGGTGTACGTCCGGTTGAATAACGTCACCCTTGACCAATCTGATCAATTCCCACAGCTCAAGAAGTATCGTCGTCTGGTGCGCTACAACACGCAGATCATCTGGGTATCTATCGGCATGGATGTTCTCATCATCGTGATGATGTCGCTAAAGAACCCGCTCGTTTACGTCCAATTCGTGGGTCCTGCCACTTGCTTCTTTGATCTTGTCGTGGGATACTGAAAGTCTATACAGCATCCCGTCGCGTACCTGGTCAAACTCAACATTGAGATGGCGCTTTCGAAGCTCATCATTCGTGTCGCTCGCGAGACTGGCGTCAGCGTGGACGAGGACAGCACCAACCACGACAAGAGCCTCAGCATGAGCGGTGGACGGGGTACTGGCACTGGCACCGGAATGCAGGTCTCTGTTCAGGTTACTCGAACAATACAGCGCGGCGAAGAAATCGGTGCGTTGCGTCCCATCCTTCGCGGCTCCCGCTGACTGTGAAATTGCTTCTCGATTCACAGAACTCGAAGACCAAAGCACCGCAGATGTGTGGTCACCGTCGAAGGGCCAGACAGATCGCTCGTCGTCGGTTGATCTTTCTGCTCAGAAGGACAAAGTCCGGTTTGACGGCGTGTGAGGGGATTGAGGAGCCGGCTTTAGAGTGGGATGACAGGGCAGTTCCAGCGTTGAAGTGCCACAGCGATCTCGTACTAATGGGGGAAGAGAGTCTAAGGCATGCCCCGCGTTAATAGTGGATGTCATATACACCTTATTGTACCGTATTGGTCTTGTTGCTTCTGATGAGTTGTATCGGCCGGTCCTGGCAAGGGACGGTGCTTCATCGGTGTTCGCGATTGCCACAGTACTTTGTACTCGTAGAAAAAGAGAGGTGTTCTCTACCAATTCAGTGAATGGTGCATGATATCATTGCGTCATATTGCTCTCGTTCTTTTAACATTCTGCGGGCCGTGACTCCATCGTTCCAATTGTGGCAAAGGCTACTGGCTTCGCCGCTGCCAGCGATGGTAGCCGCACGTTCATCTGCATCTTCTCCTTCAGTGACTTTCGTCGCAAACACTCTTTGGTCATAGGTGAATGTGGGCCGCCTTGCATTGCTAGTACAGTCGAACTTCTCATAATCAGCCCTTCTCATAACCACTATCTCCCATAATCCACGCTCTGGGCCATACACCGTGTAGTACAAACACCATTGATTGCACTCTCTACAGTAGAAACCCACAGTCTCTCATAACCCACAGCTCAGACTCGGAACGGAGCCCCGTAGGTTATGAGAAGTTCAACTGTAAGGACATTCGCGATCTATCGCCGACGATTTATGCCTGTTGGGCGAACTCATACCCGGTTGCCCCGGGTGAACATTTGTGACCCGCACGATCTACACCCAGAATCACTGCTACAGACCGTACCTGTTTATTGCGAGAGTCGGGCGTCATCGCTTGCGCTTGCAGGAGTACTAGTGCAACCTGGGCCAGCTCCGCTGCAGCCCATGACGCTCGTATCGATGCACCCCTCCAGTGATACCAAGAATAGGATATATGCGGCGAATTTTTCTCGTTAGCTCATGGTGTGCTGAGTTGAGGTCATCACGACGACTGTTCGTTCGACCTGACTGCGAGGGCGCAGGGCGATACGGCAATTCCCAATGCACGTGAAGGTTCACGTCAACACTTAGAGCTCAGCGGTGGCAACGGGTGAATTTGTGATGGGAACATCGTCGCATGCGTTGATGTGCCAAAATGAAAGTTTGTGTTGGTCCGGGAGCGCGTGCTGGAAAATACCAGCCGCGGCCTGGATTCGTTCGACAGCAGACAGGCAACCCCTAATGCAACCCAACACGTGCAAAAGGGGCCAAACGGAACTCGAGGTAAGCTGCACCCGATGAGCTGCAGGGGCTAGGGTGTGAATCTAGTGACGCGTGCACAAATGAATGCCGTCTCTGGCTGTGTCGTTTGGAACCTGCGTGTGGAGCACGTTGCAAGGGCGCCAGTCAATGGGATGCGAACAACTGGACAGGCGGCGGGTAGCTCAAGGCGGTGGTGGTGAGTTTGAGCAGCATGAGGAGAACGAGGCTTGGATCTACGGCGCCCGTGGGACGGGAAATCTGAAATTCGTAAGCCGAGCGTGACGCGGCATGGCCCCGGCGCACCTTGGACTCTTACGTCGCGCCACTCGCCATATACTACTTAGAGCTTGCACCCGTCACTCATTTTCCCCCCATTTCACAGCATTCCGCCTTTGACCAACTAGATTGCTCGACTGCTCAGGCCGTCGCAGGAGACGGCCTAGAACAACAAAGCCGGTGTCACAACAGCAAGCCGGTCGGAAGCCTGAGTACAACACAATAGGCGTCGCGGAGACTCACGTGCAAGTACGCCCTTATAGTCCTCAGCTACCCCTTTACCAGCGCTCACCCGGCCCTGCCTCGTCCCTCTCACTCTCATTTTCGTTTCTGTACTTCTTGACGCGCTGCTAGCCAGCCCGTTCCACGTCTACGCCATGAAGTTCTGCTACGCCGCCTGGACGCGCCTCACGACCACCGCAGTCGTTCTTTGCTCGCTTTTCACGACTTCAGTATATGCCCACGAGGACAGGCTCTACACAGACTCGATCACCTACTGCGCGCCCCCGAGCGCTCTGCTTATCCAGAATTTCGAGATCCAATACCTCCGCAAGAACCAGTCTGTCTCGTTCAATATCGCAGCAGCCTCCGTCAAGGAGAATCTTAATGTCACCGCCAACATCATGCTCAATATCTACGGTATGAACTCGCTCAACCTCACCTTCGACTTTTGTTCCATCGCGCCGGGTGTTATCTGCCCGTTGCCGACGTTCAACTTCAACGGAAGCGCAGATATCCCGCTCGAGTTCTACAACAATCTCGGCATCATTGATATCCAGAGCAAGATTCCCAGCATTGCCTATATTGTCCCAGATATCGAGGCGTTCGCCCAGCTTACGCTCAGGAACGTCGAGAATGGCGAGCTCGTTGCTTGTGTCCAGGCCACGTTGTCTAACGGCTGGTCGATGCGCCAAGGCCGTGCCACGACCACCACCATTGTCATCGTTGTGTTCGCGTTCTTCGCCGCGCTGTTCCAGCAACGGTTCCAGGCTTCGTACAGCCCTCTACAAACAACCCGGACGCCGAGTTACTCCACTCAGCGATTGCTCGACCTGGTCCATTTCTTGCAGCACATCGTCGTCACCGGTCTTCTCAATGTCAACTACCCGTTGGCGTATCGGTCGTTTGTCATCAACTTTGGCTGGGTCTTTGGCCTTATCCGTATCGGCTCGGTCGAGCGCGCCATCAACCGCATGCGTCACGCCACCGGCAGCCCCAACGCTGCGAACGAGACCGCGCTCGACCCAATTGCATGGACCAATCGCAAATCGAGCCCGTACAACTACAACTATACCTTAGCTGCCGTTGATCCGCGGCCCGTTGTTGCACTGGCCGCGCCCGCCGTTGTCACCGCGGCAGAGGACGACGCGTTACCCGCTGGCATCCCGACCATCGCCAACTCGCTCGGTATTCCCACGCAGAACGCGTTCATGACGCTGTTCTTTACCCTGCTGTTTGCGTTGTGCTTGGCCGTCGCTTTCTTTGGTGTGCTGTATGCCGCGTTGTGGGTGACCCGCAAGGTCATGAAGGATCGCACGCCAGTCTGGGTCGACCTCATGCTCGAAGATTACGTCCAGCTTGTCAAGGCGCACGGCGTCCTTCTGGTGCGTACGGTGTGATCCGTGATTGGGGCTGTACTGACCCCATCCATGTGCAGGCCTTCCTCGCGTTGCTGCCGACCATGATCCTGGCGTTTTTCCAGTGGTCGATCAAGGACAGCTGGCTCGCTGTTTTGATCTCGGTGATCACCTTCCTGGTCGTTCTGGGCTCGATCTGCTACACTCTGTTCCGCATCTTCCGCGCCAGCCGCAATTCTCAGACGCTCGAGCTGCAAAGCAGCCCCGCGCTCGTTGACGCCCTTCCGCTCTTTGGCGCCTACCGCGCGCAGAGGTGGTCGTTCTCGGACCTGACTGTTCTCAGCTTCTTCGTCAAGGCGATCGTCATCGTAGCTGGCCGCAAGCATGGGTACTTCCAGGTCGTCTTCCTGTCGGTCATCGAGTTCCTCCACTTTGTCGCCATCCTTACCGCCCGGCCGTACAAGAGCCGCGGCGGAGATGCGTTCGCCACGTTCCTCGCGTTCATTCGACTGCTCACAACGGCTCTCGTGGTGGCGTTTGTCCCACGCCTCGAGGTCAAGGCCATTCCTCGTGCAGCACTTGGCATGGGAAGTGCGGTTGTCAGCAGTGTCACTGTCGTGATCATCTTCTTCAGCCTTGTCATTAATGCGCTCTGGGGCACGTTCCGTCTCCCGAGCTGGCTCCAGTGCTGCATGCGGACTCCGAAGGAGACGACTCCCCGCTCGTCAGGCGACCGCGGCAAGCGCTCTGCTGATGAGAAGGGTCCGCTGTCGCCTACATCTGAGGTCGCACCCTCTGCCTCGTCCAGCACGGCTCGTGGCAGCACCAACGCCGAGGAGGAGTCAAAGAAGCAAGAGTCGCCTGTAGATGAGGAGGAGGAAGACGATGGGGGGAGCTGGCGTCCATGGTCACCGACTGCGTCCGCGCGGGCCGTACTCAGCGACCTGCCACCTCGTCCTGGCCCACCAGAGCCCGTATCAGGCTTCGCGACACCTGCTCGTCAGTTGGGTCCCGGAGAGTATGACGTCGAGCTTGCGAACCAGCTGTCGCCAATTGGTGGCCTCCCGAGTGGCCTTGACCTCGACACGCCGTTGCCCTACACCCCTTGCGGTAGTTTCATTGGCAGCCGCGCGAGTATCTCCAGCTACG
>Ga0247815_10001864_pt1 | contig 15867 bp, 14 predicted proteins | sample UWRJL194509B1_FD_181014 | JGI IMG/M metagenome (GOLD analysis project Ga0247815, IMG submission 181014) | Plant litter microbial communities from Arlington Agricultural Research Station in Wisconsin, United States - UWRJ-L194-509B-1 | ecosystem: Environmental > Terrestrial > Plant litter >...
TCCACCCTTTGTTATACAGTCAGGGCTCTCCGAGATAAAAGCACTTCGTGCAAAACCCTAGACCTGGTGGCGATTCCGTGCTGCCCAGGTGGTAGAGCTTTGCTTCGTCATGGCCTCTCAGCGCCTCGGCCCAACTATTATTGGCGTTGAGAAGCCCAGGCTTCACATTCTCAGCACTGTTATTATTGTGCTCTGGATCATGGTTGTCGGCGGTACCGTCGCTCTACTCGAGGGTGCAGTGGTCATCTCGCACTGCCATGCCAAGATCCCGTGGCACCTCAGCAAGAACGGTCTACCCTCGCTTCTGATCACTTTGATTGCGCAGGCTCACACTCCGATCACCGCTATGCATTTGGCGCGGCTGGCTGTCTCTACCCTCTCCACTTCAGTCGGCCGGCCGTGTACTTGGATTGAACTCTTCATGTTGGCCGACCGCAAATGGGCTGGACCGGTCGGAATGGCACAGGCTATCTGGATTATGATCGAGCTTCAGTTCTCCCGCCTCTCGGTCACATTCTACCTCTTCAGCCTCATCAGCGCATCTACCCTCGCGTTGCCTCTCACGCTACAGAGGGCGTACATAGCCAAGAGGATCGACGTCAGCCTCAACGAGAGTATCGCCTTGAATACATTCGCGCCGAGTGGTCTCGTTCATCTCGATGCGTACGCGCAGGTTGCGACCGGTGGTGGCGGATGGTCGACCGGCCAGTCAGTCCTCGCACTTTTCAACCGCACATCGTACCTTCCGGCAGGGAGACTTCGTGCCGACATTCCAGATGACATTTTCTTTGCGGGTGACGTGCAGGGTCGGGACGTCACGCTGCCCGGTATCCGCATGCAGGGCCGCTGTGACGATCTCGGAATTGATCCTGACACCCTGACAACCGCAGGTGCGGACAAGGCTCTCTTCAAGCTGTGCAAGCAGCAGATCAGCTCGCGGCCCATCTACATGGGCAAGATCCAGGCGCTTTCGATGTTTCCATCAAGTAAGTACGTCGACACGCCCATGTTTGACGACACTGACTTTGCGGTTCAGGATTCAACCTCACGTATTGTTCGGACATCAAATCATCTACGACAATGGTGCACAACTCAAAGGCCAAGGAAAACACCATATTTCTTTGGTACACTGCGCCGTACGTCACGGCGGCCGTCGAAGATAACGAGACTACTCGAACATTCCACCTCATGCGTGCCGGTGTCGTTCGTTGCCGCACCAGAACGCTCTTTGGTCAGGCGCATCTCAACGGGCGGAATATGTCTTACACCAACTTCGTCGAGGATGAAAGCATCTTGCAGCAGGATCCCGCGATGGCACCAGCTCTCAATCCACTCTCTGCCGTACTTTGGACGCTCGAGCAGCAGGCGGAAATCGCTGGCACACCGGCCGGCACGATCGTTTCGTACACCACCAAGGCGCAACTTGGCTACACAGAGCCTACAAATCTTGGCGCTGATCGCGCACCACCGACTCCGCAGAAATTCGCAGAGACGATCTGGAATGGTGCGACACACATGGCTGCGTCGCTCAGTATTCTCTCACGCACAACAGATACTGAGTACGAAGCAATCACTTACGCTTCCGTCTCAGGATACGAGCGTGACATCATGTTTTTCTACGGCGTTCTCGGTTTACTTGGCTTCTGGGTGTTCGGGCTGTTCTTGACTACCACGATGTTCCTGCGCCGTACGTTCTGCGACAGCATGAACAGCTATGTCGCCGCTCAGATACTCGTTCAGAGACCAGATCATGTCACGGGCGTACCCGCAGGGCCACTTGACGGGAACAAGAGGCTTCTGGAGAAGCTTGGTCGCGTTCAATTCACCCACTGGCGCCGCGCAATAGGCCCGAACCCGTTGATCGCGGATTCTGGCATTCCGTTGTATGTCTGAACACGGAAGAGCCGTTCATTCTGTATCCCTTCATTCGTACTTTCTTTGGACAAAGGGAGTCCTAGCCAGCATTCAGGCAATGCCTGGTCTTTGGTATTACTCGGCTTGCTCAAACACATGAAATACACTCGTTCTCATATGTCCATCTGATTATTGTACCGTTTAGACAGTAGGCAACGTGTCGTGTGACACTGGCCTTTTGCGTTAGTCGGTCAGATATGGTTTGTCATATCGGAAAAAGCCGATGGTGCCTGCGCTTGTTGTTGCCTGGGGCCGAAAGAGTACAGTACGTCTGGTAGATGCCTACACAACCTGTAGTACGTATAGGCTGCTATAGTTCCACAATAGACGAAGTCAGTACTAGCATATATCGGTCTCTTCAGGGCTACCGTGCGACCGTCTACATTCTTACTCGTCAACGTAAATTCCGAGGCTACCCAGTCAAGGCTAAGGTAGAAGCTCTCCTAGCTAATTGTTTCAAACTTTGAGGGTACTGCTCGACATGTACATGAGCTATGTGGTTCGTCCCGTCCTCTCTCCTCGTCACGCACTACCTGCACTCGTATCCTGCCCGTTCCAACCTGTCCTCAGCGCTGCACATCTCGATCCTTTCACAATTTTCTCGCGCAAAAATCTCAGATTCTGCTTAGGGGCAGCAGGAAGAATGCCATTCACCACAGTGGCGTTTGAAGGGGTATTTGGCCGTTTTCGGTTTGTTTACCACTGCAAGGCTTGTCCTCGGGCCGATTGTACTTATTGCGAGCGACACCATTTCTTCTTCCTACCTCCCACACTTACTGTGCCCAGCAGGTGTTGTGTCCGTCCACCAAGATGCGACGCTGGCTGGAGTCGATGACCCAAAAGGTCAAGAATGTCTTGCGCAAGCCACGACCTCCTTTGCATCCCGATGGACCTGCTACAACCGCCGTGCGGCAGCATGGCGATGAACATACAGCACATTCCGTACCTACTGCAATCTTGCCAGTGCTGATTCCAGCGTCTGAACTTGGTGCGGCGCCAGCGCACCCGCCAATCGCGTCAGTGTCGTCATCCAGGGTGCTACCAACCGCAGCTGGTGGTGCACCGGCCAATGGACCGACCTCGCCTCCAATACTGGCATCGCGCTCTATACCAGTCTTAAACGAAGGTCATACTTCGTCGGATCAGGTCATACAGGTTAGGCGTTCATACTCAGTTGTTCGACGAGACTGACTACTTCATCCAGCATGACGACGATGATACCGCCAGGGTGGGAGCTTACAACCGCCGCCGCGTAAGTGGCCATCATCTGCCTTCATCAAAAAAGCTCATATATTCCAGAGCCACCGTCCCTCGGCCTCAGTGGTACGCGTCCTGCTCGCGCGCAGGCCTTCGCTTGACTGACTATGTGGTGCAGGGGATTGGTAACTCCACAACCAATGTTGCATTCCACTTCGGACGCGGAGACATCACAAGTACCACCACCAATGATAATCAGGTCCACATCACCGACGATCCGACATGTGAGGAAACCCTTCCCACGCCCGTTCGACCGCCGCCTGACTATTGTAGCCCTGGAGGACCTGCTGAAGCCAGTATATGAAGCCTACGAGCCTCCATCATTCCCGTGCAAGCAGTGCGATCGGGGAACGCGGGTCGATATTCTCGCCGAGCTCAAGCGATGGGCACTCTCTGCCACCGGCCCCACATTTTATTGGCTGGTAGGCCTCGCAGGAACCGGTGAGCTGTCTGCATTATTACACACCTCATAACACTCACAGACCGACATTGCCTCATGCACAGGAAAAACGGCGCTTGCTAACAGTTTTCTCAAGCAACTAAACCAGAATCTTCCATGTAAAGCGATAAGCTTTTTCATCTCGCGCGGTTCCGCAAAGTGCCGCAGTCCATGGAGCATTGTTACAACGCTGGCGTACCAACTTGCACTCATTTATGATATGGAAGAGGAGATAATGGCCGATCTGGTGGGGATTCGGCCGCCTATATCTCGCTGTAAAATGGCCGATCAGGCGCGCGAGCTTTTATGCAAACCCCTAGAACGCATAACCTCCCGGCGTTACGGGCCAAACAGACAAACTGATCCTCTCATCATTATAATTGACGGCCTCGACGAATGCGAGGACTTTTCTGGGGCCTACGGCGAGGAGCTTTTCCAGAATCTCGTCGACTCTTTTTGCAAGCTTGAGGGGCGCGTCAAGCTCTTCTTCACCAGTCGTCCAGAGATCGACCTATACAGCATGACTGACCTCGTTTTTCGGGAGGCCAGCACCGACTGTCTCATTACGCACAAACTGCATGAGGTAGATGACGCGCACGTGCAGCAAGACATCCGGACACACTTTGCTCATGCACTGCGTGACATCCGCCAGCGCGTTCCTCATACACCCCGAACATGGCCGGAGCCAGAGGTTTTGGACCAGCTCGCAGAGATATCCAGAAATCTCTTTGTGCACGCCACCACGGTCGTGCAGTTCATCGGCATGAGAGGATGCTCGCCGCTGGCCCAGCTGGACGAATTACTCGGCTTAATAGGTCAGCATGTTCCCGAAGATGAAGTTTCACCATACAAGGAACTCGACCGCCTTTATCTTATGATTCTACATAAAGCTGGGGGAGAGAAGGCAGTGACACCAAACTCGACTCGCAGCCGGCAGTTCCGATGCATTCTTGACGGTGTTGTTCACAGCAACACTCCTCTTGCTGTCAACAGACTTGTTCAAGATACGGGTGTGTCACGGCCCATGTGTTTAGCAATCTTGGACAGCCTGTCCTCAGTACTGCTAATTCTCAACTACGGTGATAATAGTCAACAGACAGTCCGCGTATTTCACCAATCTTTTGCGGAATTTATCACCGATCCACGCCGTTGCTTGGACAGGCGGTTCTTTCTAGGAGTAACATAGTGCCAAAAACATACTCATGATCAAGGGGTGTATCTTTTCAAGGATGTGCGTCTTGACGCTTAGCACTCTAAGAAGGTTTTTGATAGCGCGATATTTATCTGCTCCAAGGCAAACCATGACTCGCCCTCCTGCCTTATTGTTCATATTCGTCTGGTCCGGTCAAGCTATTTGAACTTACAGGTCAAGATTTGTCTAATATTACTTGGATGAGGCCCAAGGGAATGTACAATCAGAAGGGAGCATGGTCACGTTGGTACACCGCTACGCCAACATGCCGTCCAATTACTACCGCAGTACAGAATTCTTGTCTCTGAAGCAATGACCACGCGACCCGGACCAATGACGAGCCTACAGGGCGGATTCTGAAAGTGTTTATAGTACTGCAGTGGCGGAACCCATAGCAGCAACTCTTGCGAAGGCCCCACAAACCACCCGTCCTTGAGCTTGGCATCTGCGAAGCGATCTTCCGCACCATTTCCTGCCAAAGAAAGAGCATTTTCTACATCCCAGACACGAATTGTCTGATCATTGGCGCACGAAACAATCAAGCACCCGTCAGGCGAGAATGTGACGGATCGTACCGGTCGTTCGTGCCCATGTAGTATGGCGACAACTTTGCCAGTCTCAGCATCCCAAACGCGAATTGTTCTATCTTCTGAGCTGCTGACGATGAGCCGCCCGTCGGGCGAATATGCACCGGACCAAACCCAGTCGGAGTGGCCGGCACAAATGAGGGCGGATTGCTGTGACCTGACAACTTCCCAGATTCTGACTGTCCCGTCGTCTGAGCCGGAAATAACGCGCATACCGTCAGGCGAGAAGGCAACGGAGCGTATGTTTCGCAAGTTGGCCTGAAGCGGTTCGTACTCCAACTGACCAGTTGCGGTTTTCCAAAGTCGAATGCATCCCCGAGAGTCTCCTGAAGCAATTCTCCGCCCATCTAGTGAGAAGGCAACCGCTAGCACTCTTGCCCCGGGCTCCGGAGGGACAAATGCCGAGGAAGACCGCGTTAAAACGTTCCAAACTCGCACCATCCCGTCGTCGGATCCGGACACAAGCCACAGCGAATCATTAGAGAACGCGACAGCATTGGCCTTTTTCTCATGCCCCCACAGTGGCTCTCCATCCATTTTGCCTGTGATTGCACTCCAGCAACGTATCGTCTGGTCCGCCGATGCTGAGGCAATCAGGAGCCCATCCGATGAAATCGCCACCGAAAGTACCCAATCAGTATGGCCCAACAGCGGTGGAAGCATTGGCACCGCCGTCTCCAAATTCCAAATCCTAATAGAACAATCGTCTGAGCCAGAGACAATGAAGCGGCCATCGGGGGATACCGCAATTGAATTGACCGCAGCATCGTGCACTGACGATGGCGGTGGCTGATCAACTGCCGATTGGCCGTTGCCGCATCTCCATATTTGGACTGTGCAGTCAGACGAGGCAGATGACAAGTACGAGCCGTCTGGAGAGAACGAGACAGAGTTGACCCAGTCCGACTGGGCGATGGATGGTGCAAACTTCTTGCCTGTACGCCAATCCCACAACCAGATGGCCTGCCACCCAGCACATACCAGACATGCAGCATCCGGCGAGAAGATCAAGGATGTGACAGGGGGATGTTTGAGTGTCATGGTGATCTTTCGCTTCTCGAGATCCCAAACTCGAACTCCAAACGTTGACAATGATCCTATCGCGAGATTCGTCCCATCGGCCGAAATAGCGAGTGAACTGATATTATCGCCGACGCCTGTGATTGGTTCCGCGAGATTTTCGCCACTAAGAGGGTTCCAGAGCCGAATAGTTTTGTCAGTCGAGCCCGATGCAATCAACCGACCTTCAGGCGAGAACGTTATCGCCCGAACACCCTTTGTGTGGCCGTGGAGAACACGAAGAGTTGAGCCCGTTTCAATGCTCCAAATTCGAACAGTTGCATCCTCTGACGCTGATGCGATGGACGCACCGCTCGGAGAGAACACAACCGACCAGACAGTGTCAGTATGACCACGAAGTGGATCTGTCGCTGCTCGACCAGTTCTACTATCCCAGATGTGAACGACACCTGAATCCGTACCAGAGGCAATGCGTTTGCCGTTTGGAGCAAACGCGACGGATAAGATTGCGCCGTCGCTGCTGAATAGAGGGGACATTGTCTGCTCGCCGGTACGTGTATCCCAGATTCGTATCGTGCAGTCTCCCGAGCCAGAGGCAAGTAGCCGTCCATCGGGCGAATAAGTCACCGTGCGGACCCACTGCTCGTGACCTAAGAGAGTCATGATAAGGCGCCCAATGTCACGATCACGGTCGGCGCCGAAGGTGCTGACAAAGACCTCGTCGACGCAGTTCGGCATGAATTTCTTGTGAATGAGGGAGTTCTTGGGGGCGAAAGGGAGAGCAGAGAGGTAGATATGCGGCGCGCTTAGGTTGATTGCATCGTAGGATGATACGACGAAGGAACTGGCATCATGGAGAAATTGTGCGACTGCTGGCTGCTTGACCTGCTGCATGTCAGTAGACTGATACAAGGTCAAAATGATACACTAACCACAGAGCCCGCGATGCGGAGGAGACCCGAAGCGACATTGACTTGGTCCATGACGCTGAGAACCTCCAACCAGAACAGAAGTTTCTGTTCAAATATATGAGCAACATTGAGATCAAACATCGAGGCATCAGAGGCTGCGTCGAGATGGTGGGCCCAATGTAGACACGCATACAGGAGTGACGTCCCAATCTTGTGTCGTGCGTCAACGTAATTGGGCAGAAACGACGAGCGGCTGCGCGAGACATTGAAACACAGATCATCCTGTGCCAACCTAAGGAGACAGCCGTGGGCGAGAATGTCATGGCCAGACGTAGTCGGAATGCGGATTTGGTTCGCGGCTCTGCCAAACATGTAATCCCCGAGTGACACGTGCACAGTCCGGATGCCCGGCTCGGTGTCATCGTCCGGGATGTACACGAGCGAAAGGATGCGCTCTAGGGCGTCTCGAACGCTACCCGGACTCATCTCAATTAGATCTGCCAGGACCTCGATTGAGAGGGGCGCCCTGGAAGACAGGATGCAAGCTAGAACGCGTGTGGTGTCCCAGAGTTCGCTGGCTGCAACTTTGTCCGGCCGCGAGGCTTCGGTGAGCACCATCTCGTAAATGCCATCAAGAGATGTGGACAATACCACGCTTTGTGAAGCACCCGAGACAACCCCTTGAAGTCGAGCTCTTTTGCCATCGTCACTCATGGGGGTGAGGATATACGCGAGGACTTTTGACGCGAAGACGAACAGGCCGCACGATTGCTGGACAAGCGCCGCGACATCGGCCACTGTGTACCAGGTCTCTGCGACAGTTGTTTTCGCGTGATACACGCTTGAGAAGCTCTGAAGAATGTACAAGTGGATGTCGGCTGCCACTTGCTCCGCGTCGATTGTATCCAGACGAATAACTGAGCTGAACTTGGGATCAGACATAGACGACCTGCGAATGTGCATCTCCGGCCGCGATGTCAACAGAAACTTGACTTGAAGTTCACTATTGAAGCGTGCCAGACCTTCCATGAGCTCTACGAGTTGTATCTGATTGATGCACTCGTCGAGACCGTCGATGACGAAAATAATCAGATCATTGCGTTGCCCCAGCTTCCCAAGCGGTAATGAAAGCAGGTGCTCGACCTGTTGGTATACCGACCAGTGGGCTACGTCCGGGTGCTCTGTAAGCTGTTCTGCGAGAGCCGACGCGTAGCTAGGGAGCTGACGCGCAAGGGAGGTTGCCAGCGTTGGGACAATACGCCTAGTATCGAGTATCCCTATCGAGCGCGAGCAGAAGAAAGTACCCCCGAGATGGATCTCAGAGTCGTCCCGGAGCATTTGACAGATGGTATACGCTATCGATGTTTTCCCTGTGCCTGGCAGGCCTACGATCCAGACGATGTGAGGGCCAGGGCGTACACGAGTGGTGAGGAGATTGAGGACCTGTTCAAGTAACCGCACGCGCGTGCCCAGCATGCACCCTGCGTCTCTCGATTGCGCATCGAATACTGCATTGGGAAGATAATGCTGGCCGAGCGCTATGAAATGTGAGTTTGGCACGCGCAAGCGAGCCAGATAGTAGCAGCTTACCTATCTCGATGGTCACCATACTTGGGTCAGGCGTCGCCTCTGATCCAGCAATGTATTTGGATACAATGTAATTATTATTGATGATGGCATCCTGGCTTGGGTGGAAGGGTGGGTCCGAGTCACTCGGCGTCTGTGAAGAAGCCTCAGGCTCGAGCCCGTCAAGCCGCATGCGCAGCTTTTCCATAATTCGATCGGCGCTTTTTCTGGCTTTCTTGGCTAGAGCGCTCATCGCTAGAGGGCCAGAGTTGTCAAATGCGTGGAGTGCACCAGAACGCGCGTGGCGTAGGTGGAGAACAGCCGATCGAGCGCCGGCCACGTTCCGATGCAGAGTGGTCTCTCTAACTGGCGCGGCTGTATGACACTTCGTCCGGCCCATTTCTTCGGTGCGGTTCGCCATGATCGACCTGTAGCACGGCGCGCGAACTCTAGCGATGCCCACATACAGCCCATTGTTGTCCATGCAATAAAAGCGGGCAGCTCGCGCGGACACGTGCCTCGGAACGCCATTTCCGCTTTGCCCTGACGCTGGTCGACTGCTTCGTGTCCTTGCTTGGTCCTGCACGAGGCCCTCCCAGTAACTACACTCTAAGTTGACCGTTGCTCCAAGCTGACGAGGCCGGCGTGCGTATTGCCAGGCAGGTGGTCTAAAGATCACACCTTTTCTGCTCTACACAGTTGCTGCTTATGCAGCACCGAGCATCGAGCGCAGGAGGATTGTGATGATTGGAGCATGCGTCCCCGTCCTCGGAGAGCCCACCGACATCGTCAGTCTCGGGCGACAGTTCACTCCTCACCTCGTGCCGCTGGTCACCTTCCCCAGCCAGCCACTGAAGCTGGCGAAGACGTTCGGGATGGAGCTCGTCGGGCTGTTGGACGACGAGAATGTGCTCATTCGCGAGACGGTCAAGGAGTGCGTCATGCACTAGTGTTTGCTGGAACTTATAAACTAAACTGAATCTACTGGCGTGAAGGCTGTCACCACGTTTGAGCGAACATTTCCGCCTCTACAAAGGACACCTCTATATCAAGCGTCAAACGTCCACGACCCCTCAATGTCGGTGCATTCCATCGCACCAACAGGCGCTATACTTAGCTGGTGCCATCTAGCTAGTGCGCTCAACTAACACTCCATATCGTACCTTGATCTTCTGCATTGTGTGATGATGGCAAGCCCAGAAGAACGATCTAGATCGCTTCACCGTTTCCACTTATACCTATGGTGCTTCCGGTCTGAGCATTCTCGTAGCCATGCATATCATCCGCTCACTCCTATCCCTCGCCTTTCCACTCGCCCGCAGCATCAATATTCAGACATTCTCCGGTCACATCAATCCAAATAGCTACATCGTCACACTCAAGCCTGATGTCAATACACCCACGCTCCTTGCGAGCCAACCGACGATCATCGTAACTCAAGTTTGGGACTCGAAGCTTCTCAACGGGTTTGCGGGATTATTCTCTGCTGAGATTATCGAGTTAATTCGCGCACACGAGGCGGTTGAGAGCATCGCTAAGGATGGGTTCATGCGACTGGCGAACAGCAACGTGCCTACTGTGGCTGCTCGGCATGTCTACCGGACGAACGGTGACTCGCTACACAAGCGAAAAAGTGTATCGAGGCGGTGAGGGTGATCTGAAGCACCAGTTTGCATCGTCTTGACAGATTACGCAGGACACGCGCCCCATGGGGCCTCGGTCGACTGTCTTCCAACCATTCTCTTGCAGGAAACAATCCCACTTTGTTGCAGTAAGCCTTTCTGTACTACGGCTTCTTCGATGGCCGCGGAACAGATATATACGTTGTTGATACGGGGCTGTTTGACGTACTCAGCTGGGCGTTGCGAAGAGCGCACGCATTTTCGGAGCGAAGGCATTCGACGCCGATGGGTACGTCCGAGAGCAGCTGAGACTATCCTGTTTCTGTAATAATTGCCTATCAAAAGTGTCAGCACCATGTCAGACATTATCGATTGTCTACAGTGGGTGCTGCATGAGGCGCTTTCATCGGGATGAACTAGCGTCGCTCTCGTATCGTACTCTGGCGGCGTACGTCTTTCGCCGCTGCCCATCCATTATATAGATAGAGCTGATCAATCTTCCTTACAGACTGTGCCGCTCATAGATAACGCGATTGCATCTATGGTGCTTCACGGTCTTCCAGTCGTTTTACCAGCCGGCGACAATTACACCCCATGTCGAGTTCCCGGCGCAATCACCGTTGCTTCGTCTAACGCAAGCTAGCCTACAAGAATCTCCATTATCTTAACTGATATACTTGCGCCAGGAGACACAGTCCGTCATACTGCCTCATCTCCAAAATCAATCTGAAGATCGAATCTCTTTCATGCTTCAGATCGTATCTGCGTGGATTCCAGTTGCTGGAGCCACTCCCACGTATCGCGAGACAAATACACTGAGCGGCACACCAGCCGCCGCTGCCTTCGTCGCAGGGCTCATTTCACTCTATCTCTCAGAGTGGATCTCCAACAACCCCACTGCAACGCCTGATTTGTTTCCGACGCCTTCTCAGATCATCAATAACCTTTGGAGTGTGAATGGTGTGCTCACCGGTGTCCGTGAGTGTCGTGTTGTGGACTTCGTAGACCTTCTGCGGAAAGCTGACTACGTTTCCGGTGCCAATCAGCTCCGGGAACAGCTAATAGGCTGGCAAGGACTCCTGTTGTGGAGTAGTTGTTGTCGGGTGGCCCTTGATAGTCGGCACAACGGCCGGGTGGGCCGTGGATGTATGCTTGGTCCAAGAATGGCTGTGCTATAAAACAAGTTCCTCCGCTTCAATCACAAGATGTTGTGAAACACCCGTATCATGTCTGATCCAGTGAGCGATCCGCGTCTTGTATATAAAGCGCCATGTGTTGAGCGACGATCCGTCACACACCCAGTATCAGCAGCCCCAGGCTCACCGTGAACCTTCCATGCCTATCGCTCAGGACCAAAGCCGTGCATTTATCTCGCCGATCGAAATGTCGCAGCAATCTCAGTTCCTTTCGTCATTCGTTGGCGGTCATGATGTGAACCTCGGCGCTACTGCTGCTCCGACCATCCTCCCAGACATTTCTATCAGCAGCCACTTCGACAATAACGTTGCCTTGCCAATCCACGCGCGCAAATCTCAATATTCACACGCCTCGCGATGCCCGTGGCACGTCACCGGGTGCAGATACGACACAATGGCGGGAGGCGCGGCGGACATAAAAGCAGAAGGTTCCGCCACAATCGACGATGTCGCCCAGCTCCTCCTTGAAGTCCACGTTCGTGAGATGCATCATCATATCCCGTGTCGCTTAGGAAGTGCTGCGTCACTTCCTGACAACCTGCGTCTTCGTCTCCCGGCCTGCGATGCTTGGCTACCGGTAAACGACCCAGACGCTTGCGAGCGGCACTACATTTCGGTCGACACCAACCAGCATTCAGGACGGTCAAACTGTGTCACAGTAAACGCGTGGATGAACGATGCGCTCAAAATCGAGAAGGAACCGGACTTTTCGGGGACATTTGCTGCGATGGTGGTTCGCATGGTACCGGATGTTGCTTTGGAGAACTTCGCAGACCCGTGTTGGCCGGAGGGAAGCGTCATCCACGAAGTTATTCAGGAGAGAGCAGCGCAGTGGGTGAGGCTGGAGAGGGTCCCGCAGATTGATAATATGGTGCTGGAGGCGTGGCGTGTGACGGTGGACCTGCCGAAGGCGTGGCGTTCGACTGTCGTGTATCGACCCCGGGGCCTATGATAGACTTGCTTGTAAACTGAACCAACATTCTTCTTTACTTGTATCATTGAGATTATAGTCTCTGTTGTAGCAAGAAGGGTCGTTGAAGTTGGCATACAAGCAAGGGCCGGCACACAAATACGGGAGTTGCGCAAGTCCCGGGGCTCTACGAGCGTCCAAGTTTCCTTGCATCTGGCAACAATATCACTTGAGATTTTACCACGACGTTGCTTGAGAAATGACGCGCTGATGACCGGGAAGGGGGAGGCGGGATCTCGGCGTCAACATTGAGTTTGTTCAACAACTCCGCTGTCACAGCTTGCCCTTATCTTCGACGCGCCGCGCTTCCAAACTGTCCATCTACTTACAATGCGCCCTTTCTCCGCGATCTTCTTAGACTGCTGCATCTGCCCTGAGCCGCGCGATGCCATAGCCAATTACAGTCGTGCTTAACCCTCAACCGCCCTCGGTCTTTCCGCAGTACCACGAGTCACGGCGCCACTACGAGCATCCAGCCAGCGCGCACGCGTGGTGCCTGGCTCCTGACAGTTGATCCTCGTGCCCGACTATTTGTGCCGGTCCACTTTGCGGCCGCTGTCCAGCCGTGTGCAGAGTGCCGTTTCGCCTTGCTCGAGCGGCGATCTAGCTATGACATGATCGTCATGTGCTGCATCTGCTGCGGCCCTTGCTTCAAAGTCGAGACGCGAAGCACCTTTCATCCGCGTTTTTCAAGGAACACATCTTCCTCGATGACAGCCGTTCGCCCGACTGGTGCGGACCTTCATCTACGTCAGCACGCTCGATCTCCTTCCCACACAATGGCGCAAACGGAACAAACGAACCCTTCCTGCGGCTTCGAAGCGGGCTTCAACACGGCCGGGCAGACAACATTCAGACGATCGACCAAGGAGTGCCTCCGCTATGCCGCAGTATGTCCACCTCTGCACGTGGAGGCCGTGTCTAACCATACCTCTCTCCTTGCGTTGAACAGGCGCTATCACCGCCAACTAGGACAGTCTTCTGTGTCTTGGAGATCTCCCGATCAGCGCTGCGGCGAACCGGAGGCATGCATAAAAACTTGGGACAAGGCTTCAGTCGTGCTTCTTTGGACAACCTCCTCCCCTCGTCCTGGGCTCCATTCAGTCACTTGCGATGAAGACGGTTCTTCATGTCCTTGGTCTGGCAGTCACCACTATGCTGTCAGTGCGTGGTGTTTCGGCAGCTTGCTCGGCCTCCGCGCCGATTGGGCTCTGCTGCTTGAACGTCGCGCCGTTTAGCACGAATGCCGGGGTATGGGGCCCAATATGTGGTTTTACGAACGTCACGGGCAACCCTCTCGTTGGTGCTCGTTGCATTCCCTACAGTACAATCAATGGCTGGTGAGTAATGTGTGCCGCGTCTGATCGACATGCGGCTGATACGGCGTCAGTCCTCCCGGGACGACTGGAACGTGCTGCCAAGGAACCATCCCTGGTCGTGAGTATCTTCCGCTTGGTCGCTCAGACAATAGGTTTGCTGACGGAAACCCCACAGAATGCGCGCTGGGAATCTATTGTGGCGGCTCGCCGGCGGGAGCTGATTCAACCTCGTCGACATCCACAAGCACGACCTCTGGCTCTACGACCAGTACACCAACAACTACGGCTACCACCACAACCACGGCCACAACTACCACCACAACAGCCGCGAGTACGTCAACAACGGTCAGCACGACCAGCACCAGCACGACTGTTCCGAGCAGCACTCCCAGCCCGTTCCCCGCCGGCTGGTACACGGCCTCACCCTGCGCCATCCTCAACTCCTGGTCCAACCTCACAGTAACATGGTGGTGGGGTCTTAACACACCTTCTGGCTGCGCGGAATACTGCAGCACCGCGCCCGGCGGCGACATTCCTTCCTACACTGTCGCCGGCGTCGCCAATGGCGATCAGTGTCATTGCGGCTACAGCTACCAGCACCTATTCGCCACTCGCGCTTACCAGGAGGAATGCGATGTCCCATGCTCGGGGGATAAAAGCCAGACGTGTGGTCGTTGGGATAGGATCCAGGTGTACTCGAGCGTGCCGAGGGAGAAGCCGTTCTTCGGGCCGCCTGGTACAACACCGTGGCGCGAGGTCCACGAGTGCGCGGTCGACACGGTCGAGCGTGTGTTTGCGAACGTCACCGTTACGTCGCCGGTTGAGAACACTCCAGCAGTGTGCGCCAGGTACTGCGAATCGCTTGGTCCGCAGTATCTGTATGGAGGTGTGGAGAATGGCGGCGAGTGTCACTGTGGGACGGGATGGAAGAACGGCGTCCAGCCGCCTGCTGCCCCGTACTATGAATGTGACAAGAGCTGTGTGGGACATGGGACCTTCCCTTGTGGAGGTGCTTGGAGGATCTCGACTTTCACTAGGGCTTAGAGCTGGATATGACTTCGGACATCTTGGGTTTGTGTCGCGACTGCTGGCTGACACTGTAATTCGTTCTCGTGCATTCCTTGTTGTTATAACATTCTGAGGCTATTCTGAATGTAGTGTATACGATCGAAGACTTGCTGCGTTATGTAGCGAGTTCCACTTCGCTGTTGACGTTCCAAAGGGGAAGTACTTCTTGAACAAGCATGGTCGAGAGGGTGCTCGTCGACACTTCGCAGTCTGATACGTATCACATACGACACCACGTCGACGAGGACGTACATTCCGAGGCCGGCTGCGCTGGCATGCGAGGTCGGATCGTCTGCCGTGCTGCCGCAACGGGCCGGGCCGCGGGCCGCTCACTGGTCCCGACGCCTCTTTAACGCACCCCCGTCATCCGTCGCGCTGATCGTCCAAGCTGGATCCCCGTTTCACCTCGTCGCACGGCGCACAGTCGCGCGCTCTTTCAGCCTTGCCAACCGTGCGCCAGTCACTGCCGTCCTCGCTCACCGGTCAAGTCTACTCACCGCCAGTACTGGGTCTGCGCCAATCACCTTCCCCACACGAAATCACGCGCACAGCCGAAGATCTTTGTCTGACTTCTCGACTGCAACCACGATGACAAGAACTACCAACGAACACGAACTGAAGCAAGGCGAATTCGTCGGCGCGGTCGACTGTGGTACTACGTGAGATTTTACCAACCAAGACCAGCGCAAGAGCTCATGCTGACGTCGATGCTGCATCCAGCTCGGCCCGCTTCATCGTATTCGATTCGAAAGCGACGATTATCGCCCAACACCAGCTCGAGTTTCCTCAGTACTATCCTCATGCTG
>Ga0247815_10001866_pt1 | contig 15864 bp, 18 predicted proteins | sample UWRJL194509B1_FD_181014 | JGI IMG/M metagenome (GOLD analysis project Ga0247815, IMG submission 181014) | Plant litter microbial communities from Arlington Agricultural Research Station in Wisconsin, United States - UWRJ-L194-509B-1 | ecosystem: Environmental > Terrestrial > Plant litter >...
TTGCTGGACGAGGGTGCTGACTTTACGGGCAGAACCGGCGTCTTTTGTGCCTTTTTCTCATCCCACTCCTGGCCACTTCTCTTGCAGAAGCCGCTTTCACGCAACCCGCCCACTGGAAACTCGACTCGATTGACTCGACATACGCAGGCGCATGGTGCTTTCACAGGTTTCAATGAGCTTTATGAGACAATGAGGCGAAAGACAAAGAGCACAAGAAGCACACGATCCGGGTCTGTCCGCGAGTTTCAAAACTCCCCAGCAACCCAACAACGCACGAGAACCAATAATCGAGCTGAAAGTCGCAGAGACGTTGAATTGGGCGGACACTCACTCGTGCCAGAAGTCTTGAACATCCCTGTTGTTAGATCTAAATCTCCAGACTCGTGACAAATATCTGGCTGTTTTCTTTTCCGTAATGGGCTTCCTCCGAGCAGGATTGAAGGTAACGGGGAGTGTGGAGAGATAATAATAAGAAACCATGAGGTGATTTTGCAGGTAAAGCAGCTCACCTGACCTCATGGCAGTCATAAATGCCAATGCATCGGAGATCAAACTCGTACCAACTCCGACGATGTCCTCTTCCTCCTGTCCTTCCTTCCTCAAGGTCTCAGCGTACCTTGTAGACGCAGGATCTTAAGAGCCATACGGGTGGCGCTCACTTTGTGGGCTCCAGTCGTGCGGCCAAACGAGACAGCAATGTCTCGTCAAGTCTTCTGGCACAATGTGCGAGGAGTTTCGCGACCCACGTACAGCACTGTGCGTGCGGTCGTAGAAGCCCCTGCTTCTTGCGTGATGCAGTCGCAGATGACCAAACGGTGCAGCACTGTGCCGTTTGCGAAGCCCCTGCAGTTTGTATGCAGCAGCAGATGAGGAACGACGCAGCAATGCGTTGTCCGCCTAGCCCCTGCGGTCTGTGTGTAGCAATACATGCAATTGCAGATGAGGATCGACGCAGAAATGCGCATCCGTCAGTCGTATAGTCGCAGCCGCCGACGTCGTAGCATAGATTTGTTCACTGTCGCACTGGAGGTCTCAAACGACCAGGACGGCATGAGAACGTCATCAGCACGTGCGGCAGCCAGAGCCACAAGACACTAAGATCACAAGACGATCGTTTTGGGAGATACTCCACTCGCGAGATATCTCAAGCGAGTATATAGACTAAGACGCGAACTTGGCGCAGATCCGACTGAGTGTTTGAGAGCGTGACCGAAAACGTCAGACAGGCGACAAGCATTCCAACTTCCCGCAGTCAGCCTAGGTGTGAAGAGTTCGGGAACATCGAATCACCGAAAGCTGACTGTGCCCTCCGCTGAGAGGCGGAGGGGCCCGATGAGGGGATAACCCGGTATCGGGTGTAAAACACACTCCTCCTCCTCCTCCTCCGACAGTAACCTGCTGTCCCTCGTCGTCATGGCTTTGCTTGATGATCAAGATAACTTGAGATAGTCTCCAGTCAGTATCGGGCTGAATCCAAGGTCAGAGCTGCAAAATATGGGGCTCAGCCGAACTGCGATCCGATCGAGGTGCGGCTGACGCTGACAGGCGCAGTAACGTCAAGAGGTGCCGCTCGCCGACTGGATGTCTAATACAAGCAGCAGACATGAATGGAAGTGGGCCGTTAAGGATTGCACAAAGTTTCACCGTAAAAAACAGTTGTTGGCACGATACTGAGAGCTTGGAACCACACACAACTGTCGTTGAGCCCAAGTGAACAGGATGGCGACCTCACACCGCGCATTTTTGTAAACTTCCAGCTAGAAGCGTCGCTCAAGTTCAACGAGTGCGATTCAAAATGAGCGGGATGTACACGTTGAGCTGAGTGCGTGTCCCAGCCCGCCGTCCAAGGTTCGCGGTCATAGGCGAGATACCAGATATGGTCGATGCAACAGCAGTCGAGCACGCAATGATGGTTGGATACGGGGCCAATATGTAGATGTTAATTAGAAGTAGACGGTATACAAGGCATGAGAAAAGCAGCCCGTGGCGAGTGGGAGAGCGGCGTGGGATGAAAGCGAGGACGGGCAAAGATGTGATGACATACGCAGAACCTTGGGGACGGTTGAGATTTAGAGTTCAAATCAGTGACAGAAAGTTGGAGAATGAACGCGGGTGAGGTGTACGCAAATCGTGACGGGGTTGCAGCGTTGCTCTGCAGAAATGTCAAATCGCGATTCGATATCGTGAGCATCCGCTTACATGTGCTGGAAGTTTCTGAGTGAGCGCGCTCACGACGAGCTCCACCCGGACAGCGACGGCGGCCACCACGGCCTGGCTGCGCAAGCGGCAGCGGTACCTGGCCTTCCTCAAGCCTGATCCGCAGGCGCGCTCGGCGCGCAAGGCACTTGCGATAGATGCCGTATCCCAATCCTGGCAAAGCGATGAGTATGCCGATGATTGTGAGGATGCCGCTGGTCGAGTCGTCCAAGCGGAAGCGACTTCGGCGAGGCGGGGCGTAACATCCATCGGCAACGCGCAACTGTGAGCGATTGATGGCACACTCTTTAGTGTGTGCTAATGGAGAGTCGTGGTCGTCGTCTCCAAAAGAGAAGCGGCATATCGTGCTGTACGCGTTGGTGCCGTCGATGGCGCCCGTCATACACAGCCCGACAGGCAACGCGACAGTACCCCAGTTTGCCCAACCCGCACCGCCAAGAGTGCTGAAATCTTGAGTATCGTAGTAGGCAATCGAGATGCCTGCACCATGCTCGTTGTTGGTGTGCGCGTCGAGGAGCGTGATGAGCGTAGTGTTGGTGCACGGACGCACATGCGCCGAGATAGCTCCCGGACGATAGCACCACGTCCCAGCGTACGTCTGCTCGACCTTGTTGAGTTTCCAGTGAGCTGGATAGGTGAAGGCGGCATTGGCGAGTGTTGCGGGGAGAATCAGGAGGAAGAGCAGCGCGAGGCGGATCTGCCCGAACAGCATCAGGGTCACCCGGGCTCACTGTCGTTCACTGAGGACGCACCATTGCTCAATCGCTCGGAATCTCGGAAGGTACACCTGGTGCCAGAAATGCATGTGGTGAAGGTTGCTCGACAAGTCTTTATACCGTGTGGACCCGGTCCCATGTGAGATGCATCATTTCAGCCATTGACCCTGGAATTGTGCTCTGTCGATCCATTCTCCTGGCTATGGATTCATTTCCGCACCTCCCGCCTTGCCTAAACGGTTCAGCGAGGTACGGTTACGTATCACAAGCGCCCGCGAATTCAGATGGGTGAGCACTGGCTGACTTGGGTTCGCACCGTCCCCGCCTCGATGCGTCCGTTCAACGTTCAACACTCAACTTTTGCTCTTTGTACTGAGCATCCATTTTCCACCGCCACTTTAGTCGCTTCTCCTAGCCCTGCTCGCTCTCGCTTTCACACTCAGGTTTTGCGTTTCGCACTATTTCTTCTTCTTCGTCTTCCTCGCCGATGAAGGGACTGGACGCGAAGTCAAGGTTCGTCAACCCGTATTGCACAACTTGTATCCTCTCGTCGCAAGCTGTTGTAGCGAAAAGCCACATGAATTTAGCTTGGCATATAGAATTGTCGAAACGAAGAGGGGACTTGAGAGACCAGGTAGGTAGCATTAGGGACGGACAGCGTACGGGACAGCAGTGATAGCAATAGAAGAGCACGATATGCATGTTAAAGGGAAGCGTGGAGAGCATACACAAAGGGTCCAGAGCGAAGATTGGGATCGGGCCAAAGGTTCGTGGTAGGAAGGAGATACAGTAGGATAGAGCGACGAAACCAAGTCCATGAAACTGCGAAGAAAGGTGAGCGGGCTGCACAGCATTCAAATAGCAAGAATTGACCAGTTCAATTGGTGGGCAATGTTCTGTCCTGATGACCGACCGAGCCAGTCAGGCTGGTGGGAACAAGAGGCACATCCTGGTCGTCCGTGCTCGCGCTTTGTGTCCGCTTTCGTATCAAATACCAGCGGTACATTCCCATCATCATCCCAGGTATGACGATAAGAAGACCGAGAATCGTGATGATGGCGCTGGCGGTATCGTCGAGGTGGAACGGACCGTGGCGCGCAGGCGGCGAGTAGCAACCATCGGTCACGCGAAGCTGTGCGCGAGGTACTACGCACTCTTGGGCGTGCGCGTCCGGCGAGTCGTGGTCATTATCGGCAATGGCAAAACGACAGATGGTGCGGAAGTTGTTGTCGAGCCCGTCGACCGCGCCGCTCATGCAGACACCAACTGGTAGCTCGACGGAGCGCCAACCAGACCATCCGGCCCCTCCAAGAACACTACCATCTGCAAGATCGTAGTATGCGATCGAGAGACCGGAGCCAAAAGCATTCTGCAGGTGGATGCTGAGGAGCGCGATGAGTGTGGCGTTGGCGCATGCTGACAAGAACGTTGGATTGGGGCCTGGATGGAAGCACCATGTGCCTGCGTATGTCTTGTCGATGAAGTCGAGTTTAGACACGGCGGGGCGCGTGAAAGCGGCCTTGGCGAGGGAGGCGGCGAGGAGTGGGACGAGGACAAGGAGCAAAAGAGGCCGGTTCTATCCGTACCAGTCAGCCTGACCGCGATGATGCCACCCACAAACCAATGCGTATTGTGCGCACCAGCATACTGTTTTGGTTACTTGGTGCAAACTACGAGGATCTGAATGAGGTGGTGGGAGGCTAGTGTAGAAGAGCGGAATATGCTTCGCCTCTTATACCATACAGTCGACCGCCAGACATGCACATTAGCACCGCCACTCTGGACCGGCGTGGTGTCCGCCTCTGGCCTACCGGCGGGTCCGGCGTGGTGTCCGCCTCTGGCCTACCGGCGGGTTTCGAGCGGACTCCTGTCAACCACAACGAGCGGCCGTCAAACTTGCCTCACTCACATGCCTATTATTGGTGAACTATCAGGGTGTAGCCCTGAGCGCGGCGAAGGATTAGTGCTCGCTGTAGATGGCCCAAGTCCGCTCGAAACCCGATAGTTCTCCTGCCGACGTGCAAAGAGATCTTAATCGCTTGTTTCGGGTGAACCATGCCCGCTCCAAACCCGGCTGACCTTGCGCATACTGTCAGCCATGGCCAGCCCATTGGTGGCGTGTGCCACATGGTGGCTGAGTTACTCGAGCACGGGCATATCGCTTCTCGCTTATCTTCCGCAGGCTCGCGGTAATTACTGCTTACTGGCAACTGCACTGCCTCGACATGTTTTCCAGCCTTCCACCTGGCTTGGCAATAGCTGAACTTACCGAATGGTTCCGGCTTGAATCCACCTCTCGTCGTTGCAGTCACATATAGCAATCTTGGGCGTTCTCGAGCTCGTCTGCTGTCGTGTTCTGTGGAGTCATTGGCAACACTGCTTCATCCGGCGGTCACTGCTCGGTACCATCCCTGTGCTCGCCCGTAGTTCGAGATGCACCGTTTCAGCTGATCTCTACAGCCGCACTGGTCGATAAACCCAAGAACGGATGATGTAGGCGGTGGCTTTGACACATGAGCTAACTTGATCGGCACAATGCCCGTCCAATATTGCCTTCAATACTCTTGCACAATGGAAACTAGGTGTTGTCAACAGAACGTGTACGCGCCCATGACGCTACAGTCCAAATGCCAACCACCGTTGTGTCACCAGTGCACAGTATCACATTCTAGGACGCCCCTCATTGAAAATAAACACCGCCACAATTGACACGAAAAATATTCAACACAGCATGCCATGGCGCCATGGCCCAATATGTTTAAGTTTCGGCTACCGTGTAGTCTGAGCAGTGCACAGTTACCCAGGCACGTGGCCGATGGCTGCTGTGTACCTCCTCCCGCTTGTCATCCATGACTTCCTCTGAATGAGTCGACCAGCACCAACGTTATCGGCTTCGTCATTAGTCTCCCAGTTGCCTGCATTTATCGCTGGGTGCCTCACGGCGAGTGGTGACGACGATAAAATTCGAAGCTTTGGTCTGACTCGCGACTGAATGGAGGCTCATAACGGATCTGAAAGGCTTTTAAAATTACGTGATTGGATCACCCGGTGAAATTGGCGGTGCAAAGTACATGGAAATTGATTTGTCCCACGTTTTGTTGTAGCAGGCTTCCTCCGAACAGGATCCAAGATGATGGAGGCCAATGAAACATTGATTTAAGAGTTTATGAGATAATATCGCGACTAGAACAGCTCGCCTAGCATCATACTGGCCTTCAATGCAAAAGCATCGGAGATTAAATGCGTGCAAGCTCCGACGATCACCTGCTGCCTTTGTCGCCGCAGCTTTACATGACGAACAAGGTTGCCAACAGTTGCAAAAATCCAACAGCTGACTATCTATGAGTCCAGGGCTGCAAAATAAGGGGGTCTATCCGAACTGCGATCCGATCGAAGTTCGGCCACCATCGATACGCGCAGTAACCTCAAGGAACCCCGTTGAACACGTTTGCGAATGGAAAAATTCATTAGGGATGGAAGGAAGTAGATGCATACAGAGCATGGGGCGAGCATTGCAGAGCGAGTGGGAGAGTGGGATGGGATAACAGCAAGGGAAAGCGTCAAACACGGGGACATGTAAGTCAATCGCATGGAAATTCGGCATCCAGGAGTTGAAGCAAATGGATAATCGAAGAGGTTATGTAGACGTCATTGTGGCGGTATTCTGCAGACACATCAGAGAACAACTTTATAAACGACACTGCTCTGTTTGCCACCCGGGTGCTGAGTACGCTCCTGTTGTGCATGTGCGGTGGCGTCGCTTGCAATTGCACACGGACGACCGCGCACTCGGTACATCACTGGCTGTGCCACTCAGATTCCTCCCCGAGTGCCGGCATCGGGCCATCGGCGGGCTTTCGGGGCCCACGGCTTCGATTCGGCTGTACCTGCTTAAGAGCGCCCGTCACATGACGACATGGCCCGCCACTTACAATCGAGGTGTTTCACACAGGCGGAACAAATCAGACATCGGCTTATCAACTCAAATAAAGTCCTTGGCTTCAAATCTGATGTGATGACACCCCGTAGACTTCGCTCACTTTCTTCGAAGTCGGCTTATTCGATCCGGTTTGATCGGTATCTTCACCGTGACCAGTCCGCCCGAGCAGATCCTTTTTCGAGCCAGGCAAGCTCAATGGTGGTGGGTGGCCCTTGGTCCCACAATGTATTAAGAGCCAGGAAAACACTTCTGTCAAGCCTGGGCATGTGATCGGACGACTTGAACACGCAATGGCTCATTGTGACACCTAACAACGAGGTTCACCCTCCCGTACTGTAAAACCAGTCATCATAGTAAATAATATTACGCATGTGAACGAGACAGCAGGGAAAACAATGACAGAGCACAGTACGTAGGCGGAAGAGAAGCATGGAGGAGAATACACGACCAAGGTTTCCGATCGGACCAAAGGATAAGCAGTAGATGAAGGAAGACGGCACACCGAAAGTCCGAGACAAAGTACGTGCAACTGTAACAGAATGTGAGCGGCCTGTAGGGCATGCAGATGATAAGGACTAACCAGTTCAAACGGCAACCGGCGTTCCGTCCTGATGGCCGAGCAAGCCAGTCGCGCCGGTCTGAACGAGAGGCACATCCTGGCCGTCCACGTTCTGTGCCTGCTTTCGTGTCATATACCAGCGATACACGCCGAGTATCATTCCAGGTACAACGATGAGGAGAGCTAGAATAGCGATGATGGCGTTGGCGGTGTCGTCGAGATGGAACGGACCGTGGCGCGCAGGTGGCGAGTAGCAGCCATCGGCCACGTGAAGCTGCGTGCGAGGCACCACACACTCTTGGGCGTGCGCATCCGGTGAGTCGTGGTCATTATCGGCAATGGCGAAACGGCAGACGGTGCGGAAGGCATTGTCGAGCCCGTTGACAGCGCCGCTCATGCAGACACCCACTAGCAGATCGACAAAGTCCCAGCCAGTCCATCCGACACCGCCAAGAACACTACCATCTGCAAGATCGTAGTATGCGATCGAGAGGCCAGCGCCGAGTTCGTTACGGAGGTAGATGTTGAGGAGCGTACTGAGCGTGGCGTTGACGCATGCTGACGAGAATGCTGGGTTGGGTCCTGGGCGGAAGCACCATGTACCAGCATATGTCTTGTCAATGGAGTCGAGTCTCCAGAGGGCGAGGCGCGTAAAAGCCGCTTCGGCGAGGGAAGCGCAAGGAATAGGATGAGGACAAGGGACAAAAGACGTCGGTCCTATCCGCAACTTGAAGGTCAACTTCCCCGTCCAGCAACCGAAGACATCCAACACACCCAAGTCATACCTTCGTAGTATGTATGGACTTCTGGTGTTATGAAAACTTGCGTCTGATGTGGTGGGATGGAGTGTGTGACTTAGTCCAGGCGAGCAGTCGCTCTCTTATATCCGTCCCCTGGAGCCGTCTTGCGATTGGCTGTTAGGGTCGGAAAACTCACGAGGCGAACATTCGCTAGCGTCTCTTTCGCGAGCGAGGGCCGCGGACCGCTCGCCTCCGTTACTGCGCCTGTCAACATCAGCCACACCTCGATCCGATCGCATTTCGGCCGAGCCCCTTATTTGGCAACCCTGACCTTGTATTCAACCCGCTACCAGCTGGAAGCTATTTTCAGTTATCCAAATCCTCAAGCACAGCCGCGGCGACGATGGGCAGCAGGCCACTGTCGGAGTTTGCATGGGTTTGATCTCCGATGCATTTATATCCATGACTGCCATGATGCCAGATGAGCTGCTCTGGCTACAAAATCGCCTCATGGTTCTTAGTGTGATCTCTCCACACTCCCCGTTATCTTCGATCCCGCTCCGAGTAAGCCCGTTACGAAAAAGAAAAGTTGCTGGAGATTTTTGCAACCTTGCAGTGACACTAGCGGACAAACCCGGATCGTGTGCTTTTGTACTCTTTGTCTTCCTCCTAATTGTCTCACAAAGCTCATTGAAACCTGTTAACTCATACTCCTTCCCAGTGGACCAGTTCACCGCTCCTGACCACTGTGTAGGAGTATGCTGTTGACCGTTCTAAGACTGCTCTTCGTCGGACAACCACCTACCCAGAAGTAGGGTTGAACTACAATCTCGATGTTGTCAAACAGGCGAACGGGCAAACGGCCGCAACGTTCGCTTCCCACATGCGAACACGCTCGTACGCACCACGTTATAGATGGCTTCTGCAATCCTAATGTACTCAATGATCTCACTTGACTCAACAAAGCTGCACACTTCATCTTGACAATCATTGAACTACCGATCAGTTGACCTGGACTGGAATATAGTATGTACCGCTAGTAGCACGCACGTCGAGCGTTGCATCAGGTTGCAACCAATAAGGAACGTGGGGCGCCGAAGGAGGGCAGTAAGCACTGCGACATGTCCCACTTAGCCCTGAGTGTCCGGCGTGTGCTGCCTCAGGCTGATATCGTGCACTTAGCTCTACAACTGCCTCCGGAGCTGTACTACATTGGATAAGTAGACTAAGCGTTAACTCGGTGGCATTGGGCACAGTTCCTGGCGCGTGACCCGAACTGTCTTTCTCTTGTGTGGCAGTTCTTTTGACCTGGTAGACTGCGAACATTGAGGCGAGCACTAACACAAACCTCCAAACGGGGAAGGGATTTGCTGTCATCAAGATCATCCCATAGGACAAAAGTTGCCACACGCGCGCGGGAATAGGGACTGGGCAGATTCAAGCACGGGCACGGGACGGAGCAGCCTGGGCAGGTCAGGCAATCCAAATAGGGCAGGGAGCTGGTACCGCCCTCGTGTATTGGTAAGCGGCTCCCTGCCCTATTTGGATTGCCTGACCTGCCCAGGCTGCTCCGTCCCGTGCCCGTGCTTGATTCTGCCCAGTCCCTATTCCCGCGCGCGTGTGGCAACTTTTGTCCTTTGGGATGATCTTGATGACAGCAAATCCCTTCCCCGTTTGGAGGTTCAACAAGTTATCCGATGCCAACTGTACGCGGTGAATAGGTATAAAAGAAGGCCCGGGCCTGCTCGCTATCCTCCAAGAATCCAAGATCCCACAATTCATTCCAAAACATCAGACACAAGTTCCAACGACACCAGAAATTCGTACCAATCATAAAGAGATGGTTCGTTTGCGTTGATTGCCTCCAGTTGCTGGACGAGGGTGCTGACTTTGCGGGCAGGACCGGCGTCCTTTGTGCCTTTTCCTCGTCCCACTCCTTGCTGCATCCCAAGCAGAAGCCGCTTTCACACACTCGGCCCACTGGAAACTCGACTCGATCGACTCGAAATACGCAGGCACATGGTGCTTTAACCCTGGACCAAACCCAACTTTTACATCAGCGTGCACCAACACCACCCTCACCACGCTCCTCAACGTCCACTTGAATAACGAACTCGGCCCCGGGATTTCAATCGCATACTACGATCTCTTAGATGGCAGTGTTCTTGGCGGCGCCGGCTGGTCTGGCTGGCACTCCGTTGGGCTGCCACTTGGCCTCTGCATGAGCGGCGCTGTCATCGGGTTCGACAATGCCTTCCGCACCATCTGCCGGTTTGCTATTGCTGATAATGACCACGACTCGCCGAATGCGCACGCCCAAGAGTGTATGGCACATCGCGCTCAGCTTCGCGTGATCGATGGCTGCTACTCGCCGCCTGCGCGACACGGTCCGTTCCATCTCGACGACACGGCCAGCGCCATCATCGCCATTCTAGGTCTTCTCATAGTCGTACCTGGAATGATACTCGGCTTGTACCGCTGGTATGTGATACGGAAGCGGGCACAGAACGTGGATGATCAGGATATGCCTCTCGTGCCCACCGGCGCGACTGGCTTGGTCGGCAATCAGGACGGAACGTTGCCCGCCAGCTGAACTAGTCAGCCCTTACTACGTACATATAGGTACTGCAGTGCACTCACTTTTCATTGCAGTCGCATGAACTTTGTCTCGCTCCTTTTCTTGTTGTCCATCTATGAACTTTTAGCCCAATCCCAGTCTTGGCTCCGCACCCTTTGTGTATGCTCTCCATGATTTTTGTCGACATGCTCTGTCACTACTATCTCCGCTGCCTCTTACGCTGGTCGATCCTAATGCTACTTGCTTTGGTCAATGAACCTCTTCTTCGGATCAATAACCCTCGATACTGAGTCTGCTCTGCGTTCGCTCATCGCAAACACTCAAAAAGAGGAGGCTCATTGTACAACGCGGGACGGCGAACCTCGACGGCGAGTCATATTCACCCGCTACGCCCTACATGCACCACTGCTCGATTAGTAATGAGCGATCTGAAGACTCTACACCGTGCATTCGCAAAGGCTTCGAGCAGAAAGCGTCACACGTGTAGAACGAGCGCGATTCAATATCAACGGGATGTTCTTGTCATGGGACAATGAGTACGCGTCGCAAGCCGGCGCTCAAGATGCGCGGTCACAAACGAGGCACCGGAGATAGTTGAAACGTGCATAAGCCAGTAAACGGATAGTGGTCGGATATGTCCGCAACATGGAGATGTTCATTGGAGGTAGACGCCATACAAAGCATGGGAAAAGCAGAGCGTGTGGAGTGGGAGAGCGGCATGGAATAAAAGTGAGAACGAGGGAAGACATGATATCATACTCACAAGAAATGTCAAGATCAATAGTTCGAACTGGCGACAGGAAATTGGAGAACGAACATGGGTGAGGTGTATGCAAATCGTAACCGGGTTGTAGCGTTGTTCTGCAGATATGTCAGATCGGAGGCTGATCTCGTGAGGAACCATTTACATGTGCTTGAAGTTTCTGAGTGAGACAGCTCACGAGGAGCTTCACCCTGACCGCGGCGGCGACCACTACGGCCAAGTGAAGCAAGCGGCAGTCGTGACATTCGGCCCTCCTCAAGCTTAACCCGCAGGCGCGCTCGGCGCGCACGGCATTTGCGGTAGATGCCGTACCCCAGTCCAGGCAGGACAATGAGCAGACCGAGAATTGTGAGGATGCCACTGGTCGAGTCGTCCAAACGAAAGCGACTGCGGGGAGGCGGCGTGTAACATCCATCGGCGACTCGCAACTGCGGGCGGCTGACAATACACTCTTCAGCATGTGCAGATGATGTGTCGTGGTCGTCGTTTGCAAGGGAGAATCGACAGGCTGTACTGTACGCGTTGGTACCGTCGATGGCGCCGGTCATACACAGCCCAACGGGTGACGCGACAGTACCCCAGTTGGCCCAGCCCGCGCCTCCAAGAATGCTTGAATCTTGAGTATCATAATAGGCAATTGAAAGGCCCGCACCATACTCATTGTTGGTGTGCACGTCGAGAAGCGCATTGAGCGTAGCGTTGATGCACGGACGTGCGTGCGCCGAAACGGCTCCTGGATGGTAGCACCATGCGCCCGAGTATGTCTGCTCAATCGAATCGCGTTTCCAGCGCGCCTGACGACTGAAGGCGGCATTGGCGAGTGTTGCGGCGAGAAACAGGAGGGAGAACAGCACGAGGCGGATCTGCCCGAACAGCCAACAGGTTAGTCAAGCTTGCCGCCGTTCGTCGAGAACGTACCATGCCAAATCGCTCAGAAGTAAGCGGGGAATACCTAGGACTAGAACTATACACCATTCATCTGTCTTTTATGAGTAGAGCGCGAAACGCGAAACGTGAGCTGCCGCCGCTGATCTTATCGAAGTAGATGAAATGCCGGTAACCCTGCAGCGGCCATCGTGAACTGGGGCGTTCCTTGCAATGCTAGCCGGATTTGACTACACAAACATCGCTTAGTGACGCGCGACACGGCAACGCCAGGCTTGTGCAAACATTCCCCTTCCGCAGGTGACTTATGGCCCGACCTCCTCCACACAACGGGGTGGGCCGCTGATTCCGTCCTGGAATACTGTGATCGCCGATTGGTTCCCCTTTTGCGTCCCCCACGAGGGAATCACTGAGGGAATACGCTGAGGGTATCTGCTCGCTTTTCGACTTAAGGGAAGTGTGAGGAAATACTCAAAGGTTTTCAATCGTTCCTTTCAGATGGAATATTTTGAAAAAAAATAAAATGCATGGAAAACCTTTGAGTATTTCCTCACACTTCCCTTAAGTCAAAAAGCGAGCAGATACCCTCAGCGTATTCCCTCAGTGATTCCCTCGTGGGGGACGCAAAAGGGGAACCAACCGGCGATCACAGTATTCCAGGACGGAATCAGCGGCCCACCCCGTTGTGCCACCGCCGCGTTCCCTTCTCGCCATGAGTATGAATTTTGAGGCCTATCTGACCTTCGAATCCTTCAGCTTCAGCCTTGAATCCTTAGACACATGACCCTCAGTTGAGCTGGGAACTCATAAAAGCTATGGTCAGTTTTAACCTCGGAACGGATGTTGCAGGTGTGTTTGGCATCAGGGCAGATTCTCTCACTCGTCTCGCTCCCGCTCAGTGGCGTCTCCGCTCGTCCTATACGACAAAGAATCGACGGAGTAGAAAAGACACATGCAGATATGCGGTTTCATCGTCCAGGATTCTGTCCTGCGCATGCGCATCAATGCACAAACGACACGCCGAGGACCTTCCTCGATACCCACATTGACAATGAACTCGGCGCCGGCCTCTTGATTGCGATTTAAAAGCTCGCGGAAATCACCGGATTTGAAGGCGCAGGCTGGGCCAACTGGGATATTGTCGCGCTGTGTATGCATGATGGGCGTTGAGGTTAGACTGGACAACATTCAATACTACCTGTCGCCTGCGCCGTCACGGACGACACCCAAGATAAACCTTCCGTTCATGAAGAGCAACGTGTCGTCAGTTAGGTGCAGCTGGGTGTTACAAATGACTGCTATACACCACCTACTCAACGCCCAAGTTGGTTTCGACTGAACGACTCGACCAGCGGCATGCATACCATCATTGGTACCATCTTAGCTCTGCCTGCACTCGGGGATATCCGCTGACAGTGCCCATATTGTATGCAGCAGTAAGCGAGAGCGGATGGCGGACAGGTGGTAGTACCGTTCGTTTGCCCCGAGGATGAGATTGGGACCGGCGGGCGTGAACTCGACCCGACGACAACGTTCGCCGTTCGGTATTGCACACCGGTTTCCTCTCGTCGGAATCTGTTGTGTTGAAACGCGACATGGATCAACCTTGGCATTCGGAGTTGTTGGATTGGAATGGAAGATTGAGAGACTAGGAGTAACGTTACGGTAAGGTTAACAACGTACAAGATAGCAGGGACAACAAAGGCAGAGCATAGTGCACAGGTGTACGAGAAGCATGAAGGAGGGTATAAAAGGATCCACAGCCGAGACCGGTATCAGGTCAAAAGTTCGTAGATGAGCAGCGAATGAGAAGGGCGGTGCGGGGAGAGAGGATATGTGCAACTGCGACGGACAGTGAGTGAGCTGCAGAAAATGTAAATAATGAGAACTGACCAACTCACCTGATATTCAACGTTTTATTCTGATGGACGACCGAGTTGGTGTCACCAGTAGGAAAGAGAGGTAGATTCTAATCTTCAATGCTCTGCGTCCGCTTCCGCATTACATACCAGCGACACACGCCAAATATCATCCCGGGTATGGCAATCAAGAGACCGAGAATGGAGATGATGGCGCTGGCGGTATCGTCGAGGTGGAACGGACCGCGTCGCAGAGGCGGCAAGTAGCAACCGTCGGTCACACGACGCTGAGCGTGAGGCAGCATACACTCTTGCATGTGGGCATTCGGAGAGTCGTGGTCATTATCAGCAATAGCAAAACGGCAGATGGTGCGGAAGTGGTTGTCAAGCCCGTTGACGACACCGCTCATGCAGAGGCCAACTGGTAGCCCAACGGAGCGCCAGCCGGACCAGGTGGCACCACCAAGGACGCGGCCATCGTCAAGATCGTAGTAAGCGATTGAGAGGCCGGAGCCGAGGTCATTGTGAATGTGGATAGCGAGGAGGGTGCTAAGCGTGGTGTTGGCGCATGCTGATGCAAAAGTTGGGTTTGGTCCTGGGTGGAAGCACCATGTGCCTGCATATGTCGATTCGACCGAGTCGAGTTTCCAGTCGGCGGAATGTGTGAAAGCGGCTTTTACGAGAGAGGCGGCAAGACCAAGGAAAATAGCGACCCTGAGGAGTAAAATACGTTGGTTCTATCCGCAGGCGTCAGCGGGAGTCAGCCGGTGGTAATGATGATCTGTCCACGCACCAGCATGGTGTTGTCAGACACCAACGCACTGGGACGAGTGCTGCGTTCAGATAGGTAGGAGCAGACTCAGTCGAGGCCGCCTAAAACGGCACGACCCTGGTCTCCGGTCATTTATATGAGACACGGGCACAGACTAAGCACAGTTTCAACGCGCGCGGTCAAAGGTTTGCCCGGATCAGGGTTTGAATGTACTTCTCGACCATTCTGCACAAGTGCGGTTGACTGATCACGTCATTCAACCATTCTTCATCTCTGCTTCGTCGGGTGCACAAGGCTGATGTTTTGGGTCTCCCGTCGGCGGCTCCTCGTTTATTCTACCGAGGCTGGGAAAAGATCTCGTTTAGTGGTAGGCTCTGATATCAATTACCACGACATTGAGACCGTCGAATCTTTGTCTGTCTGATTTGTGGATGAATAGCCTGTGAACCCGGCACTCGCCCATGTGCGTTGCACAGCCAAATATCGTGCAGCTTCTCAAAGGAGCAGACAGGGAGCAAGCATCTACATCAGATAAAATAGCGCAAAACGTAACATTACAACTGATTATACTTAGGAGTACGGTTTGACTGACTATTGCCGTTTCAGTTGCAAAATCAGGAGGAGGAACCGGAGATTAAACCGTGCAAACTCCGCCATTCTTTCGTCGAACTGTTCTGTCGAATAGTCAAGATGGCGCGAAGTGACCTTCTAACAGGCAATGTGCTATTTCCGAGGCTAGAACCTTGATACCAGGGGTCCAGTCGAACTGCGACCCGGTCGAAGCACGCGGTGGAAAGCGATGCAGTGCCAACACGTCGAACGCACAGACCGCCCT
>Ga0247815_10001868_pt1 | contig 15862 bp, 11 predicted proteins | sample UWRJL194509B1_FD_181014 | JGI IMG/M metagenome (GOLD analysis project Ga0247815, IMG submission 181014) | Plant litter microbial communities from Arlington Agricultural Research Station in Wisconsin, United States - UWRJ-L194-509B-1 | ecosystem: Environmental > Terrestrial > Plant litter >...
ACGTCTATATTAGTAAGCTGACACTACAGCTTTTCTACTTCAGTTATCTGGTTTCTATTTTGTTCTTTAAATTTGTTATATTCTGCCTTTGCCTTTGTTAAAGCTTGTTGATGACTTATTGCACCTGAATTTTGCAACAATTCATTGCCTGTCATTGTAATAAAATCTTCCAAGCGTGCTATCCAATCATAATAACATCTAAATTGTAGGCCTAGTAGAAAAATCGGAATTTCCGATTTTTCTACTAGAAACTTCTTTAATCACAATGGCTACCCGTCATCTTTACATCGGCAGGTCGATCCTTACCCCGTTTTTCCAATAGCATGGCCTGTAGCTCGCCGGAACATTTCCGATTGCACCGGTCACATAAATATCTTTCCCATCAATAAATATTCCATAAGCCTGGGCATTGTCTTCGAGTTCGTTAAGTACTCCGTTTTTCCAAAAACATGCAGTATGCCCTGTGCTGTTGGAATTGGCCTTATTAATTAATCCCACCGCATAAATATCCGAACCTGATTCGGTAATTTGCCAGATCTCGCCAAAACGTTTATCAAGTACAACCGGCTCGGTGTTTTTCCAATACATAGGAACACCACAAAGTCCTCCAACATAAATTTCATCAGGTCTATTTAAATAGATTGTACTAACACCCCAGAATAGAGTGCTCTGCGCTGGAATCACCAATTCAGTCAACGGAGAATTACCATCCCATATGAACGCCGTTTGGGGAGAATATGAAATGCCCCCAGCAATCCCGGATACCATCTTTCCCAACGACCCGGCAAAAAACGGCTTGTCATTATAAAATGTAACAGATGTCAGCACTCCAATGCTGTCATTCTCCATTCGCACCATGGAATTGTTCTGATAGTAGAACATGCTATTTGTTTCACCATTATGACCCTGACTGAAGCGGTAGCTCTGAATTTCTCCGTTCCGGTCTTTGTACAAATAACCGGTTCTGAATCTGTCGTCCACAGCTTGTCGGTACGCTAGTTGATTTCCTACAAGTTCATTAAATCTGGATTGCTCGGTACTCTCGCCATTGATCCAATATTTCGTACTGATATTGCCTTTTTCTGCCCTAACTCCGCTTACGAGTACATTTCCATTATTGACTAAAATGGAAAATCCCTCTGCTATGTTAGCTTCGTTTTCCGTTGATTGCTCTTTTTTACAACTGATAAATAGTCCAATAAGAACTAATAATATCAAAACGTTTCCAAGGTTTAGTGTGAAAGCGGTATAATTTCTGCGGTTATTCATAAAACGCGATTTAACTTAAACGTTATAAACTTGATGCACTGGCTGATAATGAGTGAACGTATTGACATTTAAAAACGCTACAAGATTGAGAGTTAAAATTTATTCAGAAAAGTAATTCACTGAAATTTCGCAAGAATAAACAACTTGGGTGACCCCAGACAACCTAAAATCCGATAGCTTATTCTAAGGTCGCGATCATTCCCTTCGCATTTTTATTGCCCATATCCGCAGCCAGTGCTTTTTCATACCAGGTTTTTGCCTGTATTTTATCGCCCTTTTTTAAATAACATTCGGCAGTAAGTTCATATGTATAAGAAATATCAGCGTTTCGGGCACATAATGGTGTGGCGATTGCATACAAGCGGATTGCATCATCAACCCGATTCCTCCGCTGCAAATACTTACCCGCACTGATCAGGTCGCCCGCTTCAAAGCCGAAATCATACTGATCTTGTCCTGTCGCTTTGATGTGACGGTAAAAGGCAAGACCTTGTTCCATATCTTTAAGCAGCTTTTCTCTGATATCCAGATATACAGATTTTTTCGGGGTATTGAACGGTTGGTTTTGTAGGATAGTGAGTATAGCACCTTTAATTGCGTCCACTTTGAAATTTTGATTATTGGTTTCCATCACCATCGTTATTTCCTGTACATGATCAGAATAGACCAGTGCTTCGTAATTACTATTGGAGCCCTGGTGCCGATGCCATTGTAGTTTTCCTTCCTTAAAATTAGTTGTGCCCAGGCTGCTTTCGCCACCCGGAAAGTTTTCGGATAACTGCTCAAAAGACTCTTTACTTATGATTTTAAAAGCTTCGAGCCGTGTAATAAACTTATAGAGATCGGCTGAAGAGAGCCTGGGAAAACCGGTCGTTAGCTGAATAAAGGGTGTCGCATTGAAATCATTATCAAAGGCTTTGGCTACGTCAGGTCTGTTCACATCGGCATCCATAATACTTTGCTTCATACCGCAAGGCCTGAATATATATTTATATACAAAATCCGCATAAGGCAATCCCGAAACCTTTTCAATAATACGTTTTTGCAAATAAACATTTACATGGGCGTAGATATAGGCTGAACCGGGTTCAAATTTTAACGTCTTAAGGTTTTTAAGCGAATCCAAAAGTTGATTATCTGTCTCACTCGACTGCGCATTGAAATTTGGCAGGCCGCTGGTATAATTGAGGAGGTGTTTCAGTTTTACTTTAGCTGCCCAATCCGGCAGATCTGTGAGGTATTTGGATACAGGGTCATCGAGTTTAATTTTGCCTTGTTCTTTCAGTAACATGATGCTAGTACCATTGAACTCTTTGGAGATCGATCCTATGTCGAACAGCATCGCTGTAGTTAACATCTGGTTCTTGCTTGCATCGGCGAAACCCCATGCTTTGTGATAAATAATCTTGCCCCGTTTGGCAACCAGCAGTGTGCCATTAAAAACTCCCCGGCTTGATGCAGTATTCATCAATGAATCAATACGTTTGAGCTGTAAGGCTGTTTGGGCAGATAGGCCTAAAGAAATCAGTAATAAACAAGACGGCAATAAAAAGTACTTTCCTAATTTCATAAAAGTTAAGCTGAGGCGATTTAAATATAGCCATATGACAACTTTTATTTGAATTAGTTGCAACAAATAAAGAGTTAAAATTGAATTAAATCTATGCTGTTGATGTGATCATCAAAGGGGCTGAACTACCGCAGATGACAAAAAGCACCAATACAAGGCCATATTACAAAACCAACAAGCCGAAGTCCCTCAAGTCATTGATCGGTTGCGAATACCAAAACAACTCAAAAAGTTCCATGCTGATTTCGTAATCAGCTTTAATTTCCTGAAAGTTATAAACCCGGGAATTGGATACTGATATTTTATCTAAAATTGATGAAAGCCACTCCCCTTCATTTTTATTGGTCTGGATACTGAACATTTCTTTTTTATCATGAAAAGTCAGTACTGTCATTTCTAAAGGTTTTCCCTTTTTATACTTCGCAAAACTTTCTACAGTTGGCTTTCCTCCCAACCATACCACTTTCGCAGTTGGTTTGGTATCAAACTTACTCTCATCCTTTAAAGCTTTCGCTACAAAATCTGACGGAATTGTAACCTTGGGAATCTTAAAATCAAACCAATCCTGTAACTTATGGTCCAGGCAAATGCCATGCATAAAATTAAAAAGTGATTTCTTTAAGCCGAAACTGAATTTATCATGGTTGATACCTGTTTTATCAATGTAATTGATATCATTGTTGGCAAATGTGCCTATCGCTTCCGTTTCTTTAACTACTCCGAATTTTTCGGGATACATACCTACAGGACTATGCGCGGTCATAGCAAACTGATGCCAGAAACCTGATTGTAAAACACCTGCTTCAAACAATTGTCTCACCATTTCCAAACTATCAACTGTCTCCTGAATAGTTTGCGTTGGATACCCATACATTAAATAAGCATGCACTAATATTCCTGCTGCTGTAAAATTTCTGGTTACCTGCGCTACCTGCTCAACCGATACACCCTTATCAATCAGTTTTAGCAACCTGTCAGATGCCACTTCCAGTCCACCAGAGACGGCAATACATCCTGAGGCTTTTAATAGAATACATAAATCCCCGGTAAAGCTTTTCTCGAAACGGATATTGGTCCACCATGTAACCGAAATTTTTCGTCTGATAATTTCGAGTGCTACTTCCCGCATCAGGGCGGGCGGCGCGGCCTCGTCTACAAAGTGAAAGCCACTCTGAGCCGTTTTCTCGCATAGTTCTTCAATGCGGTCCACAATCAGTTTAGCTGCAACAGGTTCATAAACCTTAATATAATCCAGAGAAATATCACAGAAAGTGCATTTTCCCCAGTAACATCCATGCGCCATTGTCAATTTGTTCCAGCGGCCATCACTCCACATCCTATGCATTGGGTTTACAATTTCGATAACCGAAATGTAACGGTCTAATTGCAGATCGCTGTAATCCGGTGTTCCTACGTCAAACTGTTTATAATCACTCCTTAATGCATCATTTTTATAAACAACTATCCCGTTTTCCAGCATGAAAGTCCTTTTGTACAGATGAAAAGGGCCACCATTTACAACTGCATTATAAATCAACTCAATAGGTAACTCTCCGTCATCCAGTGATATATAATCAAAAAATTCGAATACCCTTTGGTCTGACAAGGAACGTAATTCGGTATTGGCGAACCCACCTCCCATCATAATTTTAACATCAGGATAGTTGCGTTTTACATATTGTGCAGACCTGAAGGCAGCATACAGGTTTCCCGGAAAAGGCACAGAAATTAAGAACAATTTAGGCTGGATTACTGCAATTTTTTTTTCCAATATAACCATCAGGATTTCATCCATGTAGGTATACTTCTGGTTTAGCGCCGCATACAATTCATCGAATGAATTTGCACTCCTGCCCAACCTTTCGGCATAACGGCTAAACCCAAAATTCTGATCAACACATTCAATAATAAAATCTGAAATATCCTCGAGGTATAACGTTGCTAAATGTTTACCCTTGTCCTGGGTTCCCATAGTGCCAAAAGCCCAGTCAAGTTCTTCCAGCTGCGTAAACCTTGAAGCCTCAGGAAGAAAGTCTTCCTGGCAAATCTGTAAAGCTAAGGTTGGGTTTTTGCCTTGCAGAAAAGCAATCACCGGGTCTATTGTTTTGATGTACTCATCCCTCAAGGCAAAAATTCGTTTTGCATTTGAACTTCTTGCCAGATCAGGCTGCCCCTCTGCGTTCTTAAAAAGATCTGTTAATCCTTTTCTGGAAAACAGTGCTAAAATTACTTCGATACCTAAATCTGCCTGGGTTGATGAAATGTTTTTGGTATTCAAAAATCCTTTGATATAAGCAGTTGCAGGATACGGGGTATTCAGCTGGGTAAAAGGGGGTGTAACAAGGAACAGATCTGTTTTCAATTGGAATTGTATTTCGGGGCAAAAATATTCATAATTATTTTAGTATCGGCGAATAGGGGAATACATTTTATGATAATACTCGTAGCTGCGCTCATTGGACTGGCAAAGTATTTTTACTAACTAAGTTTATAATCAATCTAAATAATATATATTTGCAGGCCATCATTTAAAAACCTCTTGTCAGAAAAAGATAAAATAGCGGTCCAGATAACTTATACACGTATCGATGCGAAAACATTCGAGACGCTGTATCAGCTATATTTTGAGAAAGTTTATGCTATCTGTTATAACAACATCCGCGACATTGAACCTGCAAAGGAGATGGTACAGGACATCTTTAAATCTCTTTGGGAACGCCGTCATGAGCTGGAATTAGAGAATATCAATAACTACCTCATCAAGGCGGCCAAATTCAAGGCCTTTGAATATATTCGTAACAAAGTGAGCCAGCAGGAACACCTGTGTCAAAAGTATGAAGGTTGCACCAATTCATCTAACTGCACCGAAGAACATGTACTTTTCAACAACCTCAACGAAAAGGTAAATATCCTGATAGACACACTGCCTTGCCAATGCAAAAGGGTATATAAAATGAGCCGTGAAAACGGCCTCAGTAACAAAGAAATTGCATCAATACTTCTTATTACAGAAAGGGCCGTGGAATACCATATCAGTAAAGCCCTAAGTGTACTGCGGCTCAATCTTTCGGGGTATGGTAAATAATTTTCATTCACACTTACGGTTAAGCGCTAGTTATGCTACTTGTATTTATATAAGTTTGTAGTAATATTGCAGCAGGCTATTCAATCAGCAATGAAGATCGACAAAGACATTCTGGAACGGTACCATAAAAATCAATGCACTGCAGAGGAATCTGACATGGTAGAAGCATGGCTTTTTTCAAATGATAGCGGTGAAGTGCTCGATTTGCCTCCCTCCGAATCTAAAGACATTCATAAACTAGAGATCTGGAACGATATTGCAACCGTTTTGCCGCATTCCGAACAGCCTGGACAGTTTGAAAGTATTTCAGCTCTAAATCCCCAGCCATTAAAAAGGAAAGTAAAGATGGCCTTCTGGTCGGGGGCCATTGCAGCTTCACTGGTCACCGCGATTTTTTCAACGGTTATTTTTCAGTTGATGAAAACAGACCTCCCGGAAACTGCATTGGTGAATATCAAAAACACCTCTGCAGACGAAGTGCGTCACCTCACGTCAGGCGACTATACAATTGCCGTAGGAACAAATACTTCAGCAAGGATTGATAACGTTACCGGCGTAGTAGATCTAAATGGCAGTATGCTCATTTGTCCAAAAAAAGATGTGGAACTTAGCTTCCGTGGCAGTACGAGGAAAATAACTTTTATAAAAGGGCAAACGTATATCCTGCTGAAAGGTAAGGATGGTAAAGACAAAATACTCATTGTGGACAAAAAAAACCTGATGGACCTCCCTCCTGTTCTCCAAAAACAAATTACGCATGAGTTCAATATTTAGCCGGTCCTGTTTGTGCCTGGTTCTTACTGCGGGCATTTTTATTTCATGTACCAGGCAAAAAGCGGAGAATAAATACAGCCTTTATATTATGGGCAAGGATGGGAAAGAATATTTGGTTGAAACGAATGCGTTAGATAGCGGAAAACTTACGCCAGAACAGGACGGGGCATTGCTCAATGCTGAGGTGATGGACAGAAGCGTGATTGTAAAAGGCGGCTTTTATTACGAAATGGACCGAAAAGCCGGGAAGCTTGTGAAATATCAAATTAAGGGTGAGGAACTAACAACGGCAGATACATTGCCGCTCGACAGGTTTTCCATTGAGAACTCTTTTTGGGCGGGTGGTGACACATTATTGCTAACAGGACTTAAAACACCAGATTTTGCACAGGCAGCATATGCATTGCTAACCACGGGCAATATGAAATTAATAGCTTCAGGTAATATGGAGATCCCCAGACCCTTTGGCAGATTTGAGACGATGTCTATCGGATTTGTAAAAATGCAGGGCAAAAAACTGTTGGTCGGCTATACTTACCACCAGCAACTGAGCCCATCGGAGTATACTACAAGCGACACCATTTATGTGACCTCATTAAGTTATCCGCAGATGAAGTCTGTAAAAACTGATAGAGACCACCGTTCTACCTATCCGGGCGGAATGAATACCATACAATCCTCGTCTTTTGCAGATGAACATGGCGATTTTTACTTTATGGCCTGCCCTGGCATTGCGCTTGGCAACCGGCCCCAACTGCCAACAGCCATTTTGAAAATTGGCAGGGGCACTGACCAGCCCGATAAAAATTACTTTTTTAATCTATCTCTTGCACTCCACAATCACGCTTATGGGATGTGGTATCTTGGAAATGGACAGGCAATAGTGCGGTCGGAACGCAAAGATCTCTTCAAAGGTCTGGACGATCACTATAGCACTGCGCATTTTGAGTTTTACCTTGTTGACGTCCTCACACAAAAAGTTATTAAAAAATTAGACTTTCCGCTGGACAAAGGTACAAGAAGGGAATGTGTGCTTGTTGAGGGGAATATTGCTTATATATCTATCAATTCTTCTACCGACGGCAATTATGTGTGGGAATATAATATCAAAGCAGGAACCTTAAAAAAGGGTCTTCAAATGGCTGGAAACACTGATTATATTCTTCGAATAGACCGCTTAAGATAATTTTTTCTGTTTTTTTTGATTTTCCACCTTCGGGAAAACCTCAGTTGTGCTACTTATAGTGTAATACAACTTAAAAACAGATGTTATATAGAAAACTTTTACTCCTAATTTTATGCAGCGTTTGGTCGTTCGGCACCTACGCACAATCCCCGGCCCTACTCTCCGGCTATGTTAAAGATGGTATCGCGCCAGTAGCTGGCGCGACCGTTATTTTGAAGGGAACCAAATCTGGAACAACTACAGATGCCAATGGTTATTATGAACTGAAAGACATCAGCCCGGGAAGTTATACTTTAGTGATTTCTTACACCGGATACGCCACATCCGCTACAAAGATCACTTTAAAAGCACAGGACAAACAATCTGTAAACGTTAATCTTGCTGACGATCAGAAACAGTTGAGCAATGTAGACATCCACGGTAAAACAAAAACGCAGGAAATCAAAGAATCCGGTTTCGCGGTAAATGCAATAGACACTAAAAAGTTTGCGAATACTACGGCCGATCTTAACCAGATCCTTAACCGCAGTACAGGAGTGAGAATTCGTGAGCAAGGTGGATTAGGCTCAGATTTTAAATTTTCCATCAACGGATTATCTGGTAAACAGGTGAAATTTTTCATTGATGGTATCCCAATGGATGTAATGGGCAGCGGTATGTCACTGAACAATATCCCGGTAAACCTGGCCGAGCGCCTTGAAGTATTTAAAGGCGTAGTTCCGGTGAACCTGGGAGCAGATGCAATGGGCGGTGCAGTAAATGTAGTGACCAACCAGAAAGTAAGTAATTATCTTGATGTGAGCCATAGTTATGGATCTTTTAACACAAACCGTTCTGCGCTGACCGGACAGGTGGTTGATAAAAAGACAGGTATCATTGTGAAAGCCAGCGGCTTTTTAAACGCATCAGATAACAATTACAAAATGAGAGATGTAGATGTCATAACTGGTGGCACAAGGAATGGGGATTACATCAGTGACGTTAACGGCGCACAATATGTTGTGACAGACGTAAAACGTTTCCACGACGATTATTTCTCTGTACTGGGCCAGGTGGAAGCAGGCATTACGAATAAGAAATGGGCTGACGTTCTGTTTATTGGTGGAGGTTACAATGAAGTGCGGCAAGATCTGCAAACTGGTTTCAACCAGCAAACAGTATACGGTAAGGTAAAAAGAAGCAGCAATGCCAAAAGCATGACCTTACGCTACAAAAAAGATAACCTTTTTACCAAAGGTTTAAGTCTGAGTGCTTTTGCCGCCCGTTCCAAGGATACGTATAAAACAACAGATACCCTTTTTGGTAAATACAACTGGGATGGTAGCTGGTTTGATAGCGGTTATACAGAAATGGGTAAAAGTGTAAAAACCATTGGTATCATCAAAAGGCCGCGGACCTATGCTATGGCAAATGTGAGTTATGTGATTAATCCGCAGCATTCTATTAACCTAAATTATACCCTTGACCATTTAAAGAATGAAAGTTACAACGAACTACAGATTGATAAAGATACTTTACCTGGAAAGGTAAACAAACAGATTGTAGGATTGGCTTATCAGCAGGATTTATTGGGCGGTCGTTTGGTGAATACGCTATTTGCAAAATACTACAGCCTTGGTCTGGATCGTGCAAAATACATTAACCGTGTGTTAGTAGGTCAGGATACCAACACGAATAATTTTGGATACGGATTGGCAACAAGGTACAAGCTCACCAGAGGCCTCGGACTTAAGGCTTCATATGAACATGCCTATCGCCTACAAGAAGCTGAAGAGGTATTTGGTGATGGACTAAATCTTCAGGGAAATCCTGACTTGAAACCGGAAAGCAGTGATAATATCAATTTGGGCGCGTTCTACAGCTTTCAGCTGGATAAGCACTCTTTTTATATTGAGGCATCCGGGTTTTATCGCAATGCGAAGGATTTTATTTTTCCAGTGCCTGATGTGAGGTCTAATCTGCTAAAAAATGAGAACCAAAGTAGTGTCCGCATTACAGGATTAGAATCTGAGGCTAGATATAGTTATGATCAGTTGCTTTCTGTAACGCTGAACATGACTTACCAAAATGCAATTAATACAACTCAATCAGGGCAAACAGAATCGTACTACGTTGAGGGTACCTACAAAAACAAAATCCCTAACCAACCCTGGTTATTTGGAAATGCGGATTTCAGCATTGGTAAAAACAATGTGCTGGGAAAAGATACCCGCTTGCAATTTAACTGGTTTACGCAATATATCAACTGGTTCTACCTGACCTGGGAAAGCAAAGGTAATCCCAACGGAAAAGCTGATATCCCAACGCAATTTGTTCAGAATGCTTCACTGAGTTATTCTATGAAAAACGGCAGGTACAATCTTTCTGGCGAATGCAGGAACCTGACCAACCAACTCACTTATGACAACTTTAAATCGCAAAAGCCGGGACGGTCGTTCTCTGTTAAATTCAGGTATTTTATCCAGTAATCCATTAAAAAATAGCGAAGTAATAATAAAAATATTCAATCAATATGAAATCAATATCAAATATCCATATAAAACTATTATTCATCCTGCCTCTCCTTTTCACTTTCAGTGCGTGTGAGAAAAGAGACGTAGGGAATGTTGAAGCTGGTACCCAATATTCAGCCATCCTTTGTGTCGGTAGCTGGCCAAACACCGCGTATTATATCTCCAGCATCCCTTCGTTAACAAGCGGCACCATCAGCCTGAAAGGTAACGGTGCGGAAATGACAGGAAAAGTGTACGCACAGGATGTAATCCAGCGGGACGGCTTTTATTATCATGCCAATGCAGGAAGCGGCCGGCTTGGAAAGTACCACGTTGAAAACGGGGTACTGCTAATAGATAAAGAAATTCCGTTCTCATGGTTAAACTGGAGTTCCTATACCTGGGTGGACAGCAATACGCTAATCATCTTTGGAGAAGGTAAAGGTGAACCCCGTTATGCTATCATCAAGGTAGATAAAATGACTATTGTAACAGGTAAACTGGCATTAAATGCTATTCCTGCTGGATTTGACGGATATAGCATCGGCTTTGCCGAATACAGAAATGATAAGTTGTTCCTGGGTTATGGATTTTCGAGCTCAGATTTTACAAGTTATCCGAACATGCCGGTTTATCCGAAAGCTTTTGTTGCCGTAGTCAATTATGGCACAATGCAGGTAGAAAAATCATTGGAGCAAACACGTACGACAGGACTTGGGGGCTCAGACGTATACGCCCGTTCCTCATTTATTGATGAAAACAACGATATCTATTTTATCAGTGATCCGGTGGGCGGCTACGATTATTTATCACCATCTGTTGTGTATCGTATCAAAAATGGTACTACCGAAATCGATCCAACTTATTTTTTCAATTATTCGGCGGCTATCAACCAGGAAAAGGCACCGGCCATGTGGTATATTGGCAACGGAAAAGCAATCGTACGCTCACGCATCAACGGACAGTCTATAGATACAGATCACTATTACTGCCTCATCGATGTCAAAACCGGGACTTTCATCAAAAAATTAGATCTGCCGGTAGATAAAGGAGAACGTATGGTAAATGCGGTAATTGTGGAAGATGGTAAAGCTTTTATCGCAGTGAATGCTGCGGACAGGGATTACATCTGGCAATATGACCCGGCTACAGATCAGCTCACGAAAGGTGTTGAATTTATTGGAGGGATTGATTATATCCTGCGGATCGAAAAATTAAAATAACAGCCTGATATTGAAAATGACGTTTAAAAAAATAAATGCCTGGTTTCATTTGTGGCTCGGACTGGCTTCGGGATTGGTAGTACTGATCCTGGGCCTTACCGGATGTGCCCTTGTATTTGAGCAGGAACTAAAAGCATTCAGCTCACCGTGGTTACATGCGCAAAATCCCCAAAATAGTAAAACTGCGCTCCTGCCCTCTGTACTCTTCAGGTCAGTTGAAAAAGCCCTTCCGGGTAAAGAGATTGAATCTGTTTGGTATTATGGTGAAAACAGGACCGCGCAATTTGGTATTCATGGATCGGATTCGACGGTATATGTAAATCCATACACTGCTTCTATAGTGGCCATAGCGCACAAAGAAGACCTCTTCCAGTTTTTCAAAGACGGCCACTATTACTTGTGGATGCCTGAAAAGATAGGACATCAGTTTGTTGGTTGGGGCACGTTCGTCTTTTTCTTTCTCCTGCTAAGTGGCCTTATATTATGGTGGCCTAAGAAATGGAACAAAAAAGGCAAAGAGCAGGCTTTTACCATAAAAACGAATGCAAGTATGAAGCGGATAAATTACGACCTTCATAATGTATTGGGATTCTACTCAATTATTATTGCCCTCTTGCTGGCCTTTACAGGATTAATGATGAGCTTCTCCTGGTTTAATAAAAGTGCCTATTGGCTTGCCGGCGGGAAAAATAAAGCACGGATAGTGGCTCTATCAGACACACTGTCAAATCAGGCAAAACTAAGCCAGGCAAAGATGCTGCTACAGGTTGATAAAGCCTATCAGTTGGGTTTGAACGAAATCGGGGAATACAATGCAGACCAGATTATCCTGCACTTTCCGGAAAAGTTATCAGATCCAATTTATGTGTGCACTGACATGTATAAAGGCAGCTGGCGTGATGTATACCTCGACCAGTATACGCTAAAACAACTTCCAGCTTCTGCGAACCGCTTGCGCGACGAAGATCTTGCTTCCTGGATCCGCCGTTCCAATTATGGTTTGCATGTAGGTGCTATAGGAGGAATTACTACCAAAATATTATTTTTTATTGCCAGCCTGATTTGTGCCAGTTTACCTGTTACCGGATTTTATATCTGGTGGGCTAAAAAGAAGAAGGCATGGAAAAAGAAATCTAAAGCCCGTCCGCAACTGAGCACTATTTAACACTTATTTTATGATCCGATACTACGAAACAACAGCGCTTCCCGCTGTTGCCGGGATGTTTTTGCCCTTATTACTCCTTTTTAATTTATACATGTCCCCCGTATACGCCCAATCCCATAAAAGAATCCATGGAAAGATATTGTCTCAGGATGGAAGCCCGCTGCCCTATGCCTCTGTACGTTTACAAAAGCAGGATGGTGAATTAATTAAAGGTACATTGAGTGATACACTCGGCCGGTTTTCGTTGAATGCTGTACCGCATGGTAATTATGTGCTCCAGGTAAATACAATTGGTTTTGTAATGCATCAGTCCAAGGTTTTTACTGTATCCGGGCCACATAGTAGCGTTGAAATAGAAAACATTACCCTGATTGAAGATGCGATGACGCTCGGACTTGTGACTGTCAAAGGTCAGAAACGACTGATTGAACAGACCATCGATAAAACGGTGATGAACGTTGAAAACAGTATACTGGCAGAGGGGAATACCGCATTGGAGTTACTCCAAAAAGCTCCGGGGGTTACGGTAGGTGAAGACGGACAGGTTTCATTAAAAGGAAGGCCCAATGTTTTGGTGATGCTAAATGGTAAATCGACTTATCTGTCGCCTAAAGAACTCAGTACCTTACTTAAAGGAACCAACTCTGCCTCTATCGCTAAAATAGAGATTATGAGCAATCCTTCCGCAAAGTATGATGCGTCTGGAAATGGTGGTATCATTAACATACAACTGAAAAAAAATATGGCTACCGGTTTCAACGGAACTGTTACAGTGAATGGCGGCCGAAGCAGAAACGCCAGGTATGGCAGCGGACTTAACCTCAATTACCGTAGTGACAAGCTAAATCTTTACGGAAGTTATGACTATGCGTATCGCGGTGAAACCGAGTATCTGGACTTTGCAAGAAGATTTTACGATTCTGGTATCGCAGCTGGAACAGCAAGCAGGACGTCTAACCAGCGTACCCAAACCAATGAACCGTTGCATACCAATAACTTCAGGTTTGGCCTTGATTATGAACTGGACCCGCATAATGCTATCGGTGTTCTAATTAATGGAAACGTGGGCAATTATACGCATGACAGTCAGACCGGAAACATACTTAGGGATAATACGGGTTTGTTGCTAAGCGATATGCTCACCACCAACTACGATGAGCAAAACTGGAAGAACTTAACCTACAATGCGAATTACCGACATAAATTTGAAAAAGAAGGCAGGGAGTTAGCGGTTGATGCAGACTTTGCGAGTAACAGTTTTACTTCCCGGCTGAACCTGAACACTGTTACGCTTGCGACAACTGACGGGCAGGTAGCAACGGATATTAAACGAAGGGGTTACATCCCGGCGATGACCGATGTCTACCTGGCGAAAGTTGACTATACAGACCCACTTTCAAAAACACTAAAATTTGAAACCGGATTGAAGAGCAGTTATACCAGTTCCGACAATAATTTGCGGTACGACCTTTTAACAGATGGCGAATGGGTGTATGATGCTACGGGAAGTAACTATTTCACATATAAAGAGCAGATCCATGCGGGGTATGCAAATTTCAATAAAGAATTTAAAGCCTTTAGCGTGCAGGCCGGGTTGAGAGGCGAATACACACGTACCGAAGGTCATCAGGTAACCACCGATTCGTTAATCAGGCGTAGTTACTTCCAGTTGTTTCCGAGTGTGTTCTTAAACAAACCCATTGGCAGCAGCCATCAGCTACAACTGGCATACAGCAGACGTATTGAGCGGCCGGACTATGGCGATCTAAATCCGTTCCGCGTATTTCGAGATCCCTTGCTGTTTTACCAGGGAAATCCATTTTTAAAACCTGAGTTGGTCAATACATTTCAACTCAGCCATAGTTTTAATAGCAAATATACTACGGCACTGAGTTATAACCGCACCCGTGATGTGATGACCTGGGTAAATGGACAAATTGATTCATTGAATACCACCTTTGAGATGCCACAGAATTTGAATCGACTAATCAATTATGGTATCAGCTTTACCGCTTCTACCTTATTTTATCAATGGTGGTCAGGCACCCATTTTGCAAACCTTTACCGTAATGAATACAAAGGCACAGTTGAAACGGGAACTTTTAATAATAAAACTACCAGTTTCAGCTTTAACTCACAAAACACATTTAAAGCAGGTAAAGGATATACCATTGAATTGAGCGGCTTGTATTATTCTGGCTCTGTGTATGGAATTGCCAGGTACAAGGGGAATTATATGATTTCAACCGGGGCACAAAAAACCATGCTAAATGATAAAGGGTCTCTCAAATTATTGGTGAATGATATATTTCAAAGCAACCGTTACAGGGAATCTACCTTATTTCAAAATATTGATATGAATACAGATAAACGGCCAGATAGCCGCAGGGTGATGTTATCATTTTCATACCGTTTTGGAAATCAGAATATACAAAAAAAAGAGCGAAAAATTGGTAGTGAAGAAATCTCCAACAGGGTTAAAGGTGGAGGATAGGCGTCACGTTGCAACGCATATAGTTTTAATGTATTAAATTTACTAATTAAAGAATTTATAAATTATAATGCCAATTCTTAGTGCTGCATGCAACAAAGGCATAGTTTAGCGGTTGTATAACAAAACACTATTGTTATCACGAATAAATGTAAAACTATGAGAATGACTAAATTGATGAATGTATATGCTTTTGGAGTAGCCCTGTTGCTTATCGCATCCACTGCTGGCGCACAACAGAAGATTGGCAATGTTGACTCCCAATCTGTGTTTTCCACTATGCCGGAAGCAAAAACTGTTTCAGCAACATTAGAAACATTACAAAAGACAAAACAAACAGAAATTCAGGCGCTTCAGACGCAGTATACTACGAAATATAATGCCGCTGTCGCGAAAAATAAAGCACTTACCAATGCGAACCGAGAAGCTGCCTCAAGGGAGCTGGAAGCCATGGGCGCAGAACTGCAAACTATAAAAAGGAATATAGACCTGGCATCTGAAAAAGCGCAACAGGAGCTGGTTGCCAAACAAGGCGAACTTATGACTCCTTTGCAGCTCAAGTTCATTGGCGCAGTGAAGGCCGTTGCAAAAGAAAAAGGAATTGCGT
>Ga0247815_10001872_pt1 | contig 15840 bp, 19 predicted proteins | sample UWRJL194509B1_FD_181014 | JGI IMG/M metagenome (GOLD analysis project Ga0247815, IMG submission 181014) | Plant litter microbial communities from Arlington Agricultural Research Station in Wisconsin, United States - UWRJ-L194-509B-1 | ecosystem: Environmental > Terrestrial > Plant litter >...
TCCAGCCACTACACACTGGGTAAGAACACGTACAGCGACATCGTCGGTCCGACCGGCGGATCCATCGCCGCCACCGGCCTGGTCGGTACCGGAAGCGCGTATGCGACATCCGCTGCCGGCTCGGTCACCTTCACCAAGGGCACGGATGTCGGCGGCGGCCTCTCGCCTACCGGCAGCCGCCTGATGAGTGCAACCGCTCCGCTGACCTCCGCCGGCGGCACTGCCAACGGCACCTGCGGAACATTCACGGCCTTCACCCTCGTGACCGGAGGCGCCGACGCCGCCAGCCCGGCCGCCGACACCATGAGCGACCAGACCTGCTACGCGTACCAGTACGTCGTTCCGGACACCCTGTTCAACTACACCCGCTACGCAGCCTCGACCGTGGTGAAGGTCGACACGACCGCACCGAGCATCGCCGCGACAGCGACCGCCGGCACGAACTCGTACGTCAGCGGATCAAACGTCTACTACCGCGGGTCGGTAGCGGGCAGCTTCACGATCGCCTCCGGCGCGAACGACCCGACCTCGGGGATCGCGAGCGTCGCGTATCCCTCGCTCGGCACCGGCTGGACTACCCCCGGCAGCGGTCTGAGCCAGACCTATGCCTGGACGGCAAACCCGACCGTTGCCTCGGGAACCAAGAACGTCACCGCGACGAACAACGCGAGCCTCACCTCGGCCGCGACGAACTTCACGCCGATTCTCGACAATACCGCCCCGACCGGATTCGCGATCTACGTCACCGGCGCAGGAGCAGCCCGCCAGACCGGCTACACGATCGGAACCGACTCCGGGTCGGGAATCGCGTCGATCGTCTGGGAGCGCCAGAGCTCGCTGCTCTGCCTGCTCTACGGCGGCTTCGAGCCCGTCACCGCCAACCCCGAGCCGCTGCCCGCGAACCTCGGCTGCATCAACTACCGCCTGACGGTCACCGACAACGTCGGCAACGTCTTCACCGCGTCGCAGATCGTTTAGCCGGATCTCCCAGCCGGCTCGTCTGAACAGCCGCTAGCTGTACTGCCCGGGGACGTTGGTTGATGTGTGACGTCTTGAAATAACGAAGACCTCCGGTGGAGGCTGGAGCTGTCTAGGTCCCATTCCCCGTCCCGGAGGTCTTCGTGTCTCACGCTAATGCTGCTCTTGCTCCTGTTCAACGACTGCGCATCGCGCGGTTGATTGTCGATGATGGTTGGCCGGTTGCTCACGCGGCCATGTTCTTCCACGTCTCGTGGCCGACCGCGAAGCGGTGGGCCGACCGTTATGCGGCGATGGGTCGCGACGGCATGGCCGACCGGTCCTCGCGTCCGCATCGCAGTCCGACCAAGACCCGCCCGGAGCTGGTGCGGAAGGTCGTCCATCTGCGGTGGAAGAAGCGCCTCGGTCCGGTCGCGATCGGCGCGAAGCTCGGCATGCCGGCCTCGACCGTCCACGCGGTCCTGACCCGGGTGAAGTTGAACCGGCTGCACCACGTCGACGTCCGCACCGGTGAGACCATCAGACGCTACGAGCACGAATACCCGGGCTCGATGATCCACGTCGATGTGAAGAAAATCGGCAACATCCCCGATGGCGGCGGGTGGAGATACGTCGGACGGCAGCAGGGCGACAGGAACCGGGCGGCGACGCCGGGCAAGGACCGCAACAAATACCGCAACACGCTGATGCGCCACGCGTTCGTCCACACCGTCATCGACGACAACTCCCGCGTCTCCTACGCGGAGATCCACGACGACGAAACCGCGGTCACCGCGGTCGGAGTGCTGCGCCGGGCTGTCGCCTGGTTCACAGACCGCGGCGTCACCGTCGAACGGGTGCTCTCCGACAACGGATCCGCCTACAAATCCCACCTCTGGCGAGACACCTGCGCCGAGCTCGGCATCAAGCCCAAGAAGACCCGCCCCTACCGGCCCCAGACCAACGGGAAGATCGAACGCTTCCACCGCACCCTCGCCGACGGCTGGGCATTCTCACGCCACTACAACAGCGAATCAGCCCGCCGAGCAGCACTCCCGGCATGGCTCCACGAATACAATCACCACAGGCCCCACACCGCCATCGGAGGCAAACCACCGATCACCCGGTTAACCAACCTGCCTGGGCAGTACAGCTAGCGGGGCTCGGGCTTGGCATCCTCGTCGTAGGGGCCGAGCAGTCTCTCGAACTCTGCGCGGTCGCCCTCGGCGAGCAACCCGTAGGCCGAGAGCTGGATCTTCACGTAGAGGACCCCGGGCTCGGTGGCGTTCGTGAACCAGGAGTCGCCGGTGAAGGTGGGGTCGGTCGCGAGATTGAGGTCGTAGACGCGGCTCGAGATCGAGAGGCCTGAGGTGATCGCGTCCCGGCCGTAGAACGACCACATGGCCTGGTCCGAGATCGTCGCCGCGCCGAACTGCTCCTTCGACGACACGGTGTCGTCCTCGTAGACCTCGTTGGAAAACAGCAGCGGTTCCCCGCCGGCATCGTCGGAGAGGCGCGTGAGCAGGTCGTAGACCTGCTGCCGAGCGGTCGGGTCATCGAGCTTGACCGAACCGATCCACTCCGGGCTGTAGTAGTCGTAGAGCATCGAATCGCCGCCATAGCCGTTCGAGCCGGTATCGAGGATGCCGGTCCAGGTCTGTTCCCACTCGACACCGAGGTCTGCGGTCAGGGTCGAGGTGAACTCCGTGATGAGCGCTTCAGAGTCAGCGACCACCTTCTCCTGCGAGGGACCCGCGAGCACGGCCGCCGAGTCCTCGAAGGCGCTGCCGGGGTAGGTGGTCCACTGGTCGACGACACCGGGATTGATCGGCGGGGGTACCGGGGTGACGCCGGGGTCCGGATCTACGTTCGGATCCGGCTCGACGTTGGGATCGGGATCGATGTTCGGATCGGCGACGGCGACGCTCGACTGGTCGCCCGCCACAGCGACAACGGCGATGGTCGACACGAGCACTGCGACGAGCGCACCCGCGATGGCAATGATGACGCCGGTTCGCAGGCCGTTCGGTGCCGACGTAACTGGCTCAAACGCCTCCTGCGCCGGAATTGCTGACGGGAGCGGAGCGGGTGGCAGGACGGACGGGGTTCCCGGCGGCGGCGGCGCGTAAGAAGATGGCGGACCGCTCGGGGCCGGTGCCGTATCCCCGTAGACGCGCGGGGGCTTCGGCGGTGCGGGAGGAACCGGTGCCGCCCTGGGCGAGCCGCTGTACGGCGAGAGTCGCTGGTACGTCTCGTCGAGCGTTTCTGGTTCGCGTTCGTCGGTCATGGATTCCTCCTCGGATTCCGCAGTTTATCCCGCCCACCGGTACAGACTGGGATCATGCTTCCCGCGCTGACCGACCTGCTTTCTACCGCTCGCGTCGTTTCCCTGCCGCTTCGCCAGCCATTCCGCGGCATCACTACTCGCGAAGCGATGCTGTTCGAGGGCCCGGAGGGCTGGACCGAATTCTCGCCGTTTCTCGAATACGACGACGCCGAGGCGAGCTCCTGGCTCGCTGCCGCGGTCGACTTCGGCTGGACGCCGGTCGGCGCGCTGGAGCGCTCGAGCATCCGCGTGAACGCTACGCTCCCCGCCGTCACTCCCGACCGCGTCGCCGAAGTGCTGTCCCGGTTCCCCGGCTGCCGCACCGTCAAGATCAAGGTCGCCAATGCCGGGCAGGTGCTGGCGGATGACGTGGCGCGCGTCGCCGAGACGCGAGCGCTGCTTGGACCGGAGGGTCGCATCCGCATCGATGCCAATGCCGGCTGGAATGTCGACGAAGCGGAGCATGCGATCCACGCCCTCGCGCGGTTCGACCTCGAGTACGTCGAGCAGCCGTGCGCAACGATTGACGAGCTCGTCGAGCTGCGGGCGCGGATCAAGTACATGGGCATCCCGATCGCCGCCGACGAGAGCGTTCGCAAAGCGAGTGACCCGCTTGCGGTTGCGCGTGCGGGAGCGGCGGATTTGCTCGTCATCAAGGCCCAGCCACTCGGCGGCATCACCGCCGCCCGGGCAATCGTTTCCGACGCCGGGCTGCCGGTCGTGGTGTCGAGCGCGCTCGATACGTCGGTGGGCATTTCGATGGGGCTGCATCTCGCGGCGACGATCGATGAACTCGAGTACGACTGCGGGCTGGCGACATCCGCCCTGTTGGCCGCCGATGTGACCGACGAACCGCTGCTGCCGGTCGACGGAGCTTTGCCCGTCAGGCGCGTTGTGCCGTCGGCTGCGCTGCTCAACGAGTACGCGGCGGACGCAGAGCGGGTCCATTGGTGGAAAGAGCGTCTGGAGCGCACTTACGACCGGTTCACCGACACTCGTTGATTGAGTGCGAGCGCCAGCGAGTGTATCGAAATCATCACCTGCGAGATCGACGTTGGTTTAGGCGACGTCGTCGGCGATGGTTTCGATACGCGTGCTCGTGCCTCGCGCGCTACTCAACCAACGAGTTGGGATGGAAAGGTTAGGGAGGCGGGTAGAGGAAGAGCGCGACGTCACTCGTCGAGATCGTTCGCGTGTGGTACGCGCCGGACCCGTTCCAGTTGTATTCCTCGAGGTTGACGTTCTTGCCGTCGACCGACTTCACGTAGGCGACGTGGTTGCCGCTGAACCAGGCGACAGCACCGCGAACGGGCGTGTTGCTGGTCTTCCAGCCGTTGCGCTTCCAGGCTCCGGCCCAGGCCGAAGCCGAACCGCCACCGGGAGTCATGTTTCCCCAGTCCCATTTCCACGGGGCACTGGTCGAACCGGCGTCGCGGTTGATGCGCCACGCGACGAAGTCGGTGCACTGGCGTGCGACGTAGCGAAGCGGTGAGAGTCCGCTCGACGAGCGCCACGGGTAGTCGTCTCCGGCTGCGCGCGGACCGACGGTGCTGTACTGGCCGTTGCGAGCGGCGGTGATTGCCGCTGCGGCCTTCTTGGCGTCGAGTTCGGCCTGCGTGGTTGCGTCGAACGCTCCGCGCTTGACCTGCACGTCGCCGATGATCGTTTCGGCGACTACCGTCTGCTCGTCTTCCTGGGCGACGGTGGAGTCGGCGTATTCAACCGTCTCGACCGTCTGGTTTCCGAGCGCGAAGGCCGGGATGGATGTCGTGGCGATGAAGCCGGGAACGACGAGGATCGTGAGCAGTGCGACGGCACGCTTCTGGCCGGGCATCTGCTTCTTGACGGGCTTGGTCGGCACATAGGCGGCGACAGCCTGTCCGGGCTTTTCCGCGAAGCGATCGCGGCTAACCGGCTTTCCAGCACTGTCGCGAATCGAGCGACGAGTGGGTGTAGCTGAAGAATGTGGGGTGTTTGCCGGCGTCGAGAGAGCATTCCGATTGTTCGGAGAATGCAGTTCGGGCACAGTGTTTCCTTTGCGACAAATTCACTCCCCAGGGGGTTGTGAATCAGTTGTAGAACGGGTTCAAGTTCTTCGGGACTTGATCCACCGTACGCACTCTCGGCCTGAAAGTCTCCCTCAGGAGCAAATTCGCAGGGAGAAAAACCCGTGAAATCCTCGGCTTAAAGGCCGCTGTAGGTGTGCAGGCCCTTGAAAAACAGGTTCACGATTGTGAAGTTGAACATGACGGCCGAGAATCCCACGATGGCGAGCCAGGCCGACCGCGAACCACGCCATCCGCGGGTCGCCCGCGCGTGAATGTAGCCGGCGAAGATCGTCCAGATGATGAAGGTCCAGACCTCTTTGGTGTCCCAGCCCCAGTACCGGCCCCAGGCACGCTGGGCCCAGATGGCGCCGGCGATGAGGGTGAAGGTCCAGAACACGAAGCCGACGAGGATCACCCGGTAGGCGAGGTTCTCGAGGGAAGCCGCCGAGGGAAGAGTGGCGAGGAATCGCGGCCCGGCACCGGTGAGCTCACGACGCGACTGCAGCAGTTGCGCGAGGGAGAGTCCGGCACCGATCGCGAAGAACCCGGTACCGAGGGACGCGACGAAAACGTGGATGACGAGCCAGGCCGACTGCAGCGACTGCGGAAGCGGCGAGATCGGCACGTAGAAGTTGACGCTCGCAATTCCGAGCAGCAGGATTACGAACCCGGTGATGTACACGCCGAGGAACCGCAGGTCCTGCCAGAACTGGATGGCGAGGAACACGCCGACGATGATCGCCGTCGCGGTGAGCGAGAACTCGAACATATTCGCCCACGGAACCCGGCCAGCGGCGAGGCCGCGCAGCACGGCCGCGGCAACGTGCAGCAACCACGCGACGACGGTGAAGCCCATCGCGAGCTGCAGCGGACGGGATGCCTTGCCCGGGGTGTCCGAGGGAGTGTCCGTCGCCAGGCGCTCGAGCAGCGCGGTCGCTCGTCCACCCGAAGCGCTCGCAAGCGCTCCGGTACGAACGGTCGCGGTTGCGGGGGCTGAACGACGGGCCAGGTCGAGGGTGAAGGCGATGAAGGCGATGGTGTAAACGGCGAGCGCCGAGTACACGGCAATCACTGAATACGTTTCGAAGATTTCGGTCACGGGTTCAGCCTAAGCCCGAGTTGCTTGGAGTGCCGTGCGGCAATATCAGTCACCGCAGACTCAAGGCCGGGGTCTTCGCCGCGGGCGAGTCCCGCGTACTCGATCCGTACGTTCGACCCTTCGGTTTCGACGACCTTGATCCACACCCGGCGACGCGGGATGAACAGGCCGGTGAGGAGTCCGCCGAGGATGAGGATCGCGAACCCGAGTACCCAGAGCTGGGCGGGGTCATGGTGGACGTCGAACGACGCGAAGCGCTTGACGCCCGAGAGTTCGACGGTTCCAAGTCCCCCCGGGATTTCGACTGTGTCGCCGATGCCGAGCTCGAGGGAGTCGACGTCCGAGGCTCCACCGGCGATCGGCGTGAGGCCGATCGGGTCGAGAGCGTAGACGGACTTCGGTACTCCGTCGTCGAGACCGAGGTCACCGGTGTAGACGCGAAGCGTGAGCAGCGGGTCATCCAGCCCGGGGAAGGTCGAGGCGAGCGCTCCCGAATCCAGCGTGTCGACGGTCGGGTAGAACAGTCCGATCATTCCGACCTGCTTGGCAAGCCCGTCGGGAACCTTGACGACTCCGACCGAGGTAAGGAAGGCATCCTGCGGAAGGAAGGGAACGGCGTCGGTCCAGACGACCTTTCCCTCCGGGTCGCGAACCGTCAGCACCGGGGCGTACCCGTTGCCGAGCAGGAAGACCTCGGAGTTGCCGATATCCAGCGGTGAGTTGACCTTGATCGAGCTCTCGCCCGTGTTGCCGTTCTCATCCGTCGTCGTGACGTTGGCACTGTAGTAGGTGGCGAGGCCGATCGCGTTCGGATTCTCGGTCTCGTAGGTCGCATCGAAGCTGTTCAGTTCGATGCGGTACGGCGTGAGGGAGTCGCTCGAGAAGAACCGGCCCGGGTTGAACGAGTCGTAGTCGCCGAGAACGTTGACGAACTTCTGTCCTTCGACGACGACGCGCTGGCCGCTGTAGCCGAGGCCGCCGCCGAGCCCGACGGCGATGAGCACACCGACGAGCGCGGAGTGGAAGACCAGGTTGCCGGTTTCGCGCAGATAGCCGCGCTCAGCGCTGACGCTCGAGCCGAACCTCTCGACGCGGTAGCCGAGGCGGCGCAATAGCGAGGTAGCGGAGTCGAGCGCGGCTGCGGCATCCGCCTCGGCAGTGATCGAGGTGAAGCCGGCCAGCCGGTCGAGTCGCGCCGGGGTGCGCGGCGGGCGTGCGCGCAGAGCCGCAAGGTGGAACCGGGTGCGCGGGATGATGCAGCCGATGAGCGAGATGAACAGCAGAAGGTAGATGGCCGAGAACCACACCGACGAGTAGGTATTGAACACCTGCAGGGTGTCCAGCACCGGGTAGAGGTCGGGGTTCTCGGTTTTGAACTGCACGACACCGTTGGGGTCGGAGGTGCGCTGCGGTACGAGGGAACCGGGGATCGCCGCGAAGGCGAGCAGCAACAGAAGCAGCAACGCGGTGCGCATGCTCGTGAGCTGGCGCCAGAAGAAGCGCAGGTAGCCGACGAAGCCGAGCTTCGGCTGCGAGATTCCGCTGACCTGTGCCGGGGAGTCGAAGTGGTCAGATGGCCGTGACGAATCCATTGATCACCGCCCCAAACCAGCTCATGAAGAGCGACCAGATGCCGGTGACCATAAGTACTCCGATAACAATGAGCAGCGAGCCGCCGATGATGTTGACAACGCGGATGTGGCGCTTGACCCAGGTGACGCTCGTGGTGACCCAGCCGAACCCGATGGCGACGAGCAGGAACGGGATGCCGAGGCCGAGCGAATACGCGGCTCCGAGCAGCACGCCAACCGCCGGGGATCCGCCGTCGAGGCTGAGGGACGTGATGGTGATGAGCGTCGGGCCGAGGCACGGTGTCCAGCCGATACCGAAGACGATACCGAGCAGCGGCGCTCCGGCGAGGCCGGTCGCGGGAAGCCAGGACGGCTTGACCGACCGCTGCAGAAAGGTGAACTGGCCGATGAAGACGAGACCGAGAATGATGACGACGACCCCGGAGATGCGGGTGATGAGGTCGCCGTAGACATAGAGGACGCGGCCGAGCTGCCCGAACGCGGCGTTCATCGCGACGAATACGAGCGTGAACCCGAGGATGAACAGGCTCACGCCGAGCAGCAGCCGGCCGCGGTCGGACTTGCCGCCGTTGCCGCTCACTCCCCCGACGTAGCCGAGGTAGCCGGGAACGAGGGGAAGGATGCAGGGAGAGAGAAAAGAGAGGAGGCCGGCGAGAAGCGCAATGGGTACGGCGAGGTAGAGCTGGCCGCTCCCGATGAATTCGCCGATCTCCGGCACGCTAGTCGTCCTCGGCGATGGTCTCGCGGATGATCGTCTCGAGTGTGGTCGGCTCCTCGATGAGACCGAGGAAGCGCGCGGCGACGCGACCCTTCTTGTCGATCACGAGGGTGGTCGGCACCGCGTTGGGCTGCACGTTCTTGGCGAACGCGAACAGCAGGTTGCCGTTATTGGTGTCGATCACCGAGGGATAGGTGATGCCGAAATCTGACTCGAAGAGTTCGGCGGTCTCCTTCTGGTCGCGCACGTTCACCCCGAGAAAGCTCGCGCCCTTGTCGGTGAACTGGTCGCTGAGGTCCTTCAGATCCGGCGCTTCGACGCGGCACGGCGGGCAGGCGGCGTACCAGAAGTTGACCACGAGTACTTCGCCGACGTAGTCGTCGGACGAGACCGCGTCACCGTCGGTGGTTTCGCTCTCGAACGAGACGGCGTCGCCGCGGTCTGCGATCTCGAAGGTCTTCAGCGAGCCATCGCCGGAGATGTAGTTCTGGTTGCCGCCCTTGCCGTACTGGTCAGCGAGTCCGTCGCTCGAGCAGCCCGCGAGCAGCGCGGCCAGAGCAATTCCCGCTGCGACGAACGTCATTCGTCGCGCTTTCAGCTTCTGCCTCATACTGCACCGAGGTCTTTGGCGGATGCCAGCAGGCCGCCGGTCGGATCCTGGTAGGCGACCTCGACGAAGGTGCCGTCGACGAGCTGGAAGGTCGTGATGCTCGAGAGGCTGCAGCGACGCTTGCGGGCGTCGTGGAAGAGCGATTCGCCGGCGGCCGCGCGAGTGGCCATCCAGATCGGCAACTGGTGGCTCACCATGACGACCTCGCCGCCGTCGGAGGTGTTCCAGGCGTCCTTCATCGCGGCATCCATGCGGGCGGCAATGCTCTTGTAGGCCTCGCCCCAGCTCGGGCGGAACGGGTTGTAGACCCAGGTCCACATTTTCGGCTTGAGCAAAAGACCGGGGAACCTGACCTTCGTACCTTCGAACTTGTTGGTCGGCTCGATGATGCGGTCTTCGGTGGTAATGGGAAGGCCGAAGTTGTCGCTCCACGGCTGCGCGGACTCCTGCGCACGCTGCAGGGGGCTCGCGTAGAGCTTCGTGACCGGGCGACCGGAGAGGGCGGCGGCTGCAGCGGCGGCCATCCGGTGTCCGAGTTCGGAGAGGTGGAACCCGGGGATGCGTCCGTAGAGCACACCGGTCGGGTTGAAAACCTCGCCGTGGCGCACGAGATGAAGAAGGTCTGCAGGCACGGCTCAATGATACGGATGCAACGCTGACTAACCGCTCACAGCGTAAACTTGAGGACCGTGACTGAACGCACCCTTATTAAGAACCTCGCCGCGGCATCCGACGGCCCCATCTCTGTATCCGGTTGGGTCGACACCGTCCGCGACCAGAAGAAGGTGCAGTTCGTCGTTCTGCGCGACGAGTCGGGTGCGACGCAGCTCGTTCACCCGCGCATCTTCAACGAAGACGGCACCCCGGCCGAGGACGCCATCGCCGACTCGATCTCGGGCCTCGCGCAGGGCACCTTCCTCACCGCGACCGGCGAGCTCAAGCACGACGAGCGCGTGAAGCTCGGCGGCGTCGAGATCAAGCTGGACGGCCTCACGGTCGTCGGAGCCGCGATCCCCGAGACCCCGATCGCCGACGACTCGGCCGTCGACAAGCGCATGGACTGGCGCTTCCTCGACCTGCGCGTTCCCAAGAACGCCCTCATCTTCAAGATCCAGACGACGCTCGAGCACGCCTGGCGCACCTACTGGGTCGACAACGACTTCATCGAACTGCACACCCCGAAGCTCATGGCGTCGGCGTCAGAGTCGAAGGCCGAGCTGTTCGAGGTCGACTACTTCGAGGGCAAGGCGTACCTCGCCCAGAGCCCGCAGTTCTTCAAGCAGATGGCCCAGCCCGCCGGCTTCGGCAAGATCTTCGAGGTCGGTCCGGCCTTCCGCGCCGACCCGAGCTTTACCAGCCGCCACGCGACCGAGTTCACCTCCGTCGACTCCGAGATCAGCTGGATCGACAGCCACGAAGACGTCATGAAGCTGCACGAAGAGCTTCTCGTAGCCGGCTTCCAAGCTGTCAAGGACAAGCACGGAGCCGAGATCGAAGCCCTCTGGGGCGTCGAGGTGACGGTTCCCACCGCACCGTTCCCCCGCATCCCGCTCGCCGAAGCCAAGCGCATCGTCGCGGAGCGTGGCTACGAGGTTCCGCGCGCCGACGACGACATGGACCCGGAAGGCGAGCGCCAGATCGCGGCGTACGTCAAGGAGACCTACGGGCACGAGTTCGTCTTCCTGACCGACTACGCGTCAAGCATCCGCCCGTTTTATCACATGCGTCACGAGGGCGACGCGAGCCTCACGAACTCCTACGACCTCATCTTCAACGGTGTCGAGATCTCGACCGGTGCCCAGCGTGAGCACCGCATCGACATCCTCATCGAGCAGGCGAAGGACAAGGGACTCGACCCCGAAGAGCTCGACTTTTACCTCGACTTCTTCCGTTACGGAGTGCCGCCGCACGGTGGATTCGGAATGGGACTCAGCCGCGTGCTGATGCTCATGCTGCACCTGCCGAACCTGCGCGAGGCGACCTACCTCTTCCGCGGACCGACGCGCCTGCTGCCGTAGCCGTCACGCTTCAACGACAAAACCCGCACCGGAAAGCCGGTGCGGGTTTTGTTGTGCCGGCAAGACCTAGCAGTCAGCCTTGGTGAACTCGAAGTGGAACTCGTCGCCGGTCTCGGCGACGACGTAGGAGTACGTCATTCCGATGTCGTTGTCGAGCACCTCCCGCGTTGCCTTCTGCGAGCAAATTCCGGGAAGGATGACGCTCGCGAGCGCCTCGTCCGTGAGCGCGGTGGTGTCTGCTCCGGCGATCGTGTAGTGATAGTGAACGGCGGTCTTCTCGGCCGTGATGTCATCGAGCGTGGTGACCTGGTCGATGGTCTGCGGCAGGTCGAGCTGCGACTTCAGCAGTTCGACCGTCTCAGCAATGGCCTCTGGGCTGTTCGCAGCCGGTGTCGTGAACGTGCCGATGATGAACCGAACACCGAAGAAGGCGATCGCGAAAATCACCACGGTCACGGCGATCACGATGACTCGACGCGCCGTCGACGCCTTCTTCTTCGGGGTCACCTGTTCGTAGACGGGCAGGGGAACCTCGGGCTGGACCGGCGGAGCGGCCTGGGAGGGCTCGGCGGGCTCAGCGGGCTGAGTGGGCTCAGTGGGCTGGGTGGGATCGGTCATAGTTTTTCCTTCGCCTTGTGGGCACGGTGAGGGCGGTGTGCAGAAATCATTTTCGGTAGAATTGCTCAGGTAAGAGTACAGTCCCGGCAGGAACGGCAATGCTGCCTTCGCGCTGCAGGGCCAGCAATGGGTGTACCGATAGCCTGTGCCCATGAGCCTTCCTCCGGAAAACGACGGCGGACCAGCGACGTCACGGCCGGAGCGCAGACAAGCCCCATCACTCACGCCCGCGACGGCCTCGCCGGGCCTTCCGCCCGTACTGGTGAGGAAGTGGACCGGCACGACGGTTTACGTCGATCCGCCCGGGGCTGCATTTATGCCGCCCGACGTGTTCGTGCCCTGGTACGTCGACCCCGCCGAGCCCGTCATTGGCCTGACGGTCAATGAATTGGCAGAAATCGCCCTCCTCCGGCGACGCGCGTGGTCATTCTTCGTCGACATCATGCTCACGGTCGTCCTGCTTGTCGTGGTGACATCCGTCGGCGCGTATGCCCTCCACTCGCCGACGATCGTCGCTATCGCGCAGATTTCCATCCCGTCCGCAGCGATTGCCCTGAACACTCTTGCGATCGGGGTCCTCGGAAGCACCCTCGGACAGCGCATGTTCGATCTCAAGGTTGTGGATTCCCGGACCCACCAGGACCTCCGGTGGCGCGGGGTTCTGCTGCGCCTGCTCGTTTTCGTGTCGCCGATCCTAGTGGCTGTCGGGTTCGAGAGCGTTATCCGGCTGCTCGGCACGCGAGGTGGCTTGGAAGGATACGCCGCTTTTGTGGCGCTCGTCTGGATCGCGATGGCGGGACTCACCGCCGTCGCGAAAACCGGCGCGCTCCACGACGTCGTGGCAAAGTCCGCGGTCATCCGGCGCACCCCGTCTCACTAGGCAGCACTGTAGCCTCGTGGCATGAGCCTTCCTCCGGAAAATGCGGATGCCACTCCTCCGGTTTCGCCGTACGCTGCAGCCTCCGCTACGCCGACGGGCAACCTGCACGCCGCTCCCCCGGTGCCGCCGCGACCGCTGGATAAGCCGACCAGCGGCACGACGCCTCCCCTCGACACGGGTTACGCGCCGGCGAGCATCGTGCCAGCCCCGGGCGCCGAAGTACTGGCCACCGAAGCACCGACCCGCCCAATCCCCGCGAGCGTCGGCAGGCGATCCGGCGCGTTCATCCTCGACCTGTTCCTGACGTTTATCGTCGTGCTCGTTGCGACGATCTTCACGTTCAGCTTCGGCTTCAATAATGCGTACCTCGATAGCGGACTGGTCGGCGTCCTCGGCATCCCCGCGATCGCCATCGTCGCCAACACCGTGATGGTCTGGCTGTTCGGCTGCACGCTCGGACAGCGGATGACGGGACTTCGCGTCGTCGACGCCGCCACCGGCCGCCTCATCGGGCCTGGCCGCACGCTGGCGAGGCTCGCGATCATCATTTCGCCTATCCTGCTGCTCGTTCTACTCGATCTGATCGGATCGCCCGTCTATGGCTTGTGGGGAGCCGGATTCGGTCTCTCCTGGGTCGTCTGGGTGGTCTGGTTCGCGATGTTGTTGTTCGCGGCACTTTCCGGCCGCGGTTCCGTGCACGATATTGCGACAAAAACAACGGTCGTCCGGGGCTCGGTCGCCTCCTGACCCCCGTCATCCCGTGTGCAAAAAGGCCCGATTGACCGCCGGTGGCGATCGTTCACCTTCGTACGGCAAGATGAGCCCTATGTCCAAGAAAATCGACTCCGCACGAAAGAGCCTGACCAAGGCCCTGAAGAAGCACGCCGCAATCGTGGGTGGCACTGCAGTGTCTCTCAAGAAGGCAGAGCGAGCCGCCGCTGAAGTCAGCGAAGCCGCCATCGCCTACTCCGAGGTCGTCAGCGCGAAAACCGGGCTCGAGAGCCCCTTCGCCGGCGTCACCGTGCACGGACTCGAAGCATCAACGAGGGCATCGCTCTCGGCCGAGCGTGACGCGCTCGCGACGAAGCCGGTCAAGACCCACAAGTAGCGGCCAGCGCAGTACAGGCAGCGCAATACAGGGCGCGCAGTAAAGGCCGCACCTACAAGGCGGGACCTACAGTTCGAAGTCGACGTTCGAGCGCTCGGCAACGAGCGGCTTGATGATGCCGACGACTCGCTGGTGTTCCGGGTGCACCTGGTACGCCTCGAGGGCGTCGAGTGATGCGTAGTCGGCGATGAGGACGACGTCCCAGTTGCTCTCCGGGTAGGCGATGTTGCGCCCGACCTCGAGCGACTCGATTTCAGGGATGAGCGCCGGCAGGGCCTCGAGAGCGGTGCGGATCGTTTCGAAACCGGCGTCCTTGCCCGCCGCGTCCGGAGTGATGAGCTTCCAGCTGACTACGTGCCTGATCATTCGCTTGCCTCCAGTAGGGCGTTGGTGAGTCGCGTCGGGTCGACGCGCCAGATGTTGTGCACGCGTCCGTTGATCAGCACCACCGGGATCTCCTCGACGTACTTCTCGTGCAGTGCCGGGTCGTCGAGGATCGACAGTTCGTCGACGACGACGGATGTTGTTGGTGCGATGGATGCGACGACATCCGTAATCACGTCCCGCGCGGCGTCACAGAGGTGACAGCCGGGTTTTCCGATGAGGGTGAGCGAGACGGAGGGCACGAGTGCAGTTTATGCGCCCTCCGCAGACGGCGCTGGCGGGGAGTTAAGCACAAAAGCGCCAGGCCCGAAGGCCTGGCGCTCCTGAAAAGCTCTACTTCTTGTTGCGACGCTGGTGACGAGTCTTACGAAGCAGCTTGCGGTGCTTCTTCTTCGCCATACGCTTGCGGCGCTTCTTGATGACTGAACCCATAGGGACCTCACTGATTTCTGAACTGACCGACCCGGTCCGATTCAGAACCGCGGAAAAATGTACTGCGTAAGTCTAGCGCACTGAGGTAGGGCTGCTGACAGCCTGGCGTTTTTGAGGCACCCAGCCGCTACCCGGTGTGGCTGATTGGCGTGGAAATTGCTGCAACAACGGCGGATTCCGGAATTCTGAATGAACGCCCAAATCGCACGGCCGGAAGCTCTCCGGAGTGCACAAGCCGGTACACGGTCATGTTGGAGACTCGCATCATTTCCGCGACTTCGGCGACCGTGAGGAACCGGACGTCAGAGAGATCGTGCGCCATTTTCTGCTTCCCCGGGTGTGCTTACCGTCGCGAAACTCCTGTGACTCGTGTGACTGGAGTGTTGAAACGTAACATTAGAGGCTGTTGTGACTAAAAGTCTAGGTTTTTGGTGAGTGCGGAACTGTGACGATCAGGGCCGGGGCCGGCGAGCATTTCTCGGCAGGACCTTCGAAACCTTTTCGGAGGCGTCGTGGATGGCGGTGCGCGCCTGGTGCGACCGATCCGCGATCCGGCGCCCGATCGACTCGCCAACGTCCGCGCCCGACCAGGCGGCGAACACCGATGTGTCATCACCGACGGTGGGGGCGGATGTCGCATCACCGATTCCGATGAACGGAACCAGCCAGTCTTCGATCTCCTCGAGCGGGCTGACGTCGATCGTGAAGAAGCGCCTGGTTCCCTCGACGCGTTCAATCACAACACCGGCATCACGCAGCACTCCGAGGTGCCTGAGGACCGTCGGACGGGTGCTCCCCAGGATCTGGACGAACTCCGAAACCTCGACTTCGCTCGCCCCCGCACCCTCGCTGGCTAGGCTGTCGCGGAGCACAGTCAACAACTGGCGCCTGGTCGGGTCTGCGATCACGTCAAAGATGTCGGTCATGGCAACACAGTAGCGAGGCCCCGCGGGGAGTACCATGACAACCTGTTTGGTGGTCATCGCAAGGAAGAGAGACGCATGCGCACGAGGCCGGTGTCGCGTGACAATGCGTTCGCCAGGCGCGTGA
>Ga0247815_10001873_pt1 | contig 15839 bp, 11 predicted proteins | sample UWRJL194509B1_FD_181014 | JGI IMG/M metagenome (GOLD analysis project Ga0247815, IMG submission 181014) | Plant litter microbial communities from Arlington Agricultural Research Station in Wisconsin, United States - UWRJ-L194-509B-1 | ecosystem: Environmental > Terrestrial > Plant litter >...
ATCGCGCACCGCCTGCAGCACCCGGCCCAGCTTCGACTTGACGATCCAGCGGCACAGCACCAGCGATGCCGCCAGCGCCGCCAGCGTCACCAGGTACAGCGTCGCCTTGGTGCCGGGCGCGCTGATCGAGTAACCCAGTATCCGCTTGAAATCGGTGAAGCCGTTGTTGCCGCCGAAGCCGGTGTTATTCCGGAAGAACAGCAGCATGAAGGCATAGGTCATGGCCTGCGTGATGATCGAGAAGTACACGCCCTTGATCCGCGAGCGGAAGGCGAAGAAGCCGAACACGAAAGCCAGCACGCCCGGCACCAGCACCACCAGCGCGATGCAGTACCAGAAGCTGTCGGTCGCGCTCCAGAACCACGGATAGGTTTTCCAGTCGAGGAACACCATGAAGTCCGGCAGGTCGCTTTGATACACGCCCTCGCGGCCGATGGCGCGCATCAAGTACATGCCGTGCGCATAGGCGCCCAGCGCGAAGAACACGCCGTGGCCCAGCGACAGGATGCCGGCGTAACCCCACACCATGTCCAGCGCCAGCGCCGCCAGCGCGTAGCACATGAATTTGCCGATCAGGCTCACCATATAGCTCGGCACATGCAGCGCGTGGCCGTCGGCGAAGAACAGGTTCAACAAGGGCAGCGCCGCCAGCACCAGCGCGCAAGCCGCGATGCCGCTCCACGCGCGGCGGGAAAACAATGAGGTATGCGTCATTCTGCGCTCCTGCCTTTCATGGCGAACAGACCCTGCGGCCGCTTCTGGATAAAGATGATGATGAAGATCAGGATCGCGATCTTGGCCAATACCGCGCCGGCCACCGGCTCCAGGAATTTATTTGCCTCGCCCAGCCCCACCGCCGCGATCACGGTGCCGGCCAGTTGGCCGACGCCGCCCAGCACCACCACCATGAAGGAATCGACGATATAGCTCTGCCCCAGGTCCGGCCCGACGTTCCCCAGTTGCGACAGCGCCACGCCGCCAAGACCGGCGATGCCGGAGCCGAGGCCGAAGGTCATCATGTCGATCTTCGCGGTGGAGACGCCGACGCAGCCGGCCATGCGGCGGTTCTGCATCACGGCGCGCACGAACAGGCCGAGGCGGGTCTTGTTCAAGATCAGCCAAACGCCGGTGACCACCAGCATCGCGAAGATGATGATGGCGATGCGGTTGTACGCCAGCACCAGCGAGCCAAGCACCGTCACGCCGCCCGACATCCAGGCCGGATTGGCCACCTCCACGTTCTGCGCGCCGAAGATGGTGCGCACCGATTGCATCAGGATCAGCGAGATGCCCCAGGTGGCCAGCAGCGTCTCCAGCGGACGGCCGTACAACCAACGAATCACCGTGCGCTCCAGCGCCACGCCCACCGCCGCCGTCACGATGAAGGCGGCCGGCAGCGCCGCGACCAGGTACCAGTCCAGCGCGTCCGGCAGGTAGCGGCGGAACGCCATCTGGCATAAATAAGTCGTATAGGCGCCGATCATCAGCAGCTCGCCGTGCGCCATGTTGATGATGCCCATCAGGCCGAAGGTGATCGCCAGGCCCAACGCCGTCAGCAGCAGCACGCTGCCCAGCGAGATGCCGTAGAAGACATTGCCGATGAATTCCGTGCGCGCCAGGCGGCTGTCCAGCGCCGCCAGCGTGTGCGCTGCCGCCACGCGCACGCCCTCGTCGGGTTCGACGCGGGTGCCGTCGGGATTAGTGGTCTGCATCGCTTGCAGCAGCGGACGCAGATTAGCGTTGCTGCTGTCGGCCAGCGCCTCGACGGCGGCCTTGCGCTTGGCGCCGTCCGGCGATCGCAGGTTGGCGGTCGCCGCGACAAGTTGCAGCATGGGGCGGATCTCGGCGTCGGTCTCGGTCGCCAGCGCCTTCTCGATCAGCGGCGCCTGCGCCAGCGTCACGCTCTTTTGCAGCTCGGTGGCGGCGGCCAGGCGTTGCGCGCGGTCCGGCGCGAACAGCTTGAGCGCCGACAGCGCGTCGTCCACCGCGCCGCGCAAGCGGTTGTTGACCATCAAGCCGTCCAGGCCTTCCGGCAGCGGGCCGGGGGCGCCGGTGGCCGGGTCGTAGGCTTTGTCGTCGGCGACGATGTAAAGATGGCCGTCCGCCGTGGCGTACAGCTCGTCGTTTTTCAGCGCCGTCAGCAGGCGCGTGGCGTCCGCGTTGGCGAGCGCGCCGATCTTGACGATGGCCTCGACGCGGGCGTCGGGATCGTCGCCGGCCAGAGGCGCCAGCAGGGCGGGATCGATGGCCGCCCGCGCCACGAAGGCGAGGCACAGGCAGGCGATGAGCAGGAGTTTTTTCAAGATGCTAGTCCCAGGTGATGACGGCGAGCGTTGCGCGCGGCGGACGGTCGCCCGCCGCGCGTCCCGGCCTTTACAGCTTCTGCTTACCCTCGTTGCCCTTGATGTACGGGCTCCATGGATTGGCGCGCACCGGGCCCGGCGTCTTCCACACCACGCTGAACTGGCCGTCCGGACGGATCTCGCCGATGAACACCGGCTTGTGCAAGTGGTGGTTGGTCGGGTCCATGGTCAGCGTAAAGCCCGACGGCGCCTTGAAGGTCTGGCCGGCCATCGCCGCGATCACCTTGTCGGTATCGGTCGACTTGGCCTTCTCCACCGCCTGCGCCCACATATGGATGCCGACATAGGTCGCCTCCATCGGATCGTTGGTCACCACGGTGGCGGCATTCGGCAGCTTCTTGGCGACGGCGTACGCCTTCCACTTCTTGATGAACTCCGTGTTCACCGGATTTTTCACCGACTGGAAGTAGTTCCACGCCGCCAGGTGGCCCAGCAGCGGCTTGGTGTCGACGCCGCGCAGCTCCTCCTCGCCGACCGAGAACGCCACCACCGGCACATCGGTCGCCTTCAGGCCGGCGTTGCCCAGCTCTTTATAGAACGGTACATTCGAATCGCCGTTGATGGTCGAGATCACCGCCGTCTTGCCGCCGGCCGAGAACTTCTTGATGTTGGCGACGATGGTCTGGTAATCCGAATGGCCGAACGGGGTGTAGACCTCGTCGATATCGCTGTCCTTCACGCCCTTGCTTTTCAAGAAGGCGCGCAGGATCTTGTTGGTGGTGCGTGGATAAACGTAGTCGGTCCCCAGCAGCACGAAGCGCTTGGCGCCGCCGCCCTCCTTGCTCATCAAATACTCGACCGCCGGAATCGCTTGCTGGTTCGGCGCCGCGCCGGTGTAGAACACGTTCTTCTCCAGCTCCTCGCCCTCGTACTGCACCGGGTAGAACAGCAGGCTATTCAACTCCTTGAACACCGGCAGCACCGACTTGCGCGACACCGAGGTCCAGCAGCCAAACACCGCCGCCACCTTGTCCTGCGCGATCAGGCCGCGCGCCTTTTCCGCGAACAGCGGCCAGTTCGAGGCCGGATCGACCACCACCGCCTCCAGCTTCTTGCCCATCACGCCGCCCTTGGCGTTGATCTCATCGATGGTCATCAAGGCCACGTCCTTCAGCGACGTTTCGGAAATCGCCATCGTGCCCGACAGCGAATGCAGGATGCCGATCTTGATGGTGTCGGCGGCGTAAGCCGATGCGCCGGAGGCCAGCATGGCGGTGGCGGCGGCGATGCGGCTCAGGGTGCCGATGAATGTGCGACGATTTTGCATGGGGTATCTCCGTGGATGTGGGATTAGTATTGCAGTTGCAGCGAGATCTGGAACTTGTCGTTGTCGGCGGCGCTGGTGATCCTGGTCTTCGAATACACGGCGCTGATCTGCGCGTTGTAGCCGTCGATGATGTAGTTCACGCCCGCGTCGAACTGCTTGGTGTCGATGTTGGTGTCGGCGGCGAACTTCTGCCAGCGCACGAAGGGCTGGACCTTGCCCCAGCCGGCCTTCTGCTCGAAGATATAGGACGCGCCGGCCGAATAGGCGTTGCCCTGCTCGGACTTGATGATGTCGTCGGTGTCGTAGTCGTACCACGCCGCCTCGATCGCGAAGGCACCTGCGCCCTTGATGCGCTTCTCCAGCAGGAAGTCGATGTTGTAGGAGCTGTACTTGCCGACCGCGCCGGCGGTCAGGATGCCGTCCTTCTGGTAGCGTCCCGCCACGCCGATGGCCAGGATGTCGGCGCCGCCCAGGTAATTGCCGGTGCCGTAGTAGCCCGGCTCCGCGTCCCAGAAATCGTACTGCGCGCGGCCGGCGTACATCAGCGCGTCGTCGGCCTTGATGCCCGCCGCCTTGGCCTGCGACTGCGTCAGCGAACCGATGCCGAAGGTGTGGCCCTCGAACACGCCGAACGAGTAACCCAGCTTGCCGCCGGGGCCAGCGTTACCCCACACCACCACGCCGTCGTCGCGGCCGCGGAAGATGCCGCCGTTGTAGCCGTAGCGCGAGGCCACGCCGGCCCAGTAGCCGCCGCCCAGCGAGTAGTAAGGCCCGGCCATGTTGGCGCGATCGGACGGCGACAGCAGGCGGCCGGCCCAGATGTTCAGCTCCGGCGAGATGGCGAACTGCCCGGCCGCGTCCAGCACGCGGATCTTGTCGCCGTCCCACTCGGTGTTGAACATGCCCTTGATGTTCTTGTTGAGCGAGGCGCCGAAGAACAGGCGGCCGCTATCGAGGTTGAAATCGTTGGAGCGGCCGCCGTCGGGCGCCGCGTTTTCCGCGCTGGTGTAGCTCTCGCGCAGCCCGAAGCCGACGCTGACCGACTTGTCGTCGCCCATATTGATCGTCGCCCCGGCCCAGGCGCTTCCAGTCGCCGCGGTCGCCGCCGCCATCGCGGCCAGCAGCACTCCTCTTTTCAACGCCATCTTGTTCTCCCTCTTGGTTTTGGATGTAGAAAGATTAACCAGTCGACAAGCCGCGAGGAATACGTTGAATGACGTAGTGGCGCGGGTGGGACAAATCGGTGGCACAATACCGGCTTCATTTACAGGACCACCATCATGACCATATTCGCCGCCTCCGTTTTCGACGCCACCGTGATCTACGAAGGCAATGAGCTGTTCAAGGGACAGGGCGCCGCCAAGGGCTGGGCCGAGAAGCTGGCCAAGGAATTGAAATGCGAGATCGGCGTCGAGAAGCTCGGCACCGGCTGGGTGTTGACCGGCACCGTCCATGAAGAGCCGTGCAAATGGAGCATCGTCGGCCAGCGCTTGAAGCGGATGGATTAAGCGTATGGATTAATCGTGCGTTAGCGCACATCGTCGCTGTCCGCGGCCGGTTACGATCTTCGCTAACCCGCCCAACAAGGACAGCGATGAAACGCGAACCACCATCGGCGACCGCGCCGGACGCCGCGCACGACGCGCAAGCCGCCGCCAAGTCGGCCGGCCTCCGCTACGTGCACGACTACCAGCCCGGCATCGCCCGCCGCAAGCGCGGCGCGCACTTCCACTACGTCGATGCCGACGGCCACGCCGTCAAGGACGCCGACACGCTGGCGCGCATCAAATCGCTGGTGATACCGCCGGCGTGGGCCGACGTCTGGATCTGCAAGCAGCCGCTGGGCCATCTGCAAGCCACGGGGCGCGACGCGCGCGGCCGCAAGCAGTACCGCTATCACCCGCGCTGGCGCGCGCTGCGCGACGAATCCAAGTACGAACGCATGCTCAGCTTCGGCAAGGCGCTGCCGGCGATACGTCGCGCGGTCGACGCCTCGCTTAAGCTTCCGGGCCTGCCGCGCGAGAAGGTGCTGGCCACCATCGTCTACCTGCTGGAAGCGACCATGATGCGGATCGGGAACGAGGAATACGCGCGCGAGAACAAATCCTTCGGCCTGACCACGCTGCGCGAGCGCCACGTGCGGCTGGACGGCAGCAAAGTCCAGTTCCGCTTCCGCGGCAAGAGCGGCGTCCATCACGAGGTGGAGGTGCAGGACCGGCGGCTGGCAAACATCATCCGCCGCACGCTGGACCTGCCCGGCCAGGACCTGTTCCAGTACATCGACGACGACGGCAATCCGCATACGATAGGCTCGGCCGACGTCAACGAATACCTGCAGGCGATCGCCGGCGAGGACTACACGGCCAAGGATTTCCGCACCTGGTCCGGCACGGTGCTGGCGGCGGTGGCGCTGCTGGAGTACGAGAAGTTCGATTCGGAGGCGCAGGCCAAGAAGAACATCGTACAGGCGATCGAGTCGGTGGCCAAAAAGCTCGGCAACACCCCGACGATTTGCCGCAAATGCTACGTGCACCCGGCGGTGCTCGAATCCTATCTGGACGGCACCATGCTCAAAGCCCTGCGCCGCCGCGCCCAAGAGCAGCTACAAGAAGACCTGCACTCGCTGCGCCCCGAGGAAGCCGCCGTGCTGGCGCTGCTGCAGCGGCGTTTGCAATCCTCCCCGGCCGGCAAATAGGAGTAAAATTCAGGTCCGCCATCGACCGCCGACCGCCGCGCCATGTCCCCAGCCTTGCCTTTTCCGATACGCAAAGAGTGCCCGCCCGGCGCTTGCGAGTGTGGGCGCGAGGACTTGCTGGACGCCTGGGACAAGGCGCCCGATGATACCGACATCCGCGTGCTGCGCCTCACGCGCGAGCAGGAAAAGCTGCTGATCGAGCGCATCGAAGCCATCGCCACCTACGAAGACCTGGGCCGCATCAAGCAGCGCATCCACGAGCAGTTGGGCGTCACGCTGACCATCACGCCCAGCGCGCGCGGCGTCAGCACCATCATGGGCTTGTCGATCAAGTTGATGGAGCAGCCGGGCCTGTGCCGCAAGACGCGCGAGACGCTGCCCGCCGCCGTGCGCCGCTGCTTCCGCAACAACCCGGATATCGTCTACGCGCTGCTGAACTCCCGCGACCTGCTGGGCGTCGAGGAGGACTAGCCCGGATGCGCCAGCGCCGCGCCGGGCATGATCCCGCCGCCGCTGCCGTCCGGGTAGATGTCGTGGAATTTGCCGTAGTCGAGGATGCGCACATCGCCCTCCTGCTTGTCCGACATGATGTCGGCGAAGTGATGGCCGAAAAAGATATGCTCCGCCGCATACGTCTGCCGCGCATGCACGTAGTCGTTGCGCGCGTCGTCGATGCCGGACATCGCCACCGCCAGCGTCGCCCCGTCCTCGCGCAAGTCGTGCTGCGTCTTGCCGAACAAGGGACTGTTCTCGTCGATCTTATGCATGATGGTCCAGGTCAGCGCGAAGATGCCGGAGTTCTTGCGCTCCAGCGCCAGATCGTAGAAGCGGGTGAAGATCTGGCCCTCCAGCGTTCTCTCGCGGCGGATCAGCGAAGCCCGCACCGACGCCTCCAGTATCAGGTTGGCGCGCTCGTTCCCTGCCCGCAGCATCAAGGTAGGCACGCCGTTGAATGGCGTGATCACGGCGACATCGGAAAACATGATGCGCGACGTCGGCCGCGAAAAGCGCGCGAACAGCAGCCCGGTCACCACCGCCACCTCCACCATGCCAAGCAGAATTTCAATCGACGCGATGACGTGGCCATAGGTCGAACCCGGATTCATATAGCCATAGCCGACGGTGGCCAGCGTCTCGATCGAGAAGAACAGGCTGTCCGGGAAGTAGTCCGGCCGCGCATTGGCGATCGACCCCGGCACCATGAAAAAGGCCAGCGCGAACACCAGGTTGGTGACCAGATACACCGCGCTGATCAACATGAAAAAACGCGGCCAGCTGACCGTCAACGCCCAGTGATAGATGTCGCCCCAGTACCAGCCGCTGACGCCGACCCGCTTGATCCGCGAGGTCCCGATCAGGAACGCGCCCCGCTCGTTGCCCACCTTGGGACGCTTGACGCTCGCCGGAGGCTGCGGCGCGGGATGCTCGCTCATGGCTTAGTCGTCGTCGTTGGGATCGACGCCGGGGAACATCACCTCGGCGAAACCGAATTTGGAAAAGTCGGTGATCCGCATCGGGTACAGCACGCCGAGCAGATGGTCCACCTCATGCTGCACCACGCGCGCATGGAAACCGTCCACGTCGCGCTTGATCGGCTGGTTGAACTGGTCCACGCCCTCGTAATGCAGCTTGGCCCAGCGCGGCACGGCGCCGCGCAATCCCGGCACCGACAGGCAGCCTTCGAACCCCTCCTCCTGTTCGTCCGAGAGCGGCATCAACACCGGATTGATTAATACCGTTTCCGGCACCTGCGGCGCATCCGGATAGCGCGTATTTTGCTTGAAGCCGTAGATCACCAGCTGCAGGTTGACGCCGATCTGCGGCGCCGCCAGGCCCGCGCCGTTGGCGGCGTGCATGGTGTCGAACATATCGGCGATCAGCTCGCGCATGGCCGGCGTGTCGAACTCGGTCACCGGCTCGGCGACGCGCAGCAGGCGCGGATCGCCCATTTTCAGGATTTCACGTACCGCCATGGTCAGCTTCCTTTAATTCTTAACATTGTAAATCGCGCAGAAATTGGCAATACTCGTCGCCCGTTTCCGGATGTTTGAGGCCCATCGCCGTCATCGCCTTCAGGTAGCCCAGCTTGGAGCCGCAATCGTAGCGCTGGCCGTCGTAGCGATAGGCCAGCACGCGCTCGTCGCGCATCAGTGCCGCGATGCCGTCGGTCAGCTGGATCTCGCCGCCGGCGCCGCTGCCGAGGTTTTCCAGGTAGTCGAAAATACGGCCGGTCAGCACATAGCGCCCCACCACGGCCAGCGTCGACGGCGCAGCCTCCGGCGCCGGCTTCTCGACGATGCCCTGCACCGTCTCCAGTTTGGGCAGATACGGCGACGCGCTGACGACGCCGTACTGGCGGGTCGCCGCGCGCGGCACGTCCTGCACCGCCAGGATGCTGCTGCCCTCGCGCTCATATATCTCGGTCATCTGCGCCAGCACCGGCTTGACGCCGACGTCGGTGTCCATGAAGTCGTCGGCCAGCAGCACCGCGAACGGCTCGTCGCCGATCACCGGCCGCGCGCACAGCACCGCGTGGCCCAGGCCCAGCGCCTCGGACTGGCGGATGTAGATGCAGTTGATATTCTTAGGGATCACGGTCCGCACCAGCTCCAGCAGCTCGCGCTTGCCCGCCGCCTCCAGTTCCGCCTCCAGCTCATAGGCCTTGTCGAAATGGTCCTCGATGGCGCGCTTGTTGCGGCCGGTGATGAACACCATATCGGTGATGCCGGCGGCCACCGCCTCCTCCACCGCGTATTGAATCAACGGCTTGTCGACGATGGGCAGCATCTCCTTCGGCTGCGCCTTGGTCGCGGGAAGGAAGCGGCTGCCGAGGCCCGCCACCGGAAATACTGCTTTTCTGATTTTTGTCATTGTTATTTTTCCAGCAGCGCCAGCAGGCCCGCTTCATCCAATATGGTCACTTCCAGTTCCTGCGCCTTGGCCAGCTTGCTGCCGGCGTCGGCGCCCGCGACCAGATAGTGGGTCTTCTTCGACACCGAACCGGAGACCTTGCCGCCCTGCGCTTCGATCATCGCCGCGGCCTGGTCGCGGCTCAGGTTCGGCAGCGTTCCGGTCAGCACGAAGGTCTTGCCGGTCTGCGGGCCTTCCGCCGCCTGCTCCGGCAGCTGCGCCAGCAAATCCTCGCGCAGCTTGTGCAGCGCGACCAGCTGTTCGCGATGGCCCGGTTCCGCCATCCACGTCTCCAACGCTTCCACCACCGTGGCCGGCAGGCTGAATACATCGAACACGCGCAGATGCGCCAGCACTTCCAGCGTGATGCCCTGCTCGACCAGTTGCTTGCTGCGTGGCTCGGTCAGTTTCGGAATCGCCAGCGCGGCCATCAGCTTGACCATGTCCAGCTTCTCGCGCAGCTTGGCGCTCGGCGGATGTTCGCCTTGCGGCGCCACACCGGCCGCCAGCAGCGCGTCGATGGCCTCCTGGTTTTTAGGCTCGGCGAAGAACTCGGCGATCGACTCCGCCACCGTGCCGCCGATATCGGGCAGCACGCGCAGCAGCGCGGCCGGCACGCGGCGGATCAAGTCGAAGCGGCCCAGCCACTCGGCCAGCGTCTTCGCGGTCGATTCGCCGACGTGGCGGATGCCGAGCGCGAACAGCATGCGCTCCAGCGGCGGGTTGCGGCTGGCGGCGATGGCCTCCAGCAGATTGTCCGCCCACTTGGTGGCGATCTTGCCCTGAGCGACAGTCTCCGGCGTCGTGCCGTCATGCTCGTCGGCGATGCGCTTCATGTCGAGCAGGTCGTCCAGCTTGAGCGCGTACAGATCGGCCACGCGCTGCACCTTGCCGTGTTCGACCAGGTTATCGATGTAGCGGTCGCCCAGGCCCTCGATATCCATCATGCGGCGGCCCGCGAAGTGCCGTATCGCCTCCTTGCGCTGCGCGGAGCAGAACAAGCCGCCGGAGCAACGCGCGATCACCTCGCCCTCTTCGCGCACCACGTGCGAGCCGCACACGGGGCAAGTCTTGGGCAGCACATAGGCCTCCGGTTCCGGCGACGGCCGGCGCTCCAGCACTACCGCCAGCACTTCCGGGATCACGTCGCCGGCGCGGCGCACGATCACCGTGTCGCCGACGCGCACGTCCTTGCGCCGCACTTCATCTTCGTTGTGCAGCGTGGCGTTGGTGACGTTGACGCCGCCGACGAACACCGACGCCAAACGCGCCACCGGCGTGATCGCGCCGGTGCGGCCGACCTGCACCTCGATCGCCAGCACCGTGGTCAACGCCTCCTCGGCCGGGAACTTGTGCGCCAGCGCGAAACGCGGCGCGCGCGACACGAAGCCCAGCGTGCGCTGGTCCTGCAGCGAATTGGCCTTGTAGACCACGCCGTCGATTTCGTACGGCATGCTCGGGCGGGCTTCGCCGATTTGCTTGTAGTAGGCCATCAAGCCGTCGTAGCCGCGCACCACCGTGCCCTCTTTCGCCACCGGCAGGCCGAGCGTGCGATACCAGTCCAGCAGCGCGGAATGCGACGGCGGCATCTCAGAGCCTTCCAGCGCGCCGACGCCGTACGAGAAGAAACTCAGCTTGCGCGACGCGGTGATGCGCGAATCGAGCTGGCGCAGGCTGCCCGCCGCCGCGTTGCGCGGGTTGACGAACTCCTTGTGGCCGGCCTCGCGCTGGCGCGCGTTCATCGCCTCGAAGTCGCTCTTGAACATCAACACTTCGCCGCGCACATCGAGGATGGCCGGCGGTGTTGGTGTCTTCAGGCGCAGCGGGATGGAGCGGATGGTGCGGATGTTGGTGGTGACGTCCTCGCCGGTATAGCCGTCGCCGCGCGTGGCGGCCTGCACCAGCAAGCCGTCGATGTAGCGCAGGTTGATGGCCAGGCCATCATATTTGACTTCGGCCGCGTATTCCACGTCGGCCGCCGCGTCGAGGCCTTCGCGCACGCGGCGGTCGAAGTTCTCGATATCCTCTTCGGTGAAGCCGTTGTTCAGCGACAGCATCGGCACCGTATGGGTGACCTGGTCGAACTGCGGCAGCGGCGCCGCGCCCACGCGCTTGGTCGGCGAGTCCGCCAGCGCCAGCTCCGGGTGTTGCGCTTCGAGCTGCTGCAGCTCGATGAACAGCTTGTCGTACTCCGCGTCCGGGATGGTGGGCGCGTCCTCAACGTGATACGCGTGCAGGTGCTTGTTCAGCTCAGCGCTTAATGATGTGATGCGCGCCTTGAAATCTACTTCCGTCATTGCAGTACCTTAGCTGAACAAACGCAGTGCGCGGGTGGAACCGGCCGGGATATCGGCCTCGTTCATCTCGGCGTAGAAATCCCGCACCTGGCCGGCGATCTCGCCCAGCGCGGCATCCGACAGCGGCTGGTTGTAATCGTCGACGATGGTCGCATCCAACCGGCCCACCAGCGATTTGGCGCACGCCACCATCGCGCCGAAACCGTCGCGCGACGGCGCCACGCATGGCACGTCCAGCAACAGCGTCAGGCGCGGCGTGGTTTCCTCGGCCAGCGTGACGTTGGTCGACAGCGAGAACAGGAAGCCGCCTTCGCCGTCCGGCATCACGTAGCGGCCGTCCGGACGCACGTCGAAGCCTTGTTTTTCCAAGGCGCCCAGCAGCGTCGAAATCGCCCATGGCGCGCCGTTGGTTTGCAGGTTGACGCCCAGCTGCGCGTCGTGACCGGCGACGAAGCGGTGCAGATTGCGCGCTTCGGCCATCACCTCGATCATGTCCGGGATTTCCGGCTCGGCGCCGATTTCGTCGGCCATCGCGCGCAGCCGCGTCACCAGTTCCGAGTATTCCAGTTCGTTCAGCGCGGTGCTGCGGCTGGCCAGCTGCACGCCGCCTTGCAGCTTGGTGTAGATGCCGCCGTGCGTGATCGGCTCCCAGTCGCCGCTGACGGCCAGGCCGATGTAGTGCACCGGCTTGTTGCCGACCATGCGCAGCGTTTGCAGCACCGGCAGCAGCTTGTCGCCGCGCGCCGCGCCTTCCAGCGCCAGCGGCAGCAGGCAATCGATCAAGGGGTCGACCAGCGCCGTGGCTTGCTCGGCGGCGGCGCTGGACGCGGCCTTGGCGCGCGCGACCAGCGCGGCATCGGCGACGGCATCATCGCCGTCGTCGCTGCTGAACTCCGCAGCCAGCCCGCCCAGCGCGGCGGCCGATGCGGACGCCTCGCCGCCGGCCAAACCGGGCGACGCGCTGTCGAGCGAGAAGCTCGGCTCCTGGCGCGTCGTCGGCTCCTGCCGCGCCGAAGGCTCGTTGTGCGCGGCCGGCGCCTCGCCGGTGCGCATCAGCACATCGTCATGGTCGGTCGAGAAGGCGCGTTCCACGGTCTTCTTGGCCTTGTATTCCTGGATTTTGTTGTACGTGAAAACGCCGGCGACGAATACGCCGGCGATCCCGATCAAACTCATTTGAAGGTCTGTCATGCTGCTTGTGCCTCGGAAGCGAAGTTTGCGGCGGATTCCATATCCACCGCCACGATGCGCGATACGCCCTGCTCTTGCATCGTCACACCGATCAGTTGATTGGCCATCTCCATCGCAATCTTATTGTGCGAAATGAAGAGGAATTGGGTATGCGCCGACATGCGCTTGACCATCCGGCAGAATCGTTCGGTATTGGCGTCGTCGAGCGGTGCGTCGACTTCGTCGAGCAGGCAAAACGGCGCCGGGTTAAGTCGGAACATGGAGAACACCAGCGCCGTTGCCGTCAGCGCTTTCTCACCGCCGGACAGCAGGTGGATGGTGGCGTTCTTCTTGCCCGGCGGCTGGGCCATGACCTGCACGCCGGAGTCGAGAATTTCATCGCCGGTCATGATCAACTTCGCTTGGCCGCCGCCGAACAGAATCGGGAACAGCTCGGAGAAGTGACCGTTGACGCGGTCGAAAGTGTCTTGCAGCAGATCGCGCGTTTCCTTGTCGATCCTGGCGATCGCGTCTTCCAGCGTGTTGATCGCCTCGTTCAGATCCGCGTTCTGCGAATCGAGGAAGTTCTTGCGCTCGGACGCCGTCGCCAGTTCATCCAGCGCCGCCAGGTTGACCGCGCCCAGCATCGAAATCGCATTGGTCAGGCGCGTCACCTCGCCCTGCAGGTAGGACGCCTTCATTTCCGGATGCAGCTTCTCGGCCAGCGCCGCCTCGTCGGCCTGCACCTCCGCCAACTGGGCCGCGAACTGCTCCTGGTTCAAGCGCGCGGCCTGTTCCTTCAGCTGCATTTCCATGATCTTATCGCGCTGCGGCTGCAAGGCGCGCTCGGTAGACATGCGGCCCTCCTCGAACATGCGCAGCTGCTGCGCGATCTGGTCGAGTTCATGCCGCGCGTCGGACAGCGCTTTCTCCTGGCACGTGCGGCGGTCCAGCAGCTCCTGCAAGCCTTCGTTGGCGGTGCCCTGCTCCAGGCCCTCGAGCTCCATGCGTCCGGCTTCCAGGCTGTCGGTCACCTGCACCACCTGCGCGGTGGCGGTGGCGACGCCGCGGCGGAATTCCTCGATCTTGCTGCGCTGGGACTTCTCCGCGAACTGCACTTCCTGCGCCGTGCGTTCCAGGTCGCGCAGCGATTCGCGCGCGTCGGCCAGGCGCTGTTCTTTTTGCAGGAATTCGGTCTGGCCGTCCTCATGCTCGCCCTGCAGATTGCCGAGTTCCATATCGAGCTGCTCGAACTTCTCCTCGGACTCCATCTTGACCTGGGTTTGTTCTTCTTCCTGCATGGCGATTTCGGCCAGGTCGGTTTCGATCTGGTTGCTGCGCTGGTTGAAGCGCGCCTCGATCTCCGACAGCTTGACCACGTCCAGCTGCAGCGTATGCACCGACGACTGCAGGCTTTGCAGCTTGGCGCGGTATTCGCCGAGACGCCGCGTCAGCTCCGACACCGCCGCGTCGACGCGCACCGAACGGGCGCGCGCCTCGTCGGCCAGCATCTGCTGCGCGCGCAGCTGCTTGGTGAGGTTGTCGATCTCCTGCTGGCGCCCCAGCATGCCGTCCTGCTCCGAGTCGGCGGCGTAGAAACGCACGCTGCCCTGGGTGACGGCGTGGCCCTGGCGCGTGACGAAATACGCGCCCGGCGGCAGCTTGGCGCGTTCGGCGAAAGCCTCGGCCGTGTCCTCGGCGATGTAGACGTTGTGCAGCCAGTCCTGCAGCAGGCCGCGCAGGCCGGGATCGTTGAGCTTCAGCAGATTCAGGAACGGCTTCAGTCCCGCCACCTCCACCGCCGGCGGCGGCACGGCGGTCGACGGCGCGAACAGCGCCAGCTTGGCCGGCGGCGCGTCGTTGAAGAAGGCCTTGGCCCACTCGATGTTCGACATCTGCAGCGCCGACGTGCGCTCGCGCAGCACCGATTCCAGCGCGGTCTCCCAGCCGGATTCGATATTCAGTTTCTGCCACAGCCGCGGCAGCGTATCCAGCTCGTGTTTTTGCAGCCACGGCGTGACCTTGCCTTGCGTTTGCACCCGCTCCTGCATCTGGCGCAGCGCGTTCAGGCGCGCTTCCAGTTGCGCGTTGGCGGTGGTCTCGGCGTTGACCTGCTGCTGCGCGGCGTGGCGTTCCTCTTCCAGTTTCGGCTGCTGCTCCTGCGCCTCTTCCAGCAGGAAGCTCTGCTCCTCCAGCGCCTGCTGCTTCTCCTCCAGCTGCATGCGCAGATTGCCCAGGTGCGTGCTGTCGGGCAGGCTCAAACCGCTTTTCTCCAACTGCAGACGCTCGCGCCGCACGGCCAGGCCGTTGAGGATATTGTTGGCGTTGCGCTGGTGCGCCGATTCCAGTTCCAGCTGTTGCTGCGCCTGCATGATGCGGGCGCGCGATTCGGTGCTCTTGGTCTGCCCCTCGCGCCAAGCCTGTTCCAGCATCGGCAGCGACTCGGCCTTTTGCTCGGCCATCATCTGCGATTGCTCGACCTTGGCCGACAGTTCTTCCAGCGTGAACTCGGCCTCCTCGATCTGGCCGCCGTATTCGGTGGCCTGCTGCTGCCATTGATCGCGCTGCGCGGTCAACGCGGCCAGCTGCTGCTGCAAACGGCCGCGCGATTCGATGACGAATTTGATCTGCGCTTCCAGGCTGCCGATTTCGGCGTTGGTCTGATACAGGCTGCCCTGCGCCGTGTGTAGCCGGTCGCCGGCCGCGAAGTGCCCCTGGCGCATATGCTCCAGCGACAGCTCGACGTTGCGCAGCTTGGCGGTCTGCTCTTCCAGATCGTTCTGCGCCTGTTCGACTTCGCGGAAGTACTTTTTCTGCTCGTTCTCGGCTTCGAGCTTGCGCAGCAGCCAAAGCAGCTTTTGCTTCTCTTCCTGGTCCGACTGCAACTGGTGGAACTTGGTCGCCACGGCGGCCTGGCCTTCCAGCTTCTCCAGGTTCGAATTCAGCTCGCGCAGGATGTCTTCCACGCGCAGCAGGTTTTCGCGGGTATCGTGTAAACGGTTTTCGGTTTCGCGGCGGCGCTCCTTGTACTTCGACACGCCGGCCGCCTCCTCCAGGAACACGCGCAGCTCTTCCGGCCGCGATTCGATGATCCGGCTGATCATGCCCTGGCCGATGATCGCGTAGGCGCGGGGCCG
>Ga0247815_10001875_pt1 | contig 15833 bp, 14 predicted proteins | sample UWRJL194509B1_FD_181014 | JGI IMG/M metagenome (GOLD analysis project Ga0247815, IMG submission 181014) | Plant litter microbial communities from Arlington Agricultural Research Station in Wisconsin, United States - UWRJ-L194-509B-1 | ecosystem: Environmental > Terrestrial > Plant litter >...
ATAACCGATGAAAGGAATAATCTTAGCAGGTGGAAGCGGTACCAGGCTGCACCCTTTAACGCTTGTAATGAGCAAACAAATGATGCCGGTTTACGATAAACCGATGATCTACTATCCACTATCTATTTTGATGCTGGCTGGTATCAAGGAAATTCTGATCATTTCCACGCCTCATGATCTACCTAATTTTGAAAAACTATTGGGTGACGGAAGCAGGATCGGCTGTAAGTTTTCTTATGCCGTTCAGGAAAAACCAAACGGACTGGCCCAGGCATTTGTAATTGGTGCCGATTTTATTGGCGATGATAAAGTAGCATTGGTATTAGGTGATAACATCTTTTACGGTGATGGCATGTCAAGATTGCTGCAGGAAAACACCAATATTGAGGGCGGTGTTGTGTTTGCTTACCAGGTATCAGATCCTGAACGTTATGGCGTAGTAGAATTTGATGCAAATAATAAAGCGATCTCTATTGAAGAGAAACCAGAAACGCCTAAATCAGATTTTGCGGTACCAGGGCTTTATTTTTATGACAACAGCGTAGTCGAAATCGCTAAAAATATCCAGCCTTCTCCAAGAGGGGAATATGAGATTACTGACGTTAATAAAGTTTACCTTGAACAGGGAAGATTAAAGGTAGCTGTATTGAGCAGGGGAACAGCCTGGCTGGATACAGGAACGTTTGCTTCCTTAATGCAAGCGGGTGAGTTTGTCCAAGTGATTGAAGAACGTCAGGGTTTAAAAATCGGATCTATTGAAGAGGTCGCCTACAGAATGGGCTTTATTAATGCTGAAGAACTGCGCAGTATTGCCACCCCTTTGGTAAAAAGTGGTTATGGTGCTTATCTGTTGAAACTTTTAAAGTAATTTTACAGCAGTTTACACGATACCATTTAGATGAAAGCAACAGAGACTAAGTTAAAAGGATGTTTCCTTATAGAGCCACAGGTATTCCACGATAGCCGCGGGTACTTTTTTGAAAGTTTTAATACCGAAAAGTTTGAAAGGTTAACCGGGCAGCAGGGTAATTTTGTACAGGATAACCAATCAGCGTCAGTATTTGGCGTAATAAGAGGCCTGCATTTCCAAAAGGGAGATTCCGCACAGGCAAAACTGGTACGTGCAATTGAAGGCGCTGTGCTGGATGTTGCTGTAGATATCCGTCCTGATTCAGAAACTTATGGACAATGGGTGGCATATGAGCTTTCTGCAGAAAATAACCTGCAGCTATATGTACCCCGTGGGTTCGCACACGGATTTTCTGTATTGACAGAGAAAGCCGTATTTGCTTATAAATGTGATAATTTATATGATAAGGCTGCTGAAGGAGGCATTCTTTATAGCGACCCAACTTTAGCGATTGACTGGAGAATTCCGGCAGGCGCTGAACTGATCTCAGAAAAAGACGAAGCATTACTGCCTTTCGCACAGCTGGCCTAGTTATACGGCTAAAGAGATTTCTTAATACATAAGTTAAAATATACTTATATTTGGCTTCAATATAAAATATGAACCATTGTTTGTCAACAGGCAGGCAATGGTTTATATGTTAGCTAAATTCTAATATTTACAAATGAAACCATCATCAGCATACAGCTTGCAACAAGTAACAATATGCTATGATAGCTTCATTACCGAAAAAGACAAAAGAACCAGATGAAAATTGCTTTGATCACAGGTATAACAGGGCAGGATGGGGCTTACCTGGCAGAATTTCTTTTGAAAAAGGGATATTTTGTACACGGATTAAAAAGAAGGTCCTCTTTGTTTAACACTGATCGTATTGATCATCTCTATCAGGACCAGCATGAAAGCGGCCTGAATTTCAAACTTCATTTCGGGGATTTAACTGATTCCACCAACCTGATCCGTATTATCCAGGAAACACAGCCTGATGAAATTTATAACCTTGCGGCGATGAGCCATGTGCAGGTAAGTTTCGAAATGCCTGAGTATACGGCAAATGCCGATGGAATTGGTACACTTCGGTTGTTGGAAGCTGTACGTATTTTGGGGATGGAGAAAAAAACAAGAATCTATCAGGCCTCTACTTCTGAATTATATGGACTTGTACAGGCTGTCCCTCAAAGTGAAACCACTCCATTTTATCCAAGATCACCCTATGCAGTAGCAAAAATATACGGATACTGGATCACTGTGAATTATAGGGAAGCCTATGGCATGTTTGCCTGCAACGGAATTTTGTTTAACCACGAGAGTCCGTTAAGGGGCGAAACCTTTGTTACCCGTAAGATTACCCGCGCTGCCTGTAAAATTGCCTTGGGTCTGCAGAAATGTTTGTATCTGGGTAATTTGTCTGCGCAGCGAGACTGGGGCCATGCTAAAGACTATATTGAAGCCATGTGGCTGATCCTTCAGCAAGAACAGGCCGAAGATTATGTGATTGCCACGGGAGTTACTACAACTGTTCGCGATTTCGTTAAAATGAGTTTTGCAGAACTTGGTATTGAAGTTGAGTTTAGCGGCAAGGATGTGAATGAAAAAGGGGTGATTATAGATATTGATTACGATCTTGCACACAGCTTAGGATTGAATACTGACCGGCTTCATTTTGGTTCTACAGTAGTACGGGTTGATGCCAAGTATTTCAGGCCTACGGAGGTTGATCTTTTATTAGGCGATCCAACTAAATCTAAAACCAAGCTGGGTTGGGAGCCAAAATATGATCTTCCCTTGCTGGTAAAAGATATGGTCCAGGCTGATCTAACATTGATGAAAAAAGACGAATACCTAAAAGAACAAGGTTTCCAGACATTAAATTATTTTGAATAAGCGATTTTTCGTTTCAACACGTTATACATCTCCGGGATATGATTGCTTATCCTTATTGCCTATAAAGAACTACTATACTATATGATATTTAAAAATTTACTTGCTGCATTCGTACTTTTTACTATTCTGCTGTTTAGCCAGGCCGCCATTGCGCAAACTGACTACAGCAATGTTAAAGCTGATGATTTAACAGATGCACAAATCAAATCGTTGATTCAGCGTGCAGATGCGATGGGTTATAATGATGCCCAAATCATCCAAATGGCTCAGGCACAAGGAATGCCAGCGGCTGAGATTGAGAAGTTTAGGGTAAGAGTTGAAACCGTTAGGGCCCAGGGCGCTAGTGCATCAGGGACAATGCCTGGGGCGAAAGCTGTCACTACACAAAATGGGAGGATTTATCCTGCAGATTCTTTAAAAACTAGTAAAGCTGGCCTTCTGGATAGCAGTACAGGAGTGTCGACTTCAAAAAAGTTTACTAATTATATTAACCCTAAAATATTTGGAGCTGAACTATTCGCCAATGGCGATTTAAAGTTTGAACCTAATATGCGTATGGCGACTCCGAAAGGGTATATAATAGGGCCTGAAGATGAATTACTAATTGATCTTACCGGAAACAATGAAGCCAATTATCGACTAAAAGTAAGCCCGGATGGTAACATTAGCCTGCAATATGTTGGGTTAGTAGCGGTTAATGGATTATCAATTGAGCAAGCTACTTCTAAGATTCGCTCAATGATGTCTAAAACCTACCCCGCCTTAAGAAATGGTGGTAGCCAGGTGGCAGTGAATCTTGGAAATATCAGAAGTATCAAAGTAACTATTGTAGGAAACGCAGTGCGACCAGGCTCATTTACACTATCATCGCTTTCTACAGCATTTAATGCCCTGTATGCAGCTGGTGGACCGAGTGAGAATGGTTCGTTTCGTAAGATCCAGATCATACGGAATAATAAAATCATCTCTACTGTTGACATCTATGACTTCCTATTAAAAGGGATTCAATCTAAAAATATTCGTTTGCAAGATCAGGATGTTATTAACATTCCAGTTTACCAAACACGGGTAGAGATAACAGGAGAAGTAAAACGACCTGCAATTTTTGAGGTACTCAATACGGAATCGTTAGAGCAAGTAATTGATTTTGCCGGTGGCTTTTCGAATGAGGCCTATACTGCAAAAATCAAAGTGTTGCAAAACACCAATAAAGAACGGAAGATTGTTGATATAAATGCAGACAACTTCAACACCTATTATCCGCTGAATGGCGACACCTACGTAGTAGAAAAAATACTCGACCGTTTTGCCAATCGGGTCGAGATTTCAGGCGCGGTGTTCCGTCCGGGACAATTTGAACTCGAAAAGGGACTTACATTGAAAGGATTAATCACAAAGGCGGATGGATTAAAGGAGGACGCATTCCTAAACAGAGGTTATATTTCGCGATTAAATGCTGACAATACGCAATCACTCATTTCTTTTGATGTACAAAAAATCATCAACGGAACCGAAACTGATATTCCCTTATTAAGAGAGGATAAAGTAACTATTTCTTCCATATTTGATTTACGTGATGAATATAAAGTAACAATTCAGGGGGCTGTTAGGTCTCCTGGTATATTCGACTATGCTGAAAACACAAGTCTTGAGGCCTTAATTCAGCAAGCCGGCGGTTTCAAAGAAGGCGCAACCCCAGATCGCATAGAGATTTCGAGGCGGGTAAAGAACAGTAACGTCATGTCTTTGTCGGCAATCACTGCGGAAGTTTTCACGGTGAATGTTGACCCGAAATTGCAACTGGTTGGAGAACCTTTTATTGTTCAGCCTTATGACATCGTTTCCGTAAGGAACTCTGAAGGATTCCAAACACAAAAACAAGTGCGTATTGAAGGCGAAGTGCTTCATCCTGGAATATATACGCTGGCCCGAAAAGATGAGCGCATCTCTGACTTGATGAGGAGAGTAGGTGGTTTAACGCCTTCTGCTTATGCGGATGGTGCATCTTTGAAACGTCCCGGACAAAATTATCTGTCTGATGAAGACCGCCAGGACAGAAGTAAAGATGATAAGGTGAATTTGAGGAACTTGAATAGGTTAAAAGAACAAGGAGCAAAAGATACCACAAGTATCGATAAAGAATTAGATGTACTTAGCAGTGACCTGGTCGGTATTAACTTGAAGAAAGCCATTGAGGATCCAATGAGCCGCAATGATTTGATTTTACAGGATGGAGATGTGATCCGGGTTCCACGCCAATTGCAAACAGTTAAGGTTATAGGAGAGGTTTTAAAACCAAATAGTATGATATTTGTGCCTGGCAGAGGTTTAAAAACGTACATTAATGGTTCTGGTGGATTTAGCTACAATGCTTACAAAAAGGCAACCTATGTGGTTTATCCAAATGGTTCAGTTGCTGCAAATAAAAAGTTTCTCTTCTTTAATAATTTCCCAAGGGTGACCCCTGGATCTGAGATATTTGTGCCTAAACGTGCAGAGAGAGAGAGAATGAGCCTTGGTAGTCTGGTAGGATTGTCTACTGCGCTTGCTTCTATGGCCGCTATTATTGTTACTTTACTGAAATAAGCAGATTATATGTCAACCGAAACCCCTGAAAAATTAAACGAAGTATCCTTGAAGGACCTTATTATTGGCTTACGGGATTTGTTTATTTATTTGTTGACTAAATGGCGAGTAATATTGATATATGTCATCGTTGGCGGACTACTCGGACTACTTTATTCGATTAGGAGCAGGCCGAGTTATCTGGCAAATTGCACTTTTGTATTAGAGGAAGAGTCATCTGGAGGCGGAGGTGGTTTATCACAGTTATCCGGTCTAGCGAGTATGGTCGGCTTGGATATAGGTGGTGGTGGTGGCGGTGTATTTCAAGGAGAAAATTTGCTTGAATTATATAAGTCCAGGATGATGATTTCTAAGACATTATTAAGTACCTATCCAATTGATGGGAAAAACCAGATGCTGGTTGAACGGTATATTGATTATAATCATTTCCGCGAAAAGCAGTGGTCTGATGAACCCGAACTTCTTCATATTAATTTCATAGCGGGCAAAGATGGTAGGTTTTCCCGTTTACAAGACAGTCTTTTAACCGAATTTTCTAAAGATATTAACAAAAAAAACCTTGTAGTAATCAAGCCAGATAAAAAGCTAAATATTATCAAAGTGCAATTGACGGCGCCTGATGAGCAATTTGCAAAAGGCTTTAATGATCGAATTGTGAAAAATGTTAATGATTTTTATGTGCAAACTAAGACCAAAAAGTCCACTTTTAATCTTGGTATAATACAGCATCAGACTGATTCTGTTCGCAGGATGTTGAATCAAGCAATCTCTGGGGTAGCAATTACTAGTGACGCAAACCCTAATATTAATATTTCACGTCAGGTATTGAAAGTGCCGTCACAACGCAAGCAAGTTGACGTGCAAGCAAATACAGCAATATTAACAGAATTAGTTAAAAATCTAGAAATATCCAAGGTATCGCTGAGGAAAGAAACGCCATTAATACAGGTTATTGACGAACCCATATTTCCACTACCAGTAAAGAAAAACGGTTTGGTCATTTCATTTGTCATTGGGGCATTTCTTGCTGGTCTGCTTGGTGTTATTGTTCTAACGATTCGAAGGGCATTAAAATCAGTCCTGGCTTAAGATGTCGCTTCTGAAGAAAAATATCTTTTTTAATACGTTACTGTCGGTATCACAGATTCTTTTTCCGCTCGTAACATTTCCATATGCTTCTAGGGTTTTGGGTCCAGAAGCAATTGGTGCAGTCAGTTTTGCAGATAATTTTACTATTTATTTCTTAATATTTTCTGCATTAGGTATTCCTATGTATGGAATAAGAGAAGTGGCTAAAGTTAGGAACGATCCTGACAAGCTAGGTCAAGTATTTTCAGAGTTGCTCTTGATCCATTTTTGCACCTCATTGATTGCAGTTTTTATACTGTTTTCTATTAGTTTTTTCACTGAACGCCTGAGATTAAATTTTGGATTATACCAAATAGGAATGGCTATTGTTTTAGGGTCTGTTTTTATGGCTGAGTGGTTTTTTCAAGGAATTGAGAAATTTCAGTTTATCGCTGTACGGAGTGTTTGTGCAAGAGTGGTGACGGTTCTGCTTCTGTTTATATTTGTCCATTCGGTTGAAGACAGGGATCTTTATTATGGACTAAACCTGATCACAGTAATAATTGGTGCATCAATCAACATGCTTGCTATTCGTAAAATTATAAAGATATCCTACAAGGGAACTGAATTCAAAAGGCATTTCAAGCCACTGCTTGTCATCTTTTCAAATAGTATAGTTACCAGTGTATACTTAGTATTTGATACTATAATTTTGGGGTTTTTAACTAATGACCTTAATGTGGGGTACTATTCTGCAGCTATGAGACTCAGTAAAATTTCGCTTGCGGTTATAGGCGTGCTTGGAGCAGTATTATTGCCAAGACTTACGCTTGCTTTCGAGCAGAAGGACTTTACAGATGCCAGAATGTTAATTAATAAATCTTTAAGCTTCGTGGTCTTTCTGAGTATTCCAATCGCAATGGGAACACTATGCCTTTCAAAAGAGATTATTTTTTTATTTGCTGGGAACAGATACGCCCCTTCTGTTTACTCTTTAAATATACTTTGTTTTGTGGTAATTGTAATCGGTTTTGCACTAGTATTTGCAAACCAGATTCTATTGCCTTTGCATAAGGAAAAAAATATTCTTTATGCCTCTATGTTTGGAATGGTAATCAGCTTATTACTAAACTTTACGCTTATCCCGATATTTAAACACGTTGGTGCTGCGATCAGTTCATTTACAACAGAGCTTGTCGTAACGTTGGTATTATTTTATTATGCTCGGAGAGCTTTTAACTTTGGTTTTCCTTTTAAACTTTTTTTTCAAAGTATATCAACCGCTCTATTCTTTTTTGTTTTTAGATATATTTGTTATTTGTTCACCAATAATGTTTTAATAGTTGTTGTGGTAACAGTTACGTCCTCTTCGCTGTTTTATGGAATTATGCAATTATTTATATGGAGAAATAGAAATGTTCTTGAAACACTTTCGAGCATTTCATCTTTTGCATTTTTAAAAAAATATATAAGCAATGGGTAAGACTAAGAAAGTTTGTATCGCTATACCTGTCTATCAGGAAAATATATCGCTATATGAACATATTTCGATGGATCAATGCTTTAGAATATTGAGCGATTACGATATCTATTTTATCATTCCCAGAAGACTAGAATCATTCATTCAATCTAACGCGTATTATATTGCTGGCAAAGCTTCATACTATATTTTCGAAGATGATTACTTCATTAGCATAGCTGGTTACAATAAATTATTAAAATTTCCAGGATTTTATAAGAAATTCAACTCTTATGAATTTATCTTACTTTACCAGTTAGATGCCTTTGTCTTCAAAGATGAGTTATTGATGTGGTGCTCTCGTAAATATGACAACATCGGTGCCCCACTCTTTGAGGGTTTTTATGATGCATTAAATACTAGTCCCATTATTGGGCAAGGTAATGGTGGCTTTTGCCTCAGAAATGTTAAATCCTGCCATTCAGCAGTAACAAAACTTCGCAAGCTAAAATTTAAAAAAACATATACAGACAGCAACCGTTCTGTTTTCAGGAACATTTATCGTTATGTTAAACATCAACTCGTCTATATTTATTCTTTATATCCTTTTCAGCCGTTAATAAATGAAGACAGGTTTTGGGCTGAAGAGATTCCTGCGGTATTTCCTGAATTTAAAGTGCCAGATCCATCAATTTCCGTTGGCTTCAGTTTCGAAGTAAATCCGGATGTTTTGTTTGAAATAAATAATAAAGAGTTGCCATTTGGCTGTCATGCTTGGTGGCGATATAACTTGGACTTTTGGAAGACACATATTGAATCCTATGGCTATGAACTCTGAAGATAAAAAACCGACTATTAATCTGCTTCAATCAGACGACAAAGAGTTTTTTTTGGATTGCATAGATGAGTTTTATGACACAATTGCAGCTGATAGTCAATATACTGTTAAAAGGAGAGTTAGCTCTTCAGGTCGATTAAAACCGTGGATTCTGAGAAAAATACAAAATTTTAAATCATTGTACAAATTGCGCATCAGGTTGCGTGACGATGGAACTATCAATTTTGCTTCTATGATTAGTGGTGACTTTAGAATTATGGTGCCAACGGCATTCTTTTCCAACAGAAATTATATCTATATGTATGACGTGTGGCCGAGATTCCAACAATGGATCTTCCCTTTGCTCGATGTTTACAACATAACGTATATTTTTTTTTCTTCTAAACAAGTTTTTGAGGATTATCAGCGAAAATGTCCCCAAAATAGGTGCAAAGCTATGTGGTTACCGGAAGCTTTGACACTTTCAGAATACGCCACTTTGCCATACGAGAAAAGAAATATAGATGTACTCGAATTTGGACGAAGTTATGATGATTACCATCAGCTGGTTGTAGATGCACTAAGCCTACATAAAAAGGTTCATAAATACAAATCAGCCGGAAACCCGGTTCTATTTCAAGGTAAGAAGGCTTTTATTGAGGCTCTATCCAATTCAAGGATTGTGATTTGTATCCCCTCAAATATTACACATCCCGAACGCGCAGAGTATATTTCCACCATGACACTAAGATATTTGCAGGCCATGGCATCTAAATGTCTGATTGTGGGAATTATTCCATCTGATATGCAGGAGATATTTGGTTATAAGCCAATAATAGAAATTGATATGGAAAACGCCGCAGCGCAAATTTTGGATGTCCTTGATAATTATTCGGATTATCAAGAATTGATTGAAAAAAACTATATGGAAGTAAAATCTAAACATCAGTGGCTGAACCGCTGGGAAATTATTAAAAAAGAAATTAAGGAAAATATATGAGTAAGCCCTTGGTATCAATTATTATCCCGGCTTATAACTATGCACATTTTATAGTCGAAACCCTAGAGAATATTTTAGAGCAATCCTATACTAATTGGGAATGTATAATTGTAGATGATGGATCAACGGATAATACCCATCAGGTAGTACATAATTTCATATCTCAGCACCCAAATGATAAATTTCAATACCTTAAAATAGCTAACGGTGGTATCGCTGTAGCACGTACTGCAGGTATAAATAAATCTAAGGGAAAATACATACAATTCCTCGACGCAGACGATCTGATTTCCGCTGAGAAGCTAAATGTACAGGTTAAACATTTGGAGGAACGGGATGTCGCCTTGGTTTTTTCCGCATCAAGATTTTTTAGAATGATCGATGGTAAGCAGGTGTTGCAAGAGAGGTACCCTGAAGGATTTCTTTCGCATGAAAGCTTGAGTGGATACCAATTATTTCAAAAGCTAATTGAACATAATATTTTTACTGTTTGCAGCGCATTAATTAGAGTCGACTTATTTAGAGAAGTTGGTGGGTTCGCAAAAGTAATTTTAAACAACGAAGACTGGATGTTATGGTTTAAAATGGCTTTAAAGAAACCTGTGTTCGGATATGATGATGACGCATTGTCATATGTACTAATTAGACTTCATGGCAGTAGTGTTATGACTCAACATCGAATTATGTTTGTGAGCGAAGTACAGGTAAGGGAAGAAATGGATAGGTTGCTAAATGTTGCTGATATGAAAGGAAAGGATATATTAATCAAAAGAAATAAAGATCTACTTGCACTACATCACATCCGTTCGATGAATATCGCCACAGGGATGTCACATATAATTGCTAGCTTCATCAAACACCCTTTAACAGAGTATAGATTATTATACATGGGCTGTTTTAAATTCGGTGTAAGGATATATAAATACTTGACTCATAAATGAGAGGTAAGAATACCATATTGCTTGGCCTGCTGATCCTTTTTATTGTTGCAGATGTATTTCTGCTACAGAGATATGCCTCATGGGGAAGTAATTTGGAGGAACTATTATCTTTTTTTGTTTTTACCATATTTGCAGAAGTTGTCGTATTATATTCAATGTATACTTATGAACAGCTAATTAATCCATTTACCATTTATGCTGTGTTTATTTACACAGCGGGGTTCTCTTTTATTCGTATTTCTGCAAAACAACAACCTTATGATTGGAATTTTATCATCTTGCTCATTATCAGTATACTATTTTTTGTTGGGGGAGGCCTGATCTCGTCCAGAACATACAAATTTAGTCTGAAAAATATATTTCCTCCTTTAAATCAACGCATAAGTTTTACTTTTCTGCTTACGGTACTTGTTATTAGTATAGGAGTTTTCGTTATGGAAATCAGACAATTAGGGTATATTCCTATTTTAAATCTTGGAAACTCCGTCTATAACGATCTAGGTGAAAATGAAGTTACACCCCTGCATAATTTTATTGTATTAAATTCTGTGTTGCCTGCGATGTTTTTTATAAATTATAAAAAAGGTAATATATCATTTCTCCTATTCCTTTTACTTGCAATTGTCAGTGGATTCATAATATTGAATTTTTTTAGCCGGCAGATCATTATTTTGTTTTTCTTTTCGATGCTGATCGCAGTGAATTATTACAGAAAAATTCCTGTTGCCAGGTTGATTATGATTGGGGCTGGCATCGTGATAATATTTATTATGTTAGGACAGTTGAGGAATGCTTCGGATAAAGATGATGAGTCTGCTTCGATAAATGATTTTTTGCGGGAATATAACGGAATTTCCAAACCAACGTCAATTATTGAAACTTATTTGTCACTTTATGGAGGAGTAAATTTCACTACCGCTCAAAGGATAGTTAGTGACGCTGTCCACGATGGTTATTATGGCTATGGCATATATGCTGTACGGCCTGTAATTACAATACTACCGATTAATAAGGCCACCCTTTATCCGTCGTCCTACAGTTCATATATTGACTTGGGAACGTATGTTACTGATCCCTTTCTTGATTTTAGATGGGGCGGGGTAATCGTTTTTAATTTTCTTTATGGCTATCTTTCAATGAACTCATTCAAAAACTATATAGGTAGAAAGGGAGAATACTATATTGTGGAATGGTCATTATTCATCTTTTGTATATTCATGTGTTCTTTTACCAGTTTTTTCCACATGTTTTTTATCGTATTCTTTTTTATGATTAACAGGATAGCTATCAAATAATATGAAGGGGCAGAAAGAAGTTATCATTTTGATGGCCACCTATAATGGTGAAACGTACTTGCCAGAACAACTGGAAAGTATTTTAAAGCAAGATTATTATAACTGGAAACTGGTCATTAGGGACGATGGATCTATAGACCAGACGCTGAAAATCATTACCGACTATCAAAAAAAAGATTCGAGGATCCATATAATAGAATACGGATTTATGCACGGATCGGCCTGTAAGAATTTTTCAGAGTTAGTGAGCTGGGCATTGGCAAATAGTAGTGGTTACCTGATGTTCGCCGATCAGGATGATCATTGGAAGACTAATAAGGTAACCCGCTCTGTTGAAGAAATGGCCAAACTGGAAATTACTTCGGGTAAAGAAGTACCCCTTCTTTGTTATTCTGGGTTTCAGTTTATAGACTCAGCAGGAAACGAATTGCCACAACGACTGGAATTGCCACATTCCCTTGAACTACGGGTTTTGTTGAACGAGAACCATGCATGGGGATGTACGATGATCTTTAATCAGGCGACCCTTCATGCAATTGCACCAATACCGGCCAAAGCTGTAAATCACGATTATTGGATTGCTTTGGTAATTGCAGCCTTAGGCAGAACTGAACTCATTGCAGAAGACCTGATTTTGTACAGGCAACATGTTCAGAATGTAAGTGGTAACGTTGATAATATGAGTTTTGGCAAACGTTTTAACCGCTATGTAATAAACCCCGTATATATGCTGGATGCATTAAAATCCAATCTAATTACAGTAAAATTGTTCTATTCTACGTATAAAAACAGTTTGAAAACTGCTGATGAGGAAATGCTGAGAGAGTTTTTGGCCGCATATCAATCTAATGTTATTCATCTCTTCCGAACTATTTTCCGTTACCGTATCTTTAAACTGGGTATAGCTAAAAATGTTGTTTATTTGTATACCTTATTCCTGCTAAGGAGGAAGGTGATTATGGGTATCAAGTCCCTTTAAGTATGAAAGTACATTACGATAATATCGTTTTTAGCCTGCAAAAGGCGGGAGGTATCTCCACTTACTGGTCTGAGTTAATTATCAGGTTACTCAGAGATGAGGTAGATGTCTCGTTTGATGAATTCAACCACCAAAATATTGTACGCAATACATTTACCATAAAGTCGGAATCATTGCATTTTAGAACAGCCAGATCACTTCTGCTACAACGTTTCAGGGCACTTCCTTTGCGCCATCAGAATGAACGGTTTGTTTTTCATTCAAGTTACAACCGGATCACTAATAATCCAAAAGCCTCGCAAGTAACCACTGTGCATGACTTTGTGCATGAGAAATTGTATAGCGGAATCCGCAGGAGCCTGCATCTAATGCAGAAAAAGAAAGTCTTACTTGCAGCAAAGCAGATTATCACCGTTTCCGAAAACACAAAAAAAGATTTATTGCAATTTCATCCCGCTATCCCAAAAGAACGCATTAAAGTAATACATAATGGGGTGTCTACCGATTTTTATCCTATGGACGAACAGGAAAAGCAATATCTGCCAGAAGCTGGACATCGGCCATTTTTGTTGTACATCGGCTCAAGGGAACATTATAAGAATTTTAAATTTACTGTTCGCCTACTCAGAGAGATACCTGAAATGGATTTATACATTGTAGGCAGCGCATTGCTTAGAAATGAGCTACAAGATTTAATGCAGAAAATTCCGGGGCGTTGGCGACATTTTAACCATATCAGTAATGCCAGGTTGAATCAACTGTATAATATGGCTCATTCTTTGATTTATCCTTCGGAATATGAAGGCTTTGGTATTCCACTACTGGAAGCTATGAAAGCGGGTACACCATTTATTGCACTTCGCAATTCGTCAATCCCTGAAGTAGCAGGGGACGCGGGAATTTTATTAGAAAGAGCGGATATTGATTTGTTCAAAAGGGAGATTGAAGTAATACCTACAAAATTGAATGTACTCCAGGAAAAAGGTTTTATTCAGGCCGATAAATTTTCATGGGAAAAATGCTATCAGCAAACATTATCCGTTTATAAAGAATTAACGTTGTAATGAAATTATCTATAATCACTGTTGTCTATAATAATGAACATACTATTGTGGAAGCTATTGCATCCGTTTTAGGGCAGACTTATAAAAATATAGAATATATAATAATTGATGGGAAGTCTACAGATCGAACGCTTTCTCTAATTCAGGAGTATGAAGAGGATATTGATCAAATTTTATCTGAGCCTGATAATGGAATTTACGATGCCATGAACAAGGGACTTGCACTTGCAACTGGCGAGGTCATCGGTATTCTTAATTCTGATGATGTATATGCTGATATTAGGGTTTTGGAGAGTGTTATGCAGCAATTTATGAGTGATCCAGAGCTGGATATTGTGTATGGTGACTTGGAGTATGTGCAGTCTGATGATATTTCTGTAGTGATTAGAACCTGGAAATCAATACCTTATTATGATTTATATTTTGAAGATGGCAATGTTCCACCGCATCCTACCCTGTTTTTGAAAAGATCAGTCTATCAGCAAGCCGGTCTCTTCAATACCAAGATGAAATTGGCAGCCGATTATGAATTAATGTTAAGGATATTCAAAAAGTATAATTTTAAATGTACTTATCTGTCGCGTTTATTGGTTAAGATGCGTTTAGGAGGATCAACGAACAAGAATTGGACAAACATTGTTAGAGGTAATATAGAAGTTTTAAACGCGTGGAAACTAAACGGACTGAAAGCACCAGTTCTATTAATGCCTAGCAGGGTGCTTAAACGCATAGCACAATTTAAACGATGAAGATTATCCTAACTGGGGCGTCTGGTTTTCTGGGAAAACATATTGCTCACTATTTTGCAAACGAAGAATTGATTACTATAGGACGAACCTCAGGTTCCGTTATCGCACATTTAGAACGGGAAATTCCTGAATTGCCACAAGCAGATCTAGTGATTCATGCTGCTGGCAAAGCACATTTGAGACCATTGACTTCTGCAGAAGCACAAGATTTTTATAATGTCAATGTATTGGGTACTAAAAATTTGCTAAAAGTATTGAGTGATCGTAATAAACTACCTGATGCATTCGTTTTTATCAGCACAGTTGCAGTCTATGGATTAGATACAGGGGTGATGATCAAAGAGGATAGTCCGTTGTCTGCTAAAGATCCATATGGTAGAAGCAAGATCGTTGCCGAAGATTTGGTACGTAAGTGGTGCAAAATGCATGAGGTAAAATGTGTAATTTTCAGATTGCCGTTAATTGCAGGCTCTAATCCTCCTGGAAATCTTCGGTCTATGATAAATGGTATAAGAAGGGGATATTATTTTAATATCTCTGGCGGTAAGGCACGAAAAAGTATGGTTATGGCTTCTTCTATACCAGAAGCAATATTGCCAGCCATAAAAACCGGTGGTACGTATCATTTGACTGACGGACTCCATCCTTCTTTTGCTGAACTTTCAGCATGCATTGCCGCTCAGCTTGGCAAGAAAAATCCAATTAGCCTTTACGGTCCTTTCGCACATCTAATTGCAATATTTGGAAGTTTTTTTGGTAGAATTTCACCTTTGAATAAGAAAAATTATAAAAAGATGATTAATGATCTTACTTTTGACGATTCCAGTGCCAGAGTAGATTTGGACTGGCAACCGCTAACTGTTATCAGCCATTTTAAAATATAAGAAGCACAGATGACCAAGTCACTTATCCTTATTTCGATAATTGTATTCGTTGTGATTGAATTAATATATTTTCAACTGGCTAAACGTTTTCATATTACTGATCACCCCAATAATAGAAGTTCTCACACAGCAATTACTATTAGAGGAGGAGGCGTGATCTTTCCGATTGCTTTTTTGTTTTATCAATTTTATTTTGG
>Ga0247815_10001876_pt1 | contig 15822 bp, 14 predicted proteins | sample UWRJL194509B1_FD_181014 | JGI IMG/M metagenome (GOLD analysis project Ga0247815, IMG submission 181014) | Plant litter microbial communities from Arlington Agricultural Research Station in Wisconsin, United States - UWRJ-L194-509B-1 | ecosystem: Environmental > Terrestrial > Plant litter >...
TGGTTATTGCGGCGGGGCTCACCTCTTCCCATCCCGAACAGAGTAGTTAAGCCCGCCTGCGCAGATGGTACTGCAGTTATGTGGGAGAGTATGTCGTCGCCTTTCTTTTGAAAACCCTGTTTCTTAAAAAACAGGGTTTTTTATTCTAACTTTTACTTATTTAGTTATAAGTAATATGGTACCTTAGCTCAGATGGTAGAGCAATGGACTGAAAATCCATGTGTCCCTGGTTCGATCCCTGGAGGTACCACATCATGCTCGGATGGTGAAATTGGTAGACACGCTGGACTTAAAATCCAGTGAACAGCAATGTTCGTGCGGGTTCAAGTCCCGCTCTGAGTACTAAAAACTTCAATTGGCTTATGCTAATTGAAGTTTTTTTTTGGAATAAAATCATTTTTTTTTACCGCAAAGTTTTTTATCCAGGATACTTCTAAAAGTGTAAAGTTTGCAAAGCTTGTGAGCTTTGTCTTTTTTATAAAAGTAAAAAAAACACTTAGCATTCAGTGCGATATTTTTTCTCTCTCAAAGGTTTTAGATTGATCCTTTGTACGTCAAAAGGAAAAGCCTATAGATCTCGTATTTGAAAAAAAATATTTTAATTTTGAAATAAAGGCTTATTTTTAAAACTCAAAATATTTTAATCATGAAAAAGGTATTGCTATTTGTCTTTTTATTTTCTGTATCACTTTGTCACGCACAAAAACAAGATGTTCAGAGAGCAATAGAGATTTTTTTTGAAGGATTTCATCAAAAAGATACTGTGAAAATGCAATCTGTTTGTTCTTCTAAAATTATTTTACAGTCAATTAGCGAGAGTACAGTTAAGGGAAATAAATTATCTGATGAAACTGCTAAAGAATTGTATAGATCGATTGCCTCAATTCCGTCAACAATGAAGTTTCGTGAAAAAATAATAAACTATGATATTCAGATTGATGGAACAATGGCTCACGTATGGGCTCCATATGAGTTTTTTGTCAATGACAAATTAAGTCATAGTGGGGTGAACACTTTTACTTTGTTTAAAGAAAAGGATATTTGGAAAATTATTTACTTAATAGATACCAGAAGAAAATAATTTTTTAGATTACTTCTGTTAGATAATAATGACAAATATCGGCTAATAAACATTCTTCGCATTTTGGTTTTGGCCTGCAAATTTCTCTTCCTAAAAAAGAAATTGCCATTCCTATTTCTGACCAAATAGATTTCGGTAAGACTTGCATAAGATCTTTCTCGACTTTATTTCCGTCCTTACTTTCTTTTATAATGCCAATTCTTGGCGCTACTCGTATTACGTGCAAATCTGCAATAATGCCTTCTGCGGGTTTACCGGTTTCTCTTAAAATAACGTTTGCAGATTTTCTGCCAATTCCTTTTAATGCTGTTAATCCTTGCATCGTAGTCGGAATGTCTTCGTCATTTTTAATTGTTTGAGCAATCTCTAACAGCCAGCCTGCTTTTGTGGGATAATTTCGAACTTTATTGATGTAAGGTATAAAAGTTTCAGTATCAGTTTTTGATAAACTTTTAAGTGTTGGGAATTTTTCAAATAAAGCTGGTGCAATTTTGTTGATATTAGCATCGGAATCCTGAGCAGATAAAACTACCATGACTAATAATTGGTAGGTATTTTGATACTCTAGCGGATGCCTTTTTCCTTTATATTTTTTTAAAATGGGTTTTAGTTTAGTTTCCCAATTTGATGTTTCTCCAAATAAATCCATTTCCGTTTCTTTTAAATTAAAATATAACTATCACAAAATTAAGTAGTTTTGACGAAATCTATGATTTTTTTTATAACATTTTGATTTCCAAGTATTTTTCTGTGACCTAAACCTTCGGTAAGAAATAAAGTGCCATTTTGTAAATATTCATGAATATGAATTCCTGCTTGTACCAGAACTTCAGGATCATCTTTATCATGTATTACCAAAACGGGAATTTGAATTTTTTGAGCTGCTCTGTAAGCTGAAAAATCATCCATCTTTACCTGATACTGCTCTTCAAAATGATCACGTAATCTATTACTGATTTCGGTTTTTAAACCTAATTTAGAAACAAATTCTTCCAGAATATCATGTACAATATCTCCACTACCAATAACAACAGCTTTTTTCACCTGTAAACCATCTTTAATTGCGTTTAAAACCGACATTCCTCCTAATGAATGCCCGATTGCAATTTCAAAAGGACCGTATTGTTTTTCGATCTCTAAAATCGAAGCGATAAACTCAGACATTATTGTTGTTTTTCCTTCAGATTTTCCATGTGCCGGAGCATCGAAACTTATGGTTGAATAACCATTTTGTAAAAGTTCGTCGGCTATTTTGAATAGTTGCGTTCCACGACCTGACCAGCCATGAACTAATAATACTTTGTGTTCACTTTTTCCGTATTCGTAAGTGGTGATATTTTTATGAATTGCAGGAACAAAAAAAGTATTCTTAGTGCTTTTTTGATCCATTTCAAGCTCGCGTTTTGGAACCTTATGTTTTACTGGTGTTGTAAAAAGCTTTGCCGCAAATTTGGTTACCAATTTAGGAGATATAAAAGCGAGTAATTTGCCGGATAGTATGATAACCTGCGGAATTTTTAAAGATTGAGTAGGATTTGTCGCCTTTTTTGCCATTTCAATAAATTTTTTCTGAAGCCTTAATTTTACTTATTTTTTCCTAAATTTAGGAAACATAAAAGTAGCATTTTAATAAATGCTTATTCAAAAAAATAATTGACAATTAGTTTATAAATTTTTACATGGAAATATTTCATATCAGTGCTGAGTGCTATCCTATGGCAAAAGTAGGCGGTTTGGCTGATGTTGTTGGTGCGTTACCAAAATATCAAATGAATGCCGGTCATGAGGTTCGCGTTGTTGTTCCTTGTTACGATACGAAGTTCAAAAATGAAAATAATTTTGAATGTGTTCATTGGGGAACCGTAAAAATGGGAAGTTTAGATTTCCCGTTTAGCGTTTTAAAAGAAATAACGAATAAGCTTGGTTATGAATTATATCTCATAGAAATTAAGGAATTATTTGACCGGCCAAATATTTATGGATATGAGGATGATACAGAACGTTTTTTTTCTTTTCAGATTGCAACTCTGGATTGGATTGCTGCCCGTAAAAATGTTCCGGATATTATTAACTGTCATGATCATCATACAGGACTTATTCCGTTTTTAGTAAAATATGGTTATAAATATGAGAGTTTAAGAACTGTAAAAACAGTAATTACGATTCACAATGGCTTATACCAAGGCTGGTTTGGTTTTGATCAATTGCATTATTTACCGGAGTTTGATTTAATTCATGTTGGATTTTTAGAATGGAATAATTCTCTTAATTCTTTGGCGGTAGGAGTAAAGTGTGCACATGCGGTTACGACTGTTTCACCAAGTTATCTGGATGAAATTAATGTCTCAGCAAATGGTTTAGAATCTTTATTTAATTCGGTTAGGGATAAATCAAAAGGTATTTTGAACGGAATAGATTTTGAAGTTTGGAATCCGGCGAAAGACCAAATGATTGCAGAAAATTATTCGATTGAAACTCTGGAAACCGGTAAACAAAAAAATAAGGAAAAGTTATGTGAGCAATTTGATCTCGATCCTACGAAACCTTTATTTAGTTTTATTGGTCGTTTATTCGAAGAAAAAGGCGGGGATTTATTACCTCAGGCGTCGGCTTTGGCTTTATCTGAAAATTTTGAAAATATCAATATACTGATTTTAGGATCAGGAAATGCACAAATAGAAGAACAATTACTTCAGTTAAGAAATGATTACAATGGCAATTACAATGTTTTTATTGGCTATAATGAAGAATTAGCCCATTTAATTTATGCAGGTTCTGATTATATTTTGATGCCATCAAGAGTTGAACCCTGCGGATTAAACCAAATGTATGCCTTGCGTTACGGAACTGTGCCCATTGTAAGAAGAACAGGCGGACTGCGCGATACTGTAATTGATTTTGGCGATAACGGAAACGGAATTTGTCATGATCAGGCTTCGGTTGGGGATATTTGTTACTCTATAAATCGTGCGGTAAAATTATACGATGATAAATTAAATTTTAACACAATAAGAAAAAAAGGAATGACGATTGACCATTCATGGGAAAGAGTTTGCCAAGAATATATTGAAATATACAACCTAATAATTGAGAAAAATGAAGTTTAAAAAGAAAAATGTAGTTGCTATTATTTTAGGAGGAGGACAAGGATCACGTTTGTTTCCGTTAACAGAAACCAGATCAAAACCAGCAGTTCCAATTGGTGGAAAATACCGATTAGTTGATATTCCTATTTCAAATTGTATTAATTCGGATATTTTTAAAATATTTGTTTTGACACAGTTTAACTCAGCATCTCTAAATGCACATATTAAGAACACTTTCAATTTTAGTATTTTCAGTCAGTCATTTGTAGATATTTTAGCGGCAGAGCAAACTCCCGATAATCCAACATGGTTTCAGGGAACTGCAGATGCTGTTCGTCAATGTATGTCGCATTTTTTGAAACACGATTTTGATCATGCTTTGATTCTGTCAGGAGATCAGTTGTATCAAATGGATTTTAATGAAATGCTGGAAGCTCACATTGCAGCAGATGCAGAAATTTCTATTGCTACTTTACCGGTAAATGCCAAAGACGCACCTGAATTTGGGATTTTAAAAACATGTCATGAAAGTTATGTAGAAGCTTTTATTGAAAAACCTGACGCATCACTTTTACCTGAATGGGAATCTGAAGTAAGTGATCACATGAAGGAAAAGGGTAAAAAGTACCTGGCTTCTATGGGAATCTATATTTTTAACCGTCAGTTATTAGAAGATTTAATGGCCGATCCTGAAACAAAGGATTTTGGAAAGGAAATTATTCCGCAAGCTGTAGGTAAACATAAAATTTTGAGTTACCAATACGAAGGATATTGGACAGATATTGGAAATATTGAATCCTTTTTTGAAGCCAATATTGGTTTAACGGCAGATATTCCTGAGTTTAATTTATTCGATAACGATAATAAAATTTTTACCAGACCAAGATTATTACCGCCATCAAAATTTAGAAATTCGGTTATCAATCAATCGTTAATTTCTGAAGGTTGTATTATTAATGCTAAAGAAATTAAAAGTTCTGTAATTGGTATTCGATCCAGAATAGGAGAGGGAACTGTGCTTGAAAATTGCTATGTAATGGGGAACGATTTTTATCAGGATCTTGATGAAATGAATCACGAAAGCAGTATCAATAAAATTCACGTTGGGATAGGAGAAAATTGTTTTATAAAAAATGTTTTGGTAGATAAAAACGTTCGTATAGGAAACAACGTTCATATTAACGGAGGCAAACATTTGGATAATTTTACAAACGAATTGTACAGTATAAAAGATGGTATTGTAGTGATAAAAAAAGGAGTTGTACTGTCGGATAATTTTAGAATTGAATAACAATTTTACAAAATAAATTTCAATACAAAAGTTTCAAATTCCAATAAAAATCAGCATTCCAATTATAAAAAACAAATATGAATAAAGTTATCACGCATTCTCTGTTTACTGATTTTGATATTGATTTATTCAAAGCGGGGAAACACTTCAAATTATATGAAAAATTAGGAGCACATTTAGTTGAAGTTAACGGAGTAAAAGGCGTTTACTTTGCAGTTTGGGCGCCAACGGCTCAATCTGTTTCGGTTGTTGGTGATTTTAATTACTGGACACAAGGAGAGCATTTATTGCAGGTACGTTGGGATTCTTCGGGAATTTGGGAAGGTTTTATTCCGGGTATCGAGAAAGGTACGCTTTATAAATATAAAATTCAATCCAACATAAATGGAGTTGTAACAGAAAAAGCCGATCCTTTTTCTTTATACTGTGAAAAACCGCCTCATACAGCCTCGGTTGTCTGGGATTTAGATTATAATTGGAAGGATGAAAACTGGATGCAATCCCGTAAAGAAAACAATGCTTTAGATAAACCTTATTCTGTTTATGAAGTACACTTAGGTTCATGGAAGCGTGGTGAAAACAATCGTTTTCTAACCTATTTAGAACTTGCAGATGATCTGGTAAATTACGTAAAGGAAACAGGTTTTACTCACGTAGAATTTATGCCAATAATGGAATATCCTTATGATCCGTCGTGGGGATATCAATTGACAGGGTATTTTGCACCAACTTCCAGATTCGGGAAACCACAGGATTTTATGGTTTTGGTTGATAAATTACATCAGGCTGGTATTGGAGTAATTTTAGACTGGGTTCCATCACATTTTCCTGATGATGCACATGGTTTGGGCTTTTTTGATGGTTCTCATTTATACGAACATCCGGATCGCAGAAAAGGCTATCATCCGGATTGGAAAAGTTTGGTTTTTAATTACGGTCGCAATGAAGTCCGTGCTTTTTTAATTAGTAATGCCGTTTTTTGGCTGCAGCATTATCATGCTGATGGTTTGCGCGTTGATGCTGTTGCCTCGATGTTGTATCTTGATTATTCCAGAAATGAAGGCGAGTGGGAACCTAATATTTATGGTGGAAGGGAAAATCTGGACACGATTAGTTTTCTTAAAGAGTTTAATGAGGTCATCTATGCTAATTTTGATGGAGTTCAAACTATTGCAGAAGAAAGCACTTCTTTCCCAATGGTATCGAGACCAACTTTTACAGGTGGTTTAGGATTTGGTATGAAATGGATGATGGGCTGGATGCATGATACTTTAAAATACTTCCAGAAAGAAACAGTTTATAGAAAATACCATCAGAATGATTTGACATTTTCGATGACGTATGCTTTTACCGAAAATTTTATGCTTCCGTTTTCGCATGATGAAGTAGTGTACGGAAAAAAATCTATCGCCAATAAAATGCCTGGCGATGAATGGCAGAAATTTGCCAATTTAAGGTTGTTGTACGGTTATATGTTTACACATCCCGGAACCAAATTACTTTTTATGGGTTCGGAATTTGGACAAAGTGATGAATGGAATTTTGAAAAAAGCCTCGATTGGCATTTACTTCAGTACGATTATCATTCCGGCATTAAAAAAGTGATTACAGATTTGAATAATTTGTACAAAACACAACCTGCTTTATATCAAAAGCAATTTACAGGAGAAGGTTTTGAATGGATTAATTATTCGGATCATCAAAATGCAGTGTTATCTTATATTCGAAAGGGAAATAATCCTGATGAAAATTTAATTGTGGTTTGTAATTTCACGCAAGTGGTTCGGGAAAATTATAGAATCGGGATTCCGAAAAAAGGCAAATTAGAAGAAATTTTCAATAGTGATGCTGCTATTTATGGCGGAAGCGGATTGGGGAATCCAAATACTTTAAAAATTGAAAAAAGCGCTTATGACGGAAGAGATTTTTCTGTTGAATTACTTTTACCTCCGCTAAGCGTTACCGTTTATTCTTTAGTATAAAAAACAGCTATGATTTTTCATAGTATCAATTTATCAATTTAACGTTTTAAAATTAGCGAATCGTTTGTTTTTTGGTGTCTAATTTAACACTCATTCAGAAAAAACGTTTTCGTGAATAAACCTTATATTGATATACGTTTATGTGCTTTTTTTGTATGTTTGAAAGAGAGATAAGCGTTATTATAATTAATTCATTTAGCGATATGATTACAAATACATCATTAGAATATAAAGGCGATTTATATCCGTCAAAAATCGTTTCATTTGAACATGAAGGCGATTCGATTTTTTTTAATACAGATAACAAAGTAATCTTAAAAGTCACTATTCTTAGAGACAGTTTAATTCGGTTTCGCTTTACAACAAAAGGATATTTCAGTAATGATTTCTCCTATGCAATTGATAAAACCCAGCTGCACGGTTATAATTTTTTAGAACTTACAGAAGAGGATACATATTTCCAGATTAGAACCAGTAAGGTAAAATGTAAAATTCAAAAAGCAGATCTTCGTTTGTCTATTTATGATTTAAACGATCTTTTGATTCTTGAGGATGAACTTGGCTTTCATTGGGAAGAAAGTTATGAATATGGTGGAAATATCGTAAAAATGAGTAAATCATCGAAAGATGGGGAATGTTTTTACGGACTAGGAGACAAAGCGACTCAAATGAATTTAAAAGGCAAAAGATTAGAAAATTTTGCTACAGATCAATATGCTTATCAAAAGGATCAGGAACCTTTATATAAAGTAGTTCCGTTTTATATAGGTTTACACAACAAACAATCTTACGGTATTTTCTTTGATAATACTTTTAGAACCTTCTTTGATTTTTGTCAGGAAAGAAGAAACGTTTCCAGCTTTTGGGCAGAAGGCGGTGAAATGAATTACTACTTTATCTATGGACCGCAAATGCAGGATGTAGTTACGACTTATACTGATTTGACTGGTAAACCTGAATTACCGCCACTTTGGGTTTTAGGATATCATCAATGTAAATGGAGTTATTATCCTGAGAGTAAAGTAAAAGAAATTACATCTAAATTCAGAGAGCTTAAAATTCCTTGCGATGCCATTTATCTGGATATTGATTATATGGAAGGATTTCGATGTTTTACCTGGAATAAAAACTATTTTCCAGATCCAAAACGTATGGTTGCAGAATTGGCCGAAGATGGTTTTAAAACGATCGTAATCATTGATCCTGGAATTAAAATAGATAAAGATTACTGGGTTTATCAGGAAGCTTTAGAAAAAGATTATTTCTGCAAAAGAGCCGATGGACCGTATATGAAAGGTAAAGTCTGGCCAGGCGAATGTAATTTTCCTGACTATACAAATCCCGTAGTTAGAGAATGGTGGGCTGGATTATTTAAAGAATTAATTTCAGATATTGGTGTAAAAGGTGTTTGGAACGATATGAATGAACCGGCTGTTATGGAGGTTCCCAATAAAACATTCCCAATGGATGTTCGTCACGTTTATGACGGAAATCCTTGCAGCCATAGAAAAGCACATAATATTTACGGCACACAAATGGCCAGAGCGACATATCATGGCGTAAAACGATTTACATATCCTAAACGTCCATTTGTAATTACCAGATCAGCGTATTCGGGAGCACAACGTTACACATCATCCTGGACTGGGGATAATGTAGCAACGTGGGAACATTTATGGCTTGCCAATATTCAGGTACAAAGAATGAGTATTTCCGGAATGGGATTTACTGGTTCTGATATTGGAGGTTTTGCAGAACAACCTACAGGTGAACTTTACGCACGTTGGATACAATTAGGTGTTTTTCACCCGTTTTGCAGAACGCATTCATCCGGAGATCATGGTAATCAGGAACCTTGGGCTTTTGATGAAGAAGTGATTAATATTACTAGAAAATTTGTGAGTTTGCGTTATCAGTTATTGCCGTATTTGTACACCATGTTTTGGCAATATATTGAAGAGGGAATTCCGATGCTAAAACCATTAGTTTATTACGATCAGGAAGATACGCAGACACATTATAGAAACGATGAATTCATCTTTGGAAATCAAATATTAGTATGTCCAATACTTGAACCTAACGCTGTAGGTAGACGTATGTATATACCAAGAGGTGAGTGGTATAACTATTGGACGAATGAGTTCTCAACAGGGGGAAGAGAAGTCTGGATTGATACTAAATTTGATGAAATTCCTGTTTTTATAAAAGCGGGTGCTATCATCCCAAAATATCCTGTTCAGCAATATGTGGGTGAACTTGAATTTGATGAATTAACACTTGATCTTTATTTTAAAAACGGAAAAGAAAAATCAGTAGTTTATGAAGATGCTCAGGACGGCTATGATTATAAAAAAGGCCGCTATAGCTTTTTATCTTTTAGAACAATAGGTAAAGAAAAAGAATTAATAGTTCAGCTTCATAAAGAAGGAAAATACGATACGCCTTATTCAAAATATAAAATTAACTTAATTGGATTGCCATTTAAAGTAGCAGAAATAGAAATTGATAATGAAATAATCGCTTTCGACAAAATTGCATTCGAAGAAAATCATTTCTTAATTGTTGATAAAGAGTTCAGTGAACTTCATATTAGTGGTGAATAAGTAAATTCTGATAAAATTTTACGTAATTATATAAAATAACAAATAATTATAATTGTATTTTTGTGTGTGTTAAAAATTTAAATATCATGAAAAAACATTTATTATCAGGAATTTTTGCAGCTGTTTTAGTTGTAGGATGTGCAACCAATCCTGTTACAGGAAAGAAAAATTTAAATTTCGTTTCGAACAGTGAATTATTTCCTTCTTCATTTCAGCAGTATAGCCAGTTCATATCTGAAAACAAGGTAATAACTGGAACAGCAGATGCTAAATTAGTAGAAGCTGTTGGACTTAAAATAAAAAAAGCGGCAGAAAAATATTTAACTTATTTGGGACAAGCTCAATATTTAACTGACTATCGTTGGGAATACAAACTTGTAGACAATAAAGAAGTTAATGCCTGGTGTATGCCAGGAGGTAAGATTGTAGTTTATTCGGGAATTTTGCCGGTAACACAAAACGAATCTGGTCTTGCTACCGTTATGGGACATGAAGTTTCTCACGCATTAGCGAATCACGGTGCACAAAGAATGAGTGCGGCACAGTTACAGCAAATTGGTGGTGCAGCCTTAGGGGCAGCAACAAGTGGAAAATCGGAAACAACTCAGCAAATTTTTGCTCAGGCTTACGGGTTGGGTTCTGAAGTAGGAGTAATGCTTCCGTTTAGCAGAAGTAATGAAACCGAAGCTGATAAAATAGGATTAACACTTATGGCCATTGCAGGTTATAATCCAGATGATGCAATTGCATTCTGGACCAGAATGTCTGCAAAATCAGGAGCGTCAGGAACTCCGGAATTTATGAGTACTCACCCTGCTGATGCTACCAGGATTGCGAACTTGAAATCATTGATTCCTGAAGCAAGAGCTACAGCATTAAAAGTTGGTGTCATTAGATAACAAAACAGTTTACATAAGATAATTCAAAAGCTATTCTTTTCAGGGTAGCTTTTTTTATGTAAAAGATTAGTTTAAATTGTTTATAATTTATTAATACACGATTTATCAAATTTCTATTTGATTATAATAAAAAAAAGATAAATTCGTAGCCTGTTAACAAAACCATTTTTATGAAAGATTTACAAAAAGGAGATAAAAAATTATTAAACGCATGGGCTTTTTATGATTGGGCAAATTCTGTCTATACGCTTACAATCGCATCAGCAGTATTTCCTATTTTTTATGAAGCTTTATTTGCAGAACGTGACCATTATATTGATGTTTTTGGTATGCACTTAAAAAATTCAGCTTTAATTAGTTTTATTACGGCTACGGCATTTTTAGTAGTTTCTTTTATATCGCCTTTATTGTCCGGAATTGCGGATTATGTAGGGAATAAAAAAGCATTCATGAAATTTTTCTGTTATCTGGGAGCTTTATCCTGTATGGGTTTGTATTGGTTTGATTTAGATAATATTTATATTGGATTAGGTTTTTATTTTTTAGGACTGCTGGGATATTGGGGAAGTTTAGTTTTCTATAATTCTTATTTGCCGGATATCGCGTTTGAAGAACAACAGGATAAAATTAGTGCCAAAGGATATTCGTTAGGATATATTGGTAGCGTTATTTTATTGATTATCAATTTAGCAATGGTTATGAAACCAAAGCTTTTTGGAATCTCCGGTACAGATGGTGAAGCAGCTATGAAGGCAATGCGATATTCATTTATAATGGTTGGTGTATGGTGGATTTTATTCAGTCAGTACACCTATTATTATTTACCAAAAGGAAAAAAAGAAAATGGACAAAAACTAACAAAATCTGTAGTGTTTAATGGATTTAAGGAATTGAAGAAGGTTTGGAGTTTACTACAGCAAAATATTCCTTTAAAACGTTATTTAGGAGGTTTTTTTGTTTCAAGTATGGCTGTACAGACCGTTATGCTTGTAGCAACTTATTTTGGAGCTCAGGAAATTCTGTGGTCATCTAAAGAAGAGGGGACTATTGGATTGATTATTTGTATTTTAATAATACAATTAGTGGCAGTTATTGGAGCTATTTTAACTTCAAAAGCTTCTGCAAAATTTGGAAATATCCCAACGCTTATCGGTATTAATTGTATTTGGGCTGCCTGTTGTGTTTTAGCATTTGTCGTTACTTTACCAATACATTTTTACGTGATGGCAACAGTTGCAGGATTTGTGATGGGAGGAATTCAGGCTTTATCGCGTTCAACTTATTCGAAATTATTGCCGGAAACAGAAGATACAGCATCATTCTTTAGCTTTTATGATGTTGCAGAAAAAATAGGAATTGTAATCGGAATGTGTCTGTATGGTATTATTGACCAAATAACAGGAAGTCCGCGTATAGCTTTCGAGATTTTAGGCGTTTTCTTTGTAATAGCAATTTTTCTACTAAGAAGAGTACCAAAAAAGGCACTTTAAATTAATAAAGTGCCTTTCGGGGGATTTAATTTGTCATACATTAAGACAAATTGATTTGATTGATGATTGTAATTCTTATAATGTTTTACAATTAAGCTTTTGTTATACTTCCTGAACCAGAAACTTTTACATCTCGTTTTTCAGGATTTCCTGTGTATTTAATATCACCGGAACCTGCGATTCTTGCTGTTAAGTTTTCTGCACAGTTAACTCGGCTGTTACCAGATCCTGAAACATTTGCATCAACATTTTTAGCTTTCAAATTTGTAGCTTCAATATTTCCTGATCCTGCAAGTTTGGTGGTTAAACTATCTGAGCTTCCTTTTAAATTGATATTTCCGGAACCACTTAAATTTAATTCTAAATTAGTTGAGTTTACTTCAAGGTTAAAGTTTCCTGAACCCGCTAATTTTGCTGTAAATTTATCGCTTTTAATAGCATTTTTAGACTGAATATTTCCTGAACCTGCCAGACTTACTTCTGATATTTTTTCGAAAGGAACAGTAACTTCAATTTTTTTACCCATGCTTGGTCTGATATTAGTGCCTTTTTCAACGTAAATTTTTAAGACATTATCTTCGACTTCCACTTTTATAGCCGAAACTAGATTTTCCTCTCCTTTAATAATAATTTTACCTTCTTTTCCAGCTACCAAATCTACATCAAATGAGCCGGCTACTTTTATTGCATCATAATCTGATGTTGTTCTTGTTTCAGAAACAACTTTTCCGTTTCCTTTGATTTTATTATTTGATGACCACTGTGCATTTCCAATAGAGCTTATTAATAATGCGCTAAATACGAATAGTTTAAAAGTTTTTTTCATTGTTTCGATTGTTTAATTGTTGTTTTTGATTGATTTATGATTCGATTATCTTTTAGTTAGAATTATGTTTCCGTAACTAGAATTAATGATGACTTTATTTTGTCCTTTTTTCTTATTATATCCACTTATTCTTTTTGTATTGCTTTTAATTTCGCTAACCAAAACCTCTAAAGAGCTGTCATTTTTGATGCTTCCGTATCGTGTATTAATATCAAAGTCAAAAGAATAGTTGGCATCGTAGCCCAGAGCAATATTGGTATATCCTGTATTAATATTTACATTCTTTGACTTTTCGCTCATTGATTCTACATTTATCTTAGAGTAGGTAGCATCGATATTCAGGTTGTTTAAAACTTCTACAATAGATATTGTCACATAATTACTGCTGCCCACAAGTGAATTTATTTTTTGAAATTTAAAGCTGCCATAGTTGCCTTTGCATTTAATGTTCTGACCTTCCAGCAATGATACGTCGGTATAATTTGCATCAACATTCAAATTTCCTGACTCATTTATTTTTATTCCTGAATAACGCGCTTCAATATTTCCGTTTTTAATGTAATCGATACTGGAGTTCTGACTGTATCCAATTTCGATTCTATTGCTGTCGCCATTAAGTTTACCCAGTATAATTTTACCATACTTACAAGCAATATCAGTAGTAGATTCTAAATTGAGAGTCGTAATATTCCCGTATTTATTATTGAGTTTTACAGTTCCGTTTTTTGGAATTTTTATCACATAGTTAATTTCAAAACTATTACTGCTTCCTCTGCTTTTTAGTGAAGAATTTCCAATGTTGGTGATAGCCGTAACCATAGATTTCAGCGCATTAATATCGACATCGATGCTGCTTAATCTTTCGTTTACCCAATTTTCATTTCCACCAGAAACTTTAATAGTGATATCCAGGTCAATTTTGTTTTCATCCCAGGTACTTACAGTGATGTTACCGTATTTGTTCTCAATATCAATTCCTGCATTTGAATTAACAATAAAGGTTTTTTTGATGTTTTTTTCTTTAGAAATAAAAGTATCATCATTTGAGAATCCTAAAAAAGGAATCAAAATGAATAGAATAAGTATGTTATAATGTTTTTTCATCAGTTGTATTTTTAAATTTTTCGTTTTCTTCAATTCTCTGTAAAACCGTTTGTAAAAAAGAGATTCGGGTTTGCAGATTGCTGATCATAGCGTAAATGATTTGTTTGTTTTCACCATTTTTTTGAACTTCCTTTATAATCTTTGCATAATCTGCATCAAAAACTTTCATTTGTTTTAAGGCATCATTAATGATTTGCTCGTTTTCTGGCGAACTTTTTTCTTTTAATTTAACTAGCTCATTATCAATTAAAATACTAAAAATCGAATCTGTTCGCTGGGTTTCTTTGGAGGCAAATTTGAACTCTTTAGGCTTTTCGTTGTTATTAAAGAATAGAGATACTCCTAACAATACTACAATTGATGCAGCGATTGCCCAGACAGCGTAATTCTTTTTCTTAGGTTGTTTTTTATTTAATTTGTTTAAGAAGTCAACCTGATGGTCAGCGTTCATTCTTTTTACATCCCACTGATTTTCAAATTTTTCAAATAATTGATCTAAATCGTCATTTTCCTTTTTCATATATCTAATATTTATTTTTTAGTGGCGAGTCTGTTATCGCTTTTTTTATGATTTGTGCGCACAAATTTTTTGTGATTGGCAATTTCATATCTCCTCTAATTTTTTTCGTAAACTCTCTTTTGCTCTGCTTAAGGTTGTTCTGCAATTGGCATAACTTATATTTAAAATTTCGCAAATTTCTTCCTGATCATAACCTTCAATATAAAAAAGTGTCAAAACCATGCGGTAGTTGTCTTTTAAACTTAAGATGGTATCTAAAACTTGTTTCACTTTAAGTGAATTCAAATCTATATTTTCAGAAAAAAAGCTGTCGTTCTCTTCTATTTTATATAATGTCTTGCTCAAATCTTCGACCTGAAAAGCATTATTCTTTTTATAAAAGTCAATACTGTAATTGACAATTATTTTCTTTAACCATGCCCCAAAAGCCACTTCTTGTTTATAGTCATTTATTTTTGTAAAAGCCTTAAGGAAACCTTCTTGCATGACGTCTTGTGCAAAATGTTCATCTTTTACAATACGGTAGGCCACATTGTACATGGCTTTACTGTAGCGATTGTAAACTTCGAATTGTGCTTTTTGATTGTTTTCTTTACAAAGCGCGATTAATTCTTCGATATTTTGGTTAGTTATACTCAAGTAATGATTGCTAGTTTTTAATAAGGACAGTATCTTTTTTGGTTTGTTACAGTTTTGCTAAAAATAATTTTATTTTTTTTGAAATTAACTGTAATAATCTAATTATGTCAAAAATTATAGTTGAAAGTAATGCTTTGTGTAAGATTTTTTATTTAGTTTTAGCAAAAATTAAATTTTTGTATTAAATTAAGAATTCATGAAAAAAAATTACGTTTTATTTCTTTTGCTTTTTGCTTTAGGGATATCTTTTACATCTTGTACTAAAGACTTTGAGGATGGGCTAAATTATAATAATGGCAAT
>Ga0247815_10001878_pt1 | contig 15805 bp, 22 predicted proteins | sample UWRJL194509B1_FD_181014 | JGI IMG/M metagenome (GOLD analysis project Ga0247815, IMG submission 181014) | Plant litter microbial communities from Arlington Agricultural Research Station in Wisconsin, United States - UWRJ-L194-509B-1 | ecosystem: Environmental > Terrestrial > Plant litter >...
GAGGCAGGGCACGAGCGCTGATCTTGAGCAAAGGTCCGTGGCGCTGGCACTCGAAGCGAACGAGACGGCGCTTCGCGGCGAGCTCGTCTGGCGTCCAGTCTTGGGTGAGCTTTTCGAGGTCGTCCACAATCTCAAGTTCGGCAGCATGAGCAGTTGCGCGAGCGGGAACATGTGTAGAACGTGTGAAGCGCATGATGCGGTCGACAACTTCAGCCTTAGAGAGCATGGGGCTTGCTGCTTCCACTTTAGGCGCCTGTGTGGCAACCCGGCGACCGGGCACTGGCGGAAAGCTGGTTATTCTGAGTTCGATGGGCGAAGAGGGCTCAACGCTGGACGCGCTGGACGACGAAGAAGGGAGAAGTTCCGGTGGGGCGAATGCCGGTTCTGCTGCGTGAAGATCCCGGGGCAACAAGTACCCATATTGTCGGTACCAGGCATTGACTGGTTGCACAAGTCAGCTTTTTGTGTGCAAGACGACCATTTGGGGCTTACTTACGAGCCACGGGTGAGAAAATACTGCCACATCCCAATTGGACAATACAGAGGCCAGTCGATTGGTCGAACATTTCCAGCATGACGGCGAGCATCCCGTCTGGGTGGCACCGCACGCCGACCGGTTCTGTCGCCACCACAACTCGCGCCGACTGAGTACGCAGTGCTGTCCGCTGCAAGTACATGGCGTACTTGTACACGGGTGCCAACGGCGAGACTTGAGTTGGGTGTAAGATGGTTGTGAGACCTGGCGTGCCGTTGAACGATGCCCTGATCAGAACGCCGCATTTGGCTCCGTCCGTAATCACGACTGGGACCGCGATTTGCCGTAACCCCCCTCGCCGTTGGTCATCTAGGTGAATACTATATGACCCGCAGTCGAGCTTAATCAGTGGAAGTATGGGGATGGACTCGGGGAGTAGGTGAGACATCAAGAGCTGAGGGCGAAGAGGTGTTGTGACTGTTGTCCATTTGGTCTCGTGCCGTCCTTTTGAGTGAGACCAGCCGGGAGCCTCTCTGAGAGAATAAACCCATGATATTCCCACCTGAATGCCTCAAAAATAAGTCTCCGACTCGAGACGTAATAGTTTCTGAGCCTGTATGGAGCCCTCCAGTTCAGCGGCCCCAGCTTGACCCACCGCAGTTGGCTCAACAGTCATCGTGAAATCCAGCTTCATCATAAGACGCTATATGCGCCGAAATTTTATCTTGCTTGCCTAAATCGCCATTTGCGTCGAATCGAGTAGGCGATCACTGTAATCGACTGTTTAACCTGTGCGTGTGAGCAATATTGGTGAAAAATGCGCCGGGACTGACTGCATGCTTCATGCTCTAGATCTACAAGATATCTCGGCTCGGCTTCAAGCTACGCAAAGCCAAAGACGAATATAGCAGCACCTGGCTTGACCTAAACCTACGGGTGCTTATGGGTTTGAGATTTGCTCTCACCCGTGAACAGCCGAGTGTCGGGACAAGTCGCTTCTAGGTTGGGAGACTATATTCGCGCTGTTTACGCAGACGTTTGAACCTTTAGTTCAAATTCAATGGCGAGCGATGCCAGTTCACTGAGTTTGACTACAGATGGGATACACGGCCACCGTTACTGAGTACATGGAAAGAAAATCACAGAGGCAAAGCGTCGAGGAGCAGGAAAGGCGAGCAGGGCTCTCCGCTTCAGTTCGTAGGCGCAACAGGTCCTGGATGGTGGTGTCAGTCAGCGTACTGCGGCGCAATCTGGTAGAGATCCAAACCCAAACATCAAGGGCTGGTCTGTGAGCCTTCAGAACCTGGCGGCGAAGTAACCACGCTCAAGGGCGACGTAGATGACAGTACAGAAGATGTCGTTGCGTCGCTCGTGGTGTCACAGCGTAAAGACAATGGCTTGGTTGAGGCCGTAGCAACTCTTCCAGGTAAACGGATGGTCAAAGGCTTGCTATCGATGCTTTGAGCTTCTAATAGGTCAGCTGATGTGGAAAAGTAGGTGGATATGCAGGTTACCTTGCAGTTGAAAGAAATGTTGACTACCAGTTGATGGAGCGACGGACAGGGCTGCTGCTAAAATCTTCGGTCGGCCAATTATGGAGGTACCTTTGCTGATCTGCTCCAGAACCGGCGGCGAAGGCTTCTGCCTCCTAGATCGGCGAGGATGATGTTCTTGCGTGTCTGGTATGCGGCTATGAAGTTTCACGACTGTGTGCCATCGAAGTATGAGATGTAGTTTCGATCGCGCTGGAGACAAATTGACCTGGAACCACGACTATGGTCGCGCCTGGAGGGCTCCGTGATTGTCCTGCTGTGATTGAGCGAGGTCTTTCAGGTGCTAATGTTGCGGGCGGCACATGTCAGCGAAATCGCCTGCATCATACTACCTCAAAGTTTCAAACACACCTTGTTCTATACGGCTCAGCCCTGCTGCATATCGCTGGTGCCAGCGGCGTTTTGCAGCGTCCTTAGGGTGTAGCGTCGGCATTCAGCCTTCGTCGATGCGTTGTTCTGACCACTGGATGTCCTACACAGATATAGGATACAGTCAAACAAGTCAGGACTTGCGGGTGCCGGTTACTAACTTGACCGGGACTGAGGCTGCCGGTCGACGATTTTTGCCAAACCTGGTCGGAATGTAAACCACAGGTGGTGCGGAGTTTGAGGATGAAGTGTTGACAAAGGTGCCAAATGATTCTGGGCGTCGACCGGCATCGAGGCGCGTCATCAATATGCATCGTAGCAACGTTTCCAACAATGGCTGAGTTGACCTGGAAGTTTCGCATTCACCATAATTGCTCGTTTCAAACGGCTTGACCAATTCACAAAGGTGACTTCATCAGACAATGTTACTGGTAACAATGTTTGCGGATGCTCGGCTGCCTACTCGAGCAGCGAGATCTCCGCAGTCCACCGTTTCTAACAGGACAATCGATTAGATCAGTCGTTGTTTACTCTATTTATGTTAACCAGTGACCCTTCGCATCGCCGGTGGACGCTCATCAAGGCAGGTCAGGGTAGGCCGGTGTCGGAGCTTTCCAGAACGCCGCTCTCACACTCTCCCACTCGCCGCCACCACCTCACGCATACCAATGGCCGACCAACTTGTGAGTAGCTACCGCGATTTGATTTCGAACGTTACTGATATGCTCCAAAGTCTGAGGGTGAGCCCGATCCTTTGTGAGCGACTGTGGTATCCGGTTCTCATCGTCGTCCATCGCGCTCTAGAGCAAATCTCCGGTGAGTCTTGGTCTCCATTCTCATGTAGATGGTATTCTGACCGTGCGCGATCTCGTCACAGAGTTCAAGGAGGCCTTCTCCCTCTTCGACAAGGGTGTGTGCCAGCGACGTTGCTGTTGTGGTCATTCCTTTCTCACGCCTCTTGCGCCACGCTGCATTTAGACGGCGATGGCACGATCACGACCAAGGAGCTCGGCACCGTCATGCGCTCGCTAGGCCAGAACCCGACCGAGGCAGAGCTTCAGGATATGGTACCGGCCGTTTGCTATCGCGCACAAGTGCCAGGCCCTGACCAAACTTGCTCAGATTAACGAAGTCGATGCTGATGGCAATGGCACGATCGACTTCCCCGAATTCTTGACCATGATGGCCAGGAAGATGAAGGACACGGACAGCGAAGAGGAGATCAAGGAGGCATTCAAGGTGTTCGACAAGGACGGCAATGGTTTCATCTCCTCTGCTGAGCTCCGGCACGTCATGACCAACCTCGGTGAGAGATCTTGCCGTCGCCACGGAACAGGACTGACTGATCGCAACGTACAGGTGAGAAGCTCACCGACACCGAGGTCGACGAAATGATCCGCGAAGCGGACGTGGACGGGGACGGTCAGATTAACTATGAAGGTATGCTTATAGCACTATCTCCATGAAACATTACTCACACCTGTCTGTAGAATTCGTCAAGGTTTGCTCGCTTGTTATTGACAGTGGTGGTTGAGGAGCGCTAACCACTTGCAGATGATGCTCTCCAAGTGAACGCTGGACCTTACGCTCTCGTCTGTGCTACTAGGCTCTCATCTTGTTTACCTGACGCGAAATAAATACTCCTGTATGCGCTTACTTCTTGTTTGTGCAATTCGGCACGTGTTGGTGATCGGTCGCGTGAGCGTGTATGACTTTTGCGGCGCCGTGCCGTGCCGTAGCGCTTCGCAACTCTCCCTGCTACTACTTGAACAGACGAATTTAATCCCATCCCAAGCTCGACCACGCCTTCCGGTACGTCGAGTTTGATCACATCAACTCAGTACAAAGGCCAAACCATTCATTACTAAGTGCACAACCCACAGGGCTTTCTTCGTTGTTTAGAGCACATGCAACGCTCGGTCTCGCGAAACCTACAAGTTGGCCGCCTCCTGCCACTCGCATCGTCTAACCATGCCGCGCGTCTTTTTGTCGTGAGCTATAGGCGATTGTACTCGACACCTGTCGAGCACAAGCGCAGCGAGACTCTGGCTGCCGAAGCGGCCCTCGCCAGTGCCGGCACGAAGAAAACGCGCGTTGGGCTGAGGCCAGCTCCCCGACCGGTCCAGGGCACTGGCAACACTCAGAATACATCGTCTTCGCCCGCGCCAACAAGTAGTAATGACATGGAGAGTCATGGTCAGCAGTATTCGAGCCAGCCTTCCGGCTCTGCGACACCACTGCAGCCCGCGACCAATCCTGGGATAGTTCAAACTATGAAAGAGGACTTCGAATCGGCAGAACGTCTGCAGATTCTTGCCGCTCCACCAGAAGGTGCAGGTCGCTTCAAGCTGGCCTTCCACCGAGGGAAAGAACTTGTCAAGTGCGCCTAGCTGCTCTGCACCTTGCAATGAAACTGACACTATCACTTGCTCAGGTTCTACTTCCGCGGCGCAAAGCTTATCATATCCAATGCGAAGACTTCCCGCCAATTATCCACTCGCGAGCGATCAGGCGGTCCACCATTGACACGGGATGAATGGCACCTCATCCGCACCAGCCGTGGCGACCTGTGGCGACTCGTCCCCTTCGTCCTCCTCACTTTGATCCTGGAAGAGGCCGTCCCGCTCGTTGTGCTCTATCTTCCCGGTATGCTACCCTCGACTTGCATCCTGCCGTCCCAAAAGGCGCGCATTACGCAGAAGCAGGCTGTGCAGCAAAGCCAGGTTGCGATGGACCGGCGCGCCAGCCTTGCAGCGCTGCTCTCATCGACAACGCCGACAATCGAAAACCTGGACTCTGGGAGTCTTTCGACTATGTGTGGGCAAGTATCCCTTTGTTCAAGTAACTATCTATTTGTTCGCTCACATACCGTGCCAGGCTTTTCTCGTTGTCCCGCATTGCACCAGATTTTTTGCTTCGGAGGAAGTTGCGCGGTCACCTCGAATTCTTAGCCAGGGATGACAAGTTCCTGCTTGCAGAATTGAGCAAAGCGCGCACGCTCGCCGTGCTCACAGCTGAGCAACTTCGTGACGCGATTCTCAACCGTGGGCTCGTTTACGCGTACGCGAACCGGAGAGAGGACCAACTAAACACACTGGAGAGTTGGGTTGGCGCGACCAAAGCTGGCGACGTGAGCCTTCCGTTGACACTTGTCGCACGGCACGCGCAGTTGTGAAACTTATGAGGTTGTCGCACTGCATGGTTGTGATGTTACACACTGGTATACACGTCTGGGACTACTGAGCCCGCGAATTAATCCACTTTACAGTGTCTCGCTATCTCTGGCAAAATATGATCGTCACCTACTGAGCGCAAATGGAGCAGTTACTGCGTGTGTCAAGTAGACTTGACCGTCGCCTCGGGTGGTGCTGCGAGCTGGGCGGCAGGCAATGGACCACCGCGAGGCCGAGCCCGCGGCGGCAGAGGAATGATTGAGTTGATGACATCTCCCGCGTCTTCAACTGCACTCGTTGCTGCTTCGGCTTCAGACGACACATCATCGACGGCGGAGGTGGTGGAGGATGCACCGTCGACGGTAGAGGACACGACTGAGGATGCCTCATCGGCGACCGATGTGACTGTCGATGTCACTTCGCTGGCCACGGGGGACGTTAAGGGCGCCGATGACGTCGAGGACGTCGAGGAAGTAGCGCTTTCGGTCGTGGTTTCGTCACCATTGAGCGAGTTGATCTTGGATCGCACCACATCCTTCAGGTCACTAAGCGGAATTGCGGCAAAGCCGAGCGAGATCTCGTAGCTGCAAAATAACCGCAATCAGCCCTTGCGCAGACCACAACTGAGAAAGCTGACGTACGTTGTGGGCACGTTGTCCTGATGGTATTTCAACCAGGGCAGAGTGTATCCATTGCCGCCTTCACCGACCACTGCCGTGGCGGCGAAAGAAACGTCAAGAACGCCCCGCGGGATGATATCAAGCGTAGCTATTGGCGTCACGCGCTATCAGAATATCGTCATGTAACTGACTCGAACATGAACGCACCGAGAGCACCCTGAGGCAGCTTGACATGGGGAACTTCTCCACTGTTCCGTATTGTGTGTGCCGGGATGAGGAAGTTGTCGAACTGGTACGTGAACTGCGCATAGATTGTGCCATCGAGGCCTGAATCGACCTGCAAATAGGCTACCCGCATGTCTGTGTCCAAAGGGTTCTCCACATCGAAGTTGACGGTCACTTCGTCGGTGATGAGGGTTTCGAGGGTGATCGTCGTATGAACTACCTTGATGAGCAAAGCACCGATGCCTACGAACGACCGATGAGGTTTGGTTAGATGGACCTCCACATGTAAGCGACAAACCTTGGACGCTTCCGCTGAGGGTAACTTGGGACAATGCAGGCCCGAGGGAGGGGAATGGGGTGCTGGAAGACTCGCCGCGGATGTCAAGTCCGATGTCACCACTCGACGAAAGGTACTCGGTCACGAAGGATTGCGCGACTGTGTCGTTCGCGTTCTCCGGCCTGGTCAAATGTTAGTACGTGATCTAGAGTAAACTTGTGTAATCACTTGTATCGGAACTCGGCGGGCAAAGTATTCACTCCTGGGACTAGTTCGAAGTCCTTGAAGATTAATAGCGTGAGTTATAGCGAGCTAAAGAACTTGCGATGCCCGCACCTCGATAAACGTACGGCCAAGCTGGATTACATAGAGTTTCAGCATCAGCACAAATCCAACGAGCGGAACACATACATAGACATCCTTGTAGTAGACGGGGAGAGCCAGATTGATCGTCTCCAGCGAAATATTGGAAGGGTTATTGAGTACGACTGTCAGCGAGTTGGTCAACCACTCCGTGCCGCCTTCGCCGCCAGAGCCGACAACGGCGACATCATTGGCTCCGAATTGGTGGTTGAAGGAAGCGATCCCTGGTATATACTGCTCAGCTAGAGAATGAGTGCCAAATCAGCTAGCACGTACCCTTGATTGGGCTTGTAACATCAAAGGGAATCCCAGAAATTCGGACGTTACCGATCGCTGCTGACATGTCAATCGCAGGCCTGTACCAGATTTAGTACGTACCAGTGCGCGCAATGACTTCCGCAGTGCCGGACAACTCTGCCTCCACTGTCGCAAGATTCGTGACAAGAGCGAAGAACCCGGCGAATGCCGCGTTGTTCAAGGACCGAAGTGGCAAGTTCTCGAATGAAATCGTGAGAGGTGCAAGATTGCCAGTGGATGTACCAGCCTCGACCGGTTGCATCGGGATTTCGAGCTGTACAACGGTTAGACGATTGGCACGGACTACAATTTGTAGCGAACCTCCGCAGCGTCCATTCCTCTGCTCGATATCACCAGAGTTTGCCCGCTCTCAATCGCCTGGAGCGAAAACCCGAAAGGATTGCGATATTGCGCGAGTGTGTGTTTCGAGCTGGCGAGTGGGGCGAAGGCCTGTTGAGGCTCCTTCAGTACAATGCCGAGATCAGATATTTCGATGGACTCGATGATCTGAAAACGGCAGTTGAACGTATATTCCCACCGTGAGAGTGAGAAAATAAGGCACCTTGTAGACGTGCCCAGGTAGGGTGACCTCCAGTATCAATGTTTTGAACGCCGTACTGAGCCATTGCACCGTCTCGCCACAACCACAAGGATCCACAGACTCGCCGACCACTCGGAGGGTCTGGTTCTGCCCGGCCAGGAAGCTGCTAAACAACTTGCCGATACTGTCGAGGTCGCTACCGCTCTGAGGGACGATGCGGCCGCTGAGATGTGTCCGTGTTGTTGCCTCCGGAGCGAGCGTGACCTCGGGGGATGACAATGCTGCAAAATGGATGAGAACGATGCCCGCACGATAAGTCACTGGCTTACGTCCGACATATATGTCCTCGAAATAGGAACGAAAGGTAATGGTTCCAAGATCAATGCCTAGCTGAGCAGGTGAAGGAATGAGAGAATCCGTAGATATTGTTATGCCTCCTGCTGGATCATCGCCCGGCAGCTCGAAGTTGGAAATCGTCACTCCAGGAAGGCCATTGAATGCCTTGAGCGTCACAGTTTTCTTCAGGGATACGTTGTCGAAATCGGAGCCTAGGGAGGTCACTCGGAGCTTTGTGGTGGAGATGTCCCAGTCGAACGCCTGGTTGTGAAGTAGATAAGTAGCGAACTCGGTGAAAGCCCCTTGGTCTGTGATCGTGAGATTGCCGGAGGTTACATAGTCGGGCACACCACGATTTGCAGCGGCACAGACGGGAGGAAGGGCGATCGTAGCGATTCGTCGACCCTGCCATGCAACATCTACTGGCTCGACGAAGGTAATGAGGGCGTCGAGAGGTCCGGTGCCAGTGAGAGAGCCAACGAGATCCAACTTGAAGCCGCTGTTGGAGATGGCGGTGATCTTCGCCTCGGAGAACGCAAGGGTTGCGCGGTCCACCAGATTTTGGACAATTGGAGGAGCAACGGCGCCGATGAGCTTCAGCGCGGTTGCGTCCGTCTGAGAACGACATCAGGCGCCGCATGCAAGCATTGAGGCACCTCAGAACTCACAACAGCGGTAACGTTATCTTGAGTGAATCGAAGTTCCGTCACATACTCATCCAAGGCCACCTTCGAATTCACGTCGAGGCGTACACGCATTCCTCGCAACGACTGCAAAATCGCGCCGTTGACGTCAAATTGTTGGCCACTCGAGCAGCCGGATGCTCCATCATGTACGGTTGCGACAATCTGGCCAAGTTAGTACCGAGGAGGGGGGGCTAGTACTGGCACTCACCGGGAGGTCAACGTTCGGGTTATCCAGCACCATCTGAAACAGCTCGGGAAGCGGCCCCAAATTTGTACCAGAGTCCTGAGCACGAAGAGAAAGCAGCTTGATGATGTCGATCGGATTTAGGTTAAAGTGCAAGGGTAGAGCAGGCGACGTGATCTTGGTGTGACCTGGTGCTGTGATTGGATTTCCGGTCCTAGAGAAGGTGTCACTAGGAGACAGTGGCAAGGGAATGCATGGAACGAACCGGTCAATGTTCTCGATGGCTCCAAGGTACAAGCCCTTGTATGTCGCATTGGCACCGATGACCAAGAGGTTAATAGACGCTGTGAAAGGGTTATCCAGGTCAAAAGTGCTCTCCGCCATCTCCGTTGTCAACTACGAGACGTATATCAGCCGGCGCTGCAAGCATATGGGACACTCCGCGTACAATGTCATCTGGGAACACCAGGGATGCAGATGAAATCAGGTTCTGGTGCAGTGCCGGGATGTCTGCGCCAAGACTGATCTGCGCAAACGCCTGTTTGAGAGAGTCGACGTTCGTCGCCTCTGGTGTACCCCGAATGTTTGTCGATGAGACAACTCCTTGGATGTAGTTCTGAAGAAGCTTCTGGCCGGATGAAACTGCGCCTCCCTGCAGCCACTCGTGGTCAGATATGATATGCAGCCGGCCGCAGGTCCGTACCTGGGGTGAGTACCAGACATCGGTTGAATAGTTCGCGTGCCCGGGAATCAGCACAAGACTGGCGATCTTCGCACTTCCAATGACGTTGTTGCTGCGGCTGGGTGAGAATATAGTAGGAGCATGGGCTGTGCTTGCCGCTCACTCGAACTTCAAACTGAACGAGACGTCTCCGCTGGAGATGGTGATGTTGGAGGGATTGAGTAAGTCGGTGGATACCTTGATCAACAGGTAATCAGGGAAGCCTTGGTTCACGTCCAGGTTGCTGACAATTGCAGGGGCTGCGTTTAGGCCCTGTAGACCGTCGATTGTCGTAGTAACATCGAATGCGATGCCGCTGATTTTGAGAAGCCCGACGGCGGTCTCCGCGTCAGTGTTGGCGGATCCGGAGAGTTTGAATGTTTGCGTCTCAGACATGGTCGTCGAAGCAAGGAACTGTTGAAAGTTGCCGTTCTGGCCGCCTTGCACGGTGAATGGAACGTCGTCGAAAGCAAGGTTGATGATGCGCGCCTCGACGTTCGTCTTTGCTGGGATCTTGGGGATGCTTAGCACGGCCATGCTATCGCTGCCACCATAGCCGACGTGAATGTCCTGATACAAGTTCAGCGGTACGGCCAAGTGATCTCGTGGTGAAATTATTCACCTGCTGCACAGCCACGATGTCGAGAGGGAAACCAAACGGGAGCTGGAATGCCGCAGTCGTGTCCTTGCTACTTGACTTTGGCGCATATGCAGTGGCCGGTGTGAAATCGAGCGTAAGTTCGTGCAAGTTGATACTCGTGATGACCTCCAAGACGCCTCGTGACGGTAGGACGGTCTCAATGCTCAGGGACTTCAGACCCGTGGCGAGCCACTCGACTGAGGGAGATGACGTATCGCCACGGACCACAACGTTGCTGCTTTCGCCGTGAATGAAGGACGTGAAGACGGCGGAGACATCGTCCAAGCCAGACTGCTCCTTTTGTGGAATGAGGCGACCAACCAAAGCTTGCTCGAAGGTGGCCTGCGGCAGCAATCTAAACGTCCCACCAGCCGAGGTGGCTGGTCCCAGATTGGTTCCTCCGTAGAAATTCTGGAAAGTGATGCTGTCCAGTTCGACGCCAACCTATATATTTATGAGACTTGAACTATAAAATGATTAGCATCTACTCGCCTGAGCTGGGTTGGTGATGGTCGTGTTGAGTGTCAAATGTATACCGCCGTTCGGATCATTGGACGGGAGGTCAAAACCTGCGCAAGGGTTAATTAGTCCAGTCGGAATATCAGAAATACAATGATCACGCACTGTTGATCACGACACCACCCTTGAGACCATTCATTCCCTTGAGCGAGATCTTCTTGGTAGGTAGTGAAATACCAGTGACACTGTGGAATGTGTTGGCAAGCACACTCTCCGCTATCAAGCCAGGGCTTACGAGATGCCAAGTGCATTCACGGTGAGGTTTTCGCCCATTATCTCCCAGTCGAATGAGTCTTCGTTCAGCAAAGTCTTGGTAAACTCAGTCAGATGACCGACATCTGCAACCTCAAAGTCGGCGGTGAGATCCAAGGTCGCGCCGACGTCGCCAACAACCTGTGATTCAATGTCTCAGCGTCGTGAACGGCACTGTTTATGGGCTGAGTACTGACCTGCACGGGCGGCATCGCGATCTTTCCCAGGGGCTTGCCCGACCACGAGATGGTCAAACCATCATTGAATCTGATCTCAGCGTCAAAAGGTCCAGCGTTGGTGATAGAGCCCTTGAGCTGATTCTCTGAAAGGATAATCAATACACTTGCATTGAAGTGGCACAAACACTTACTGAACGAGCGCTCTGCAGGTTCTGTAATCATGACGGTTGAGATCCTGTCCAAGCGTTAGCGCTTCAGAGGAGGCGAACGATTGTAATTGGTCTGACCCGAGCTGCGAGCCGCTGACAATCTTCTGTACGATTGGCTGCGCCAAGATTGGAAGCAACAGATGAAGCGATTCGTCGGTCGATGTCGGTAGCCCGTCCTGTGCAAACTCGATCGTTGTGGCATAATCACCAATCCGTACGTCGGTACTGAGGGTCACGTCCGACTTCAGCACTTTGAAAGCCGCATCCACGAATTTGGTGAGGTCAAAGCCCTTGTAGATATTGCTTTGGCGCTTGCCACGGTACACGTGACGCTTGGATGGCGGAGCGCCAACATACTCATAGCCGCCAAGTGCAACGATGCCGTCTAGCTGCTGCGTGTTTAGGCCTGCATCGACAGCAAGGTCTCGTGTCACTGTGAAGAGAGATGCTGGGTCGAGGTTGAGGTCGATGTCCTGACATACATCAAGTCAGCATTGCATCCTTTGACAGCACGGATGTTTCGCGCTCGCAGATACCTGAGAAGGTGACGTGGTTGTACTCTTGCCCGCTGCGTCAAACTCGACCTTCGTGTCGATAGTGCCGAGAGTTATTCCATACGATTTCACGGTCGCGCGGATGGCAGTGACGGTGAGGCCTGAAGTGAACGGATTGCTCAAGTCGACTGTAACATGGGCGATATTGCTACCGTGACCCGTTGTCTCGAGGACTGGGGAAATTACCATTAGGATGTATTTCCCATTTCCGAGCCGGGGAAATTCACCTTCAAGCGATGCTGACCGAAGGAGGCTCGAGTTCAGACCCGGAAGCTCCGTCGTGAGGTCGAGGCCATCGAACGCCTCAAGCAAAGACTGGATTTGGGTGCTGCCAGCATAGCCCGCGACCGTGATGACAGTCTCTGCACCGGCATGATTAATGGACGCGATGATAATCAAGATGGAAGTGCGCACGCTTGCCAGACACAAAATCGTTCAATACCTGTTTACCCTGTTGGTTTGCATTGGGCTGTGTCACCGCGTCAGCCTAAGCGAAGTCGGTGTGATACAAACGAAGCCCTACCGTGAAGGCTCCCGTGGCCCCAAGACTATTGTTTCCACGAGATAATTTCAGGTTCTCGATCAGCGATGTTCCTATCACGGCGCCGTCCTTCTGGAGTTGCAGGGCTACATGTGCGTCAGCTCGATATCCATGCAATCGGTTGTCTTAAAGACGCACTGAGGTCCCCAGTATCGAGATTGAGGCTGGAAGGGTTGAAGATGTCGACTGCCACAGTCTTGAATATCATTGAAGGTGCCTTTAAGTACAGGAACTCACGCGTGAGGCCAAGGTTCAGGTGTTCAGAGGTGCCGCCAAGCACATCGACAGTTTTGATCGTGACGTAGTTCTTCAGACCTTGAAGACCATCCAAAGACGACGTGACATCGAATCGGATGGGATCGAGGACTATCCTGCCGATTGGCAGCTGGGCTACTGCGCGCGACTGTCCGATGAGTTGGAAGGTCGCCTTATCCGCGCTGGTGAGATCGGCATCTGTGCAGCGTCACGAATTGGATACGTCACTATGACCGGAGAAGTAAAAACGCACTGAAGCGGGAAAAGTCTGCGTGGCCGGAAGCTGGAACCTGAAGGGGACTGTTGAGCAGCGTGATGTTGATTGTGCCCTCTGTATCGGTCTCGCTGAGGACCCTGATATCCGACGTCGAAGCGGAGGGAGGCTATGACTAGTTAGCGCAAAGCCCAGAGCGCAGAGCAGAACTCAAGCGTACCGTTTCCAGTTTTGCCACTTCTCTTCCGTTTTGAACGATGGAAAACGAATTCGAGATCTCGGAAATGCTAGTAGAAAACCCGAACGGAAGAGCCAGCTGTGCTGTCACTTGATTCGAGGAGGTCGCTGGGCTCCAGGCTGTGTCTGGGGTGAAGTCGAGATTGAGATAACCGATATCAATTGCGCCTGCGCATATTCACGTCAATGAGCGATAGCCTTGGTTAATCGATGCACACACGGATTGGTGTCACGGCCACGGGTGCTCGGAAGGGAACATCGATTTTCAGCGCCTGAAGGCCTTGAGACAACCAGGAGATTGCAGTCCCATCCGATTGCAATGTCGATACGCCTTGCGCCTTTACCAGCGCAACATCTCCGTTCAGATACTTCGTGAAAAGGTCACCGAGAACCACGAGCTCGTTCGGATTGCTGTGTGGGACCAGTCTGCCTTCGAGAGTGATGTTGTTTTTGCCAGGTACGAGCTGAGTGTTGATGCTCGTGCCACGACCCAGGGCTACGCCCTGATATGTGAGGTCAAAGACGGCCGTGCCTAGGGCGACATTGAAAGGACTGGGGTTGTCGAGCTGCAGGGTGGAGAAGGAATGAGCTCTTGCTGTCCCGTTCACTGAGGCTACAGCAACAATACAGACCTCAGTTGTCGCGGAAAATGAGATCCCACCTTGAGGGTCATTGCGCGGAAGCTGGGATACGTGAGATCCTCGTAGAGTAACGAAAAGAAATGCCGAACCTTGAAGTCGACGAGTCGTGCGTTCCCGTTGAAGTTGTTCACGCCGCGTAGCGTGGTCCTCTGCTTAAACTTGACGCCATGCGAGGTTGGGAATTTAAGAGCGCGAACATCTAAGTCATTGCTGCGTGGAAAAGCAATGAGATGTTGGCTCCGTCGTTGTTACGCCATCCAAACACCACAAACTGGACGCACCTCTCCAAAAGCCAGGTGAAATTGTAACCCGTGATCATGGCGGCAGTGAAGTCCCCAAAAGCTGCGATCAGTGTTCAGAAAAGCCGTTGCTATCTTGGCGGCTCAAGTCCGCAGCTTACCCTCCTGGTTCGTGATAATGAACTCGCTCTGCTGGTCGAGATCGGCAGCACGTCTCTTGCCATGTGCGTGCAGGTCAGAGAGGGCTTTGATGTAGCCCAGAGGCCGCAGGTTGTCGCTGTTAACATCGTCGCTATCAACCCACGAGACATTGACGGAATTCTTGAACTTGATCGTGGCGCTGAAAATGCCAGTGTGCGTCACCTACAAAAGGAGAGGCGAGAGGGTGCAGTGAGATCTTGGGATGAAAAGCTCAAGACATGCGTACTCACTATGCCAGTCAGGTTTAAGATGAAGCTGTTGAAACAAAATTAACGTTCATGCCACAATAAACCGACCCGAGCACGGAATGAACCTTTCATTTCCGGGACTGATGATGCGGGCCTGGTTTACTTCGATCTGCGACCTTTTGACTACGAGCTGCGCGATGGCTTTGACGACCTAGAGAAGGTCGTTGTCAGGTGACTGTGCTATGAGGATGACTTTGAACAGCCGTCTACGCACTGGGTATAGCAGCACGAAAAGAATGACGATGAACAGGATAAACGAAATCTATAAATAAGCGTTGCGGGGGCGTTGTTTCAGTGAAGACTGGCCGCATCGGTTGTACAATGTCGACGACGGACGATTTGGCAAATGATAAATTTCCTCGTCTTCCAGAACGGCGTCTTGATGACCGGAGGCGCGGCCCCTGCGGCTGCATCCGTGCCACCTGAGATGTGGGGGTCATCAAACCCAGACACTGGCGCGGGATGTTCTGGTGAAGGCAACGCGCAGCTGAATGAACGACAGGAACTCGCGCGCTGGACCTGGAGATGGACGAACCGGCAAGCCCTGTCGCTGAGTATCCTCCGCCTGTCGGCGAGGCAGGGAGTTGATAGAAATCGCCACGCTGAGCCATGGTGTCGACCTCAACTCAATGGCGAACGTTCACCGCACGAAGGGCGGGTTGCACGATAATAGAGACAATGCGACGCGCGCAAGAGGAGCGCGGGGGATGAATTCACGCGCAAGTGTATAAGTAGAAACTCGAGAAGCAGTTGCCGCGGTTGGACGGTACCATGTGGACACATGCGAAGGTTAGTGACGCAGGAAGCAGATGCACAGCCACCTCGCAAGCAAATGAGAAGTCGTGCGCCATCCCCAGAATGCGATGTCGGAAACAGATCAGTGCGGAGCGTAAATCACGGTCACACGGAGGGAATTGCGGGGAAAAGAAGCAATTTGCAGCAGGAGTCCGTGACGGAACGGCGAGAGTACGGCCAGCCGTGCAAGCATTTCACATAAGAAATTGGAGGTCGGTGCGCATCCTCGGACTCTGCGCACCTGCTCGGTCAGCGGCCAGG